>Ga0315322_10001380_pt1 | contig 18860 bp, 16 predicted proteins | sample M110021515metaG_FD_203461 | JGI IMG/M metagenome (GOLD analysis project Ga0315322, IMG submission 203461) | Ammonia-oxidizing marine archaeal communities from Monterey Bay, California, United States - M1 100m 21515 | ecosystem: Environmental > Aquatic > Marine > Intertidal zone | place: USA...
TCATCGCCCGGCAGTCGGGCCAACCCAGCGCGTTTTTGCCCGTCGTCGCCTCGATGGGCTCGCATGTGGGGGCGCTCCACGTCACGGACCGCAACTACACCGTGATGATGGACGCTCTGCTCGGCAAGGCGCGCGACGACCGGCAGTCGAGCTCGCTGTTCGTGCACACCTGCGATGGCCTCCGGGTGCGCTTCGTGGAGCTGGCGGGCGGAGGCGGGAGCCTCTCCGACGACCAGTGCGCCGCGGTCATGCACGCCGTGGATGCGGTGGTCTTCCTTGGCGACAAAGACGATGGTCTGGCTGCTCTGAAGCAACGAATGGAGGCGGTGGACCGTCCTCGCGCGCGCTTCGTCGACATCGCAGTGCGGGAAGGCGACAGCTGGCGGGACGGTGAGCTGCCGCTGAGCTTCATGCAGGATGCGTTCATCACCGCGCAGTGGGACAATGCGCGCTGGCACATCGCCTTCCGCGACCTGTGGTCCCAGCTGGCGCCTGCACTTCGAGCACCTGCACCCGATCCCGCTCCCCCCCCGGCCCTCACCGGCCCCGCCTCCATGCTTCCCGTCCCCAGCCCAAGGCCCCCATCGATGCGTCGGCTGCTCGAGTTCCTCTTCCCGCGCAGGCAGCAGACCTGCAAGATCCCGATTCTCGGCGTGGAAGGCTCCGGCAAGAGCTCTCTCATCGTCACGCTTGGTCAGTACGTGTCGCTCCACGAGCACGGCTGCATCCCCGAGTCGTCCCAGGCGGTGTTCGGCGCCTACCTGCCCTACGTGATGAAAGGCAAGCCCCTGCGCGCGACGGTCCGCCACTCGGCGTTTTCGGTGGAGCTGTCCCGCATTCCCGAAAAAGACGGCGGACTCACGCAGGTTGACCTGTCGCTGTCGTCAGAGGACATCCCCGGTCAGGACTTCCGGATGTTGGTCAACGAGCTCACCCGCAACCCCGACCTGACCCCTGGAAACGACGGTGCAGGAGCCATCGTCAAGCGCTTCGGCGAGCTGCTGTCCGACTGCGACGGCTTCATCTTCGTGGTCGACCTGATGCGCAACTGCAGCCCCAAGCAGTTCGCCGCCGACCCCCGAAAGCAGGTGTGGGCCGCCTACAGCGACCAGGTCAAGCCCATCATGACGGGCATCCTGCTCGCGGCCCGTCACAACGCCACCCTCGCCCACAAGCCGATGTTCTTCGTGTTCAGCAAGCCCGATCAGCACGCCATGTCCACCGATCAGCTTGAAGAAGACTTCCGCCGTGCGATGGCGATTCCGCTGGGCGCTCTGCGGGCCCTCGATGTGCGCACCCGCCTCTACAGTGTGCAGTGCGCTGGCTGGGGCATGGACTCCAACCTCGACAACCTCGGCATCGACATCCTGCTGTCAGACCTCGCCCACTCGGTCGGCGCCGTCCGCCGAAAGGACTGAGCCATGCCTCTCACAACCTTCAGCACCGACTTCCAGGGCCGGCCCTCCCTCGACGGACCGCTGGGGGACTCCTGCCTCGACCTTCTCCGCCGCGAAGCCTTCCCCCTGGCCCCGCCCTTCGATCCCAACGAGGTGGGCACCGAAGAGGCTCCTTGGCGGTCCTTCAAGCTTGCGCCGCTGCCCAATCATCAGCTGCTCATCAGTGTGGCCAGCGAGCGCGGCAACACCGACCACCTTGGCCGTCCCGTGTCCAGCGCCACCGGCTGCATCGTCGGCCCAGAAGACATGGACGGCCCCCTTCGCGACATCGGCTCGGTGTGGCGGGCCCTGGATGTGCTGTCCGCCGACGAGCCTCCCACCCACGATGCCCTGCGGACCGAAGTTCAGCGCGCGTCCCCGCTGTGCTCCGACGCCGCCTTTGCGGAGCTGGCTGAGCGCTACAGCGCGCGCGGTGCATTCCACGCCCACGCAGCCGCCACCATTGGAGGCTGTCCTCAGGTCGATGTGGTGCTGCCTATGGACGTGCGCGCCCGGCGCCACCTCCTGCCGGTGCTGTTGCTGGTGCCCCTTGAGCGCCTGATGCGTCTGCACCTTGCGACCGGCTCGCTGTCGTCGGACCACCGAGAGAAGGTGCTTGGGGTGGAGCGCGCGCCAAGTCGGGCCATGCCTGACGAACAGAAGAGTGGCGTGTTCGGCGGCTTCTTCTCTCGGAGTGCCCCTCCCGAGCCGGTCAAGCACAGTCCTCTGGTGGACTTCAGCCGGAGCCGGGTGGTCGATGGCCCCATGGACACCGGTCCCCGATGGCTTGCGGCGCTGGGCGCAGCCCGATCAGACTGGCCCGAGCTCACCGACCGCCAGCGGTTCTGCCTGCTTTTGTCCACCGGCGATGCCCGCACCCTCCAGACGGGTCCCACATCGTTGTTCAAGCACCCTGCCTTCGAGCGCCTTCGCGAGCTTGTGCAGGAGCTCGAGGACGCCGAGGCCGGACTGCGCAAGTGGCGGTGACCGCTCCCAACCTGCATCCCGTGGTCGCCGAAGCCGCAGCCCACGGCCTCATCGATGTGGCCCACATTGAGGAGCTGAGCGCCCAGCTCGACGCTGTGCGCTTGGCTTGGCCCGAAGACCTCCGCATCCACCTCCTAGGCCACACGCTCCAGGTCGAGTTGAACCTCCGCGAGGTACGCATCGCGATGCAGGTGTCCCTCACGCAGTGGCCGGCCCATCCTCCCGAGCTCCGGGTCACCAACGGGCCGTGGTACCATCCCTACTTGTTCGAGGACCGCGTGCTGGAGCTGCAGGCCATGTCTCGCTGGAACCGCACGGTCACGCTCGACCAGCTCGCCCGAGAGCTCGAAGGCCAGCTCCTCCGCCGTCCGCCGCAGCGTCGCTTCTCACTGTCGGTGCTCGCTCGGCGAGTGTGGCGCCAGCTTCGGCGATAGGACTCTATCCATGTCTATCTCCTTGAGCCGTCGTCACGTTCTTGCCGGGCTCGCTTCCGCCGGCCTCATTCCATTGGCTCGGGGCGGCCGTCCACCGAATGTGCTGTGGATCTCAATCGATGATCTCAACGACTGGACGGGAAATCTCGGCGGACACCCCCAAGCCGCCACCCCCCACCTCGACGCCCTGGCTGCCCGCGGTCGGTCGTTCACACAAGCCCACTGCAACGCCCCGGCCTGCAATCCGTCTCGCACCGCCACCCTCACCGGCGTGGCCCCCCACCGAAGCGGGGTCTACAGCAACCAGGCGGCCTGGTGGGTGCCCCTCGGCGACACGCCCACACTGCCCGCTCTGCTGCGGTCCAGTGGCTACCGCACGCTCGGCGCCGGCAAGGTGTTCCACTTTGGCGACCGCAGCGTGTGGGATGCCTACATGGGCGACCCGTGCGACAAGCTCCATGCCGACGAAGGAGCCAAGCCCAACAAGTCCAACTTGGTGCGGGTCGACGAGATGGCCTGGGGACGCTCTCGCAGCAAGAAGGACCGCGGTCACCCCGACCGTCGCATCGCCGACTGGGTGTCTGCTCAGCTCGCCCTTCCCCAAGACAAGCCGTTCTTCCTCGCCGCTGGCTTCATGAAGCCCCACCTGCCCTGGTATGCGCCCAAGCCCTTCTTCGACGCGCGACCCATCGACGACATCGTGTTGCCCCATGTGCCGCCCGACGAGATGAAGGACATCCCCCCCGCCGGTCAGCGGCTGGCCTACATGAAGACCCACGACAAGGTGGTCACCACCGACGCCTGGAAGTCCGCGGTGCAGGGCTACCTGGCAGCCATCACCTTTGTGGACACCATGCTGGGCGAGGTCATCGCGGCATTGAATGCATCGGCGCACCGCGACAACACCTTGGTGGTGGTGTGGTCCGACCACGGATGGTCGCTCGGGGAGAAATTCCACTGGAAAAAGTTCGCGCTGTGGGAAGAGTGCACCCGAGTGCCGCTTGTGTTTGCAGGCCCTGGCATCACTCCCGGCGAGTGTGACCGTGTGGTGGGACTTATCGATGTCTACCCCACCATGGCTCGGCTGTGTGGTGCCCAGGTCGACCACCTCATCGACGGCACCGATCTGGCCCCCTTGCTTGCGAACCCCACCGCCCGCTGGCACCGCCCCGTGCTCACCACCCAAGGCGAGCACAACCACGCGATTCGCACCCAGCGGTGGCGCTACATTCGCTACGGCGAGGGCGGTGAGGAGCTATACGACCACTCCGTCGACCCTGGTGAGCACGACAACCTCGTGGACACCCCCGGAGTCCAGGCTGTGTTGGCCCAGCTTCGACCACTGATACCCAAGACAACTGCACCAGTGGCCCCCGTCACGGTCAACAAGTGCCGACCGGGCACACTCGCGACGCCGAGCTAGCTCCCGACCCTCCGAGTCTGCACCACTCGACCCGCCCCCGACTCCCTACGGGATCTCCAGGCGCGCCCCCGCCGACATCCTGCTTGACGCGCTCGCAACGTCCGTCTCTCCTCCCACGCTCGCACCCCTGCTGCTTGGCATCCGCGTACATTGGCCGCAGCATCACCTGGGCAGGCGGGCCGTGATGACCCGGTTCATGGGCGTGATGCAGGCGGGGAGCTCAGTCCAGCGGGTGTGAAAGCCGGCGGCATCGAGGCGGTAAGTGCGGTGGATGTCGGTGGCGAGCGACACACCCAGGGCTTGTCGAAGAGTGGGGGGACCCGGCAGGCCCTTCTTGGGATGGCAGCACGGCAGCAGCGCCACTGAATGGCGACCCGCAATGGCGCGGTCGATGACGGCGTCGGTCGCACGACCACAGGCGTGAATGCCCAGTAGAGCTGCGTCTTTGGGGACATTCACGGCGTCGATGCGCGACTCTTCGAAGGTGACCTTGGGGCGAAGCCAGGGCGCCACAGGGTCGAGGGCGTCGAGGATGAGGGATACGCTGGCGGGCTTTCTGCGGTCGACGAGGCGGACGGTGGTGACGTCGCGATGGTGGATGCCGTAGAGCATGCCCACGAGGCCGTGGCCGCAGCAGAGATCGACGATGGTGGGCGCGCGGACATGGCGCCGAATGTGCTCGAAGACCTCGAAGCTCTCCAGCAGCTCCTTGAAGGGGAGGAGCCGGGCGTCGATGAGGGCCACGGCGAGCTTGTCGTGGAGGGCATCGCCGTCGAAGAAAGGACGGGCGACCTGGCCGGAGCGCGACCGGGAGTGGGGGTCGACCGGCAACGCCTCGAGGTCGATGCGCGGGAAGGACTTGAGGCGAGGGGACGACATGGGGCGGGGTAGCCCACGGGACGCGGAGGTGGGGGACGGACGGGAGGCTCGGCTCGCATCCACACCCAACTCAAGGGTTGCCCGCTCTGGTCTCTGGCGGCCGCCATCAGCTGAACAAATCCCCAGCAGGGACCGCCCACAGTCGGGGGCGGCGGGCGGTTAGGCGGAAGCGCATGGACCTGTCCAAGCTCAACACCGCTCAGCGCGCCTCGGTCACCGCCGGCGATGGGGCCCATCGGGTCATCGCAGGCGCCGGCACCGGCAAGACGCGCACCCTCGTGCACCGCGTCGCCTGGCTCATCGAGCAGGGGGTACCGCCCGAGTCGGTGGTGCTGCTCACCTTCACCCGGCGGGCCGCGCGCGAGATGTTGCAGCGCGCGAGTCGACAGGTCGGCGCCCGGGCCCACGGCGTGCGCGGCGGCACCTTCCATGGCTTCGCCCACCGCACTCTACGACGACACGCCGAGCAGGTCGGGCGCACCCCCCAGTTCACGGTGCTCGACCAGAGCGACGCCGAGGAGCTGGTGGGCATGGCCCGCACAGCGCTGGGGCTGGGCGGTCGCGGACGACGGCGCTTTCCCCGGTCGAAGGCGCTGCTCAACATGTTTGGTCGCGCCACCAACCTGGGGATGTCCCTCGACGAAGCGGTGGTCTCCTTCAACCCGCGATTTGAGCGAGACATCGCCGACATCGTGCGGGTGCGCACCGCCTACGAGACCCGAAAGGCATCCCAAGACGCCCTCGACTTCGACGATCTGCTCATCTACCTGGGGCGTCTGCTCGCCAAGCATCCCCCGGCCCGAAAGGAGATCTCCGGGCGCTGCCGCCATGTGCTGGTCGACGAATACCAGGACGTCAACCGCCTGCAGGCCCGCATCGCGTGCCTGTTGTCCGTCGTCCACGGAAACCTCATGGTGGTGGGCGATGAGGCGCAGTCTATCTACGCCTTCCGCGGCGCTTCGGTCGACCACATCCTCGACTTCGCCACGCTGTTCCCCACGGCGCCCACCACGGTCCTCACCCACAACTACCGGTCCACCACACCGGTGCTTGAGCTCGCCAACGGGGTGCTCGATTCGATGCACTCCAGCATCGACAAGGAGCTGGTGAGCTGCGTGGGCGATGGCCCCATGCCCCGCCTCATCAAAGTGGAAGACGACGAGCGACAGGCCGACCATGTGGTGTGTCGGGTGCTGGCGCTGCGCGAAGAAGGCGTGGGGCTCGACGAACAGGCCGTACTGGCGCGGTCGGGACACCAGCTGGTCTCGCTGGAGCTGGCGCTGGCGCGCGCCAACATCCCTTACCGAAAGTATGGCGGGCTAAGAATCACCGAAGCCGCCCACGTCAAAGATGTTCTCGCGCTTCTACGCGCTGCCATCAACCCCGCCGATGTCCTCGCCTGGATGCGCATCCTGCCCTTCTGCGAAAACGTGGGGCGCACCACTGCGCAGCGCATCGCCGAAGCCCGGGCGAAGGGCGACCGGTCCCCGCTGTCCGCCATGACCCGTCGCAAGGCCCCCGAGCTCGACCAGCTCGAGACCCTGCTCAGCGAGCTGTCCACCCTCATCAAGGACGCCCAGCAGGCCTTCTTGGCCGCAGTGGAGGGCATCCGGCCCTGGCTGGATCGACGCTACGACGATGCCGCAGACCGCGCTCTTGAGCTGGAGTCGCTGCTGAGCCTGGTCGACCGCTACAGCGATGTGCCCGCGCTCATCAGTGAGCTGGCCCTCGACCCACCCCAGCGCGCGGAGGCGGTACAGACCGAGGACGATGAGCTGCTCACCCTGTCGACGGTCCACTCCGCCAAAGGGCTGGAGTGGCGCGCGGTCTACGTGCTGGGCCTGGCCGATGGCGCCTTCCCCAGCGGTTTTTCGATCGACGACCCCGAGGCGATGGAAGAGGAGCGCCGGCTGCTCTACGTGGCGGTCACCCGAGCGAAGCGACACCTCGACATGATGCAACCGCGCTTTGTCTCGCGCCGAAGTGGCCCCGTGTTCGCACCCTCTTGCTCACTGCTCGACGACATTCCCGGTCTGTGGGACCGCGTGGTCTCCGGCGCTGGCGCCTCTGCGGAGGATGACGAAGAAGCCGACGAGGGCATCGCCGCAGATGTGGAGGACCGACTGGCGCGCTTTGCGGACTACTTCGGCGACTGACGCGACCCCGCGAAAGCCGCTCAAGGAGCCACTGCAAGGACCCACTGCAAGGACCCTCGTGCTTTCGTCGGGGTCAACAGCAGCGGGCGAAGTAGGGCGCCCAGGTGTGTCCGGCGGCTATCAATGGGGGACCTGCCGGACCAAAGGGGGTGATACCACCAGGCGCCCCCGCAGCATGCTAACTCAACGGCCCCCACGGGCCACGCGTCGTGTGCGGACAGCTGAGAGCCAGCGCACTACTGCGCCACGTCTCGCCCCGAACTGTGATGTGGCCTACGCCCCCCGAGGACGCCCATGACTACCGAATCCGCAGCCCCCGAAGCCGACGTCGACGCCACCGCAGCCGACGTCGACGCCACCGCAGCCGACGAGTCCACCGTGGTCTCTGCCGCCCAAACCCCGCGCATGGGACTTCAAGCCATGCTCACCCGCGACTCCGACATGGCCGCGCGTCCCGGCTTCCGCAGTCCCTCCAACAAGCGCAGCAAGACCCAGTCGGTCGCCGGCTCCCGCAAGACCAAGCGTGAGTACCCCAGGCGCAACAAGGGCAAGAAGAAGCGCTGAGGCCGCGTCGGTAAGTCGCTCCGCTGCTACCTCACCGGTGACAGGCCCTTGTGGTGCCCGATGGCGGCTGCGAGGGCCTCGATGGTGGTGCGCAACAAGCCCACCAGCGTTCGGGTGCCATTCGCACCCTTGCCGACATGGTCGTCGAGATCGATCTCTCGGCAGGTGTGGGCCAGCAAGCTCGACACCTCGCGCTCGACCCTGATCTCCCCCTCGAAGGACTCCGCGGACTCGCGGTGGGCCGACGACCGAGCCAAGCGCACCAAAACGGCCGAGTCGGCGCTGCGACAGCGCGCCTCAGCGGTGATGCGAAGGACGACCCGGGAGCCAACCATCGCCCGGGTGACCGCTCCCCCCGATGGCCGCTCGAAGACCACATGGACGCCGTACAAGGTGGGGTGGCCGACCGCGCGGAACTGCACCAGCTGTCCTTCGCCCTGGAGCCGAAAGCTCACTGTGGGATAGCCGAGCCGAGCCATCGCGCGAACCACCTCGCCAATGCCGATCTCATACCGGCTCTCGTGGATGTCGGCCTTCTGGCGGAACTGGGAGATGAGGTCGCGCACGACGACTGCCTGGGCGGTGGGGGACTTAGCGAGGGGGAACTGGAAGTCAGCGGAGGCGACCGTAGAGGTGCGCGCGCAGGGAACGCACACACGCACTCAAGTGGTCGCGCAGGCGGTCGTGGTCGATGGACCAGTCGGCGGCCACGTAGTCGTCGATGCGCAGGTACAGGCGCACCTGCACGTAGACGTACTGGCTGGCCACATCGCCGTCGGCCACAAGGGCGCCAGGCTGTTCGCGGGGCACCAGCCCGGAGCGAGGCTCACTCGACAGCCGGGCCCAGATGTCGCCAAAGCCCGAGACCCGCTCGCCGTAGCCCACCACCACACTCGCCATGTGGCCCTGCACGCGGCTGGTAGTGAGGTTGCCGGTGAGGTGGGTGAGGCGGAGCAGCACCCGGCTGTTGTCCTCGGGATGCTCGAAGCGCAGGAAGTGGTGGGTGCCGTCGCTGGACAGGTCGATGAGCAGCCGGCCGGCATCCAGCACAGACGTCATGATCGCGCCCAAAAACACCTCATCGACGCAGCCCGCAAACTCGTGGGCCTCCTGGTAGTCCCAGGTGGCTTCGAGCAGCTCGGTGAAGACGGCCTCAAGAACAGGGTCCAAAGGCGAAGGGGCCGGGAATTCGTTCTCATCGGCTTCGCTCTCATCGTCGAAGCCGAGCGCGGTGTCGGTGGGCACCAGGGCATCGGCGTCGGGCGGGAGCTCGTGCCAGCTGTGGGGCTCCTCTTCGATGGGCTCCTCTTCGGTGGGCTCATCTTCGATGGGCTCCTCTTCGGTGAGCTCCTCTTCGATGGGCTCCTCTTCGATGGGCTCCGGCACCCAGGTGCGGTGAGCGAACGAGACAGACTCGTCTTCGGCGAGTGAGAAAGCGGCGCTGGGCGCGGGAGGCGTGGGCGACGACGGGTGGCCGACACTCGCAACGGTGTGTCCGGGCGAGTCGAGGAGCTCGGGCTCAAGGGTCTCGACTGGACGCGGACCCGGACGGTCTGTCAGTGCGTCCATCACCTCGGACGAGCCACTGGGGGCCTGACTGACCGGTGCAAGGTCGTCGAACAGCTCGGGGTGGTGCCGAATTTCGCACCACTCGGTCAGTCCGGAAATCCAGAAGAGGTCGTCGGGGGCCACCTCACCCGCGTGGACCCGAGCATCCAGCGCCCGACGGGACAGGGTGCCCAGGCCACCGTGGGCGCGGGTGTGGACGTGGACGACAGGGTTGTCGGGATCGGGCAGGTCGAGCACAGGCAGACCAGATGGACAGGGGGGATGCCCGCAGCGTAGCAGCAACGCGCACCGCAATGAGCGCGGGGCCCAGACGGAAGCCTCAAGTCTCAGGGGGCTTGGGCAGGCACCAAGTCGAGCACCCACACCTCGGGTGGGCAAAAGAAGCGCAACCTCGGGGCGGTCGAGCGCTCCAGCCCCACTCCTGCCGACACTACGAGGTGGGCCCCACCCGGCAGCCTGGTCACTCCCCGCGCTTGATCCCGCGGCACCCGAGAAAAGGTCACCAGCGGCCCAAGTCCCGGCAGGCGCACCTGGCCACCATGGGTGTGCCCAGCCAGCATCAGCGTGTCCGGACCGGCGTCCGCGAGCCCGAGCGAGTAGTCCGGACGATGACCCAAGACGATTGTGGGACGCCCGTCTTCCGGGTCCAGCACACCCGGTTCCAGCGGCATCCGCGAGGTCTCCAGGTCGAGCATCACCAGCCGCAGCTCGCCCGCTCCCACCACCATCACCGGCTTCTGGGAACTCACGGTGTGCACGCCCAGCAGCGCGTCTTGCCAGCCCGGCCGGTCCACGTCGCCCTCCACACCAAACGCGCCCAGCCGCGGAGCCAGCCCACTGTCGACCAGCGCCTGTGACAGCCGCGCCCGCTGCTCGGCGACGACCTCGGGCGACTCGGCCTGGATGTAGTCCCCTGCAAACAGCAGCAGGTCAGGCTTCGCGTCGGCCGCCAAAGTGAGGGCGCGTGCCTCGTAGTCGCCCACCGAGTGGGTCTGGATGTCGGCCAGCAGCACCACCCTCAGCGGCTCGCTCAGGCCGTCCAACGCAAGGGTCACCCGGCGCTCCTGGAGTGCAAACGGCTCGATGAACACCGCGTCGACCCCGATGCCGGCCAGCATCACAGCGCCGGCCACACATGCTGCGCGAAGGACCCCACTCGCGGAGACCGCCCCCACCGCCAGCAGCCCAGGCACGTACACGAACAGCACCCACGCCAGGGCCTGGAGCATGCCGAAGAACACCGGTCCCACATCGAGCGTGACGACCGCCACCCCTACGATGAGCAGTCCCATCGCAGCCACGGCGAGCGCGACCTCGCCCAGCCGTCGGCCAGCCGGTCCCTGGCGAATGCGGGTGCCTGCCATCCAGGCCAACGGCAGCAGCAGCAGGTGGATGAGCAGCATCGTCAGCATCGTCAGCATCGACCCTCGGCACCGCCAGTCGACAGGACGCCACCCGAGGCCCTATTGTGCGCGCATGTCTTCAGCGATGTACTCCTCTGCTCCTTCGCCTACGCCATCCTGGCGGCAGCGGCGATTGGCCCTCCACAAGCGGGTTGTGCAGGTTGAGGGAGTGCGCAGTCTGTCTCAGATCGCCAACTTTCGGGCCACCAAGCGCTCCTGGACCGAGCCCCAGATGGCCGACATCTGGGCGCGTGCTGCAGCAAGCGCCGGTCCCGACACGCTCAACTTCCTCTATGTCCACGTGCCCTTCTGCAAGTCCATCTGCGACTTCTGCAACTACGAGCGGCTGCGACCGTCCAGCCCCAGCGCACTCACCGGCTGGCGCGACCGGGTGCTGGCGTCCATCGACACCTTTGCTCCAGCCGTCGAAAAGCTCACCTTCAACGCCCTGTACTTCGGCGGAGGCACCCCCTCGGTCCTCCCTGCCAAGATCTTGCGCGAGGTCTTCGAAGCCATCGACGGCCGCCTGAACTGGCAGCAATTCTCCAATCGCAGCATCGAGCTCGACCCCGCAGTGGTCAACGAGGCCAAGGTCGAGGCGATGAAGGACCACGGCTTCCACCGGTACTCTTTTGGCGTTCAGACCACCGACAAGGAGATCAACAAGGCCCACAACCGCGGGCCGCAAGGGCCGGAGATGGTCACCCGCTGCCTCGACCTGCTGCCCAACGAAAAGGGCTCCTCCATCACAGCGGATGTGCTGCTCGGACTCAAGGGCGTGTCTCCCGAAGACACCCTGCGCGACCTCGATCTGCTGATGTCCCATCCCCGCCGCCCCGCCATCGACCTCTTTCACCTCACCCCCACCCACAGCTACATCGACGGCCACTTCGGCGGCGAACGGTCTGCTGCCAAGGCCGCGGTCGCGCAGTACGGCGCCGACTTCGACGCGGCGCTTGAGGCGTTGTGTCAGCGCGAGGCCTACACCATCGGTCGCGGAAGCTCCCACCACTGCAAGTCCATCCTCCCCGGCAGCTTCGACCAGCTGGTCCGCAGAAAGCTCGCGACGCTGGTGGGCCAACGCCACAGCGGCCCACCAGGGACCCGACGAGCCGTGCTCCGCAAGCTCTACCGAGGCTGGCGAACGAACCGGTCGGGCGGAGAAAATCCCCACCGCAGCCGTGCCTACAGCCAGATCATCTCGGAGGTCCGTGCCCCCTTCAACCTGATGGGCCTCGGCCCGTCCGCCCGCAGCCAAGTCTACGGCCAGGCCATCACACAGACCCGGCCGGCCGCCGGGGAAGAGGGTCCCACTTCCTACGTGGGCTCACCGGTCGACGTAAAAGACGAGCTGCTCATCTTTGTGCTCTTCGACGTGCGCGACCGCGGCAAGGTCCTCGACAGCGATCTGAAGCGCATCTTTGGCACCACCCTCGCAGAGGCCATGCCCCTGGCGCTCACCGAGTGGCAGCAGTCCAACCTGGTGAAGCGCATCGAGGACGGCTGGGAATTCCAACGCAGCGGCCGTCCCTCGATCGCCCAAGACATGCTGTGGGCCGTGCCCGAGGCCCACCTCAACGCCCTCGTGGCGCGCAAGATCGGCGGCCGACGTCAAGGCTGAGCCCTCCGCCAGCAGCACCTGCTACGCTCGCCACCCCTCCATCCTGCCCCGAGTGCAATGTCCGGCCACCGCTCCTCCTGGCTCCAGCGCCTCCTGCGCCGCCTCCTCGTCAAGGGCCGGGGCGAAGTGCGAGCGATGGAAGACGCCATGCACCTCGAGGGGGTGCTGCGGTTCGCTGGGCTTTTCGTCATCACGATCCTCCTGCCCACGGCGCTTCTGACCTACTTTGGCGTCACCTCCGTCGCGACCGAGGAGTCGAGTGTCCGCACCGAGCTGCAGCGCACCGCCACGGTCACCGCCGACACATTCTGGAGCAGCACCGACCGCAAGTTTTCGGGTGTTGAGGAGCGCATCCAGGGTCGGCTGATGTCGGGCCGCAGTCCGCTCGAGACACCTGCCGAGCTCCACCCCCACATCGTCGCCGCCCTGCGCTTCGACGAGACCGGTTTGCTGCAGGCGCCTTTTATCCTCGACGACAAGCGCAACACACCCCCCACAATCGCCGCTTTCCATCCCGCGGTGGTCCGCGCTGGACACGCCGAACGACAAGGCCGTCCCCCCACCGAAGTGGCCCGGCTCTACGCCAGTGCCGCCGCCGAGGTCCCCTGGCCAGCCACCCGCAACCGAATGCGCTTCGACCAGGGACGCATGCACGCCAAGGCCGGCGACAACGACCTATCCGAGGCCATCTTCGAACAGCTCACCCAGGACTCCCCCACCCTTCGGGACCCCTGGGGCTTTCGACTTGGCGACCTCGCGCGCCTCGCCAGCGGGCAGCTGAGGCTGGCTTCGCCCGACATGGAAATTCACGACAAAGGCGAACAGACCCTGCGACAGCTCGTCGACGACCTCATGGGCACCCGCTGGGTGGTGGGGCAGGGCGCCGAGGCTGCGGTGGTCCGACAAGCGCTGTCGGTGCTGGAGCCCAGCCGGGTGCCGGGCGACTGGATTGCGGCCCAGCGCAGCCGGTTGTCCGAGCGCGGCGCAGCCCTGTACTGGACCGAGCAGCTGCTCCCCGAGGTCACCCCTTTCGTGGCAGATGCCGGTCGACAAAGAGGTGCCGATGGGGCTCTTCGCTGGGTCGCGGGTGAACAGGCCATCTGGGTGACCACCTGGTGGGGCGGGGGCCTGTACGCCTTCGCGCTCCACCGAGAAGCCCTGCTCGCCGAGCTCAAGGCCGATGCCCGGGCCAGCGCGCTCGCCGATGCCGCCGTCTCCGCCCACCTCATCGCGCCCGACGAACCCTTTGGCGACCAGATCCTCGTGACCAAGCCGCTGTCGCCCTGGCTCACCGGCTGGTCCATTGTGGTGGAGGCCCGCGACCCCGAAGCACTCGCCGAAGACCGCGCCAACAAGCGCCGCCGCCGCATTGGCATCATCCTGTTGGCCGTGGGAATGATTGCCGTCGGCACCGTCACGACCGTCCGTCTCATGAAGAACGAGCTCGACGTCGCCCGCATGCAGGCCGACTTTGCCGCCAGCGTGTCCCACGAGCTGCGGTCGCCCATCACTCACATCCGGGTCCACGCCGAGTCGTTGATGTTCGACCTGATGGACAACGAGGAGGAGAAGGAAGAGGCATACGTCCACATCGTGCGCGAGAGCGAGCGGCTCAGCCGCTTGGTCGACAACGTGCTCGACTTCGCGGCCATCGAGCGCGGCGCCAAGCAGTACCACCTGCGACCCAGCGACCTCACCGACACCGTGCTGCGCGCCATCACCAGCATCAGCTCGGCCCAGGAGGTGCGGGACAAGGAGCTCGACGTCAACCTCCCCCACGACCTGCCCCAGGTCCACCTCGACGCCGACGCCGTGGCCCAGTGCATCATCAACCTCGTGAGCAACGCCGCCAAGTACAGCGACAAAGGCGGCTGGATTGGCGTGCGCGGTCGGGTGGTCGAGCGCGGGGTGGAGATCACCATCTCCGACAAAGGGATCGGCATCGCGCCCCACGACCTCCGTCAGATTTTCGAGCCCTTCTTCCGCAGCCGCGATGCGCTGGCCCGCCGCCGAAAGGGCACCGGCATCGGTCTCGCCATCACCCGTTACATCATGCGCGCCCACGGAGGCGATGTGCAGGTGCAGTCACGACCGGGCAAAGGCAGCACTTTCACACTTCGGTTTCCGCTGAGGCCACCCGAAGACACCCGAGGAAAGAAGGCTCGCCGCTGACAGTGGCTTCGTCCCTCATCCTGTCAGATTCCTGTGATCGCTTCGCACGGCCGCGAGCATGGCGTACTGTCCCCCCGCCGTCCGCTGGAGACCCGAATGGCTCGAATTCTCTTTGTCGAAGACGAACAGCCCGTGCTGAAGCGCTTGTTGAAGTACTTCGAGCGCGAAGGCTTTGAGGTCCGAGGCGCCCGCACGGGTGCTGAGGCTCTTGAGCTGGCTGCATTGTTCCACCCCGACGTCGCCGTGCTCGACGTCATGCTCCACGAGGGCCCTGGTGGGATGGACGCGATGGACGGCTACGAGATCTGTCGTGGCCTGCGCGAAAATGGCTACGAACAGCCCGTGCTGTTCCTCACCGCGCGCTCTGGCGAAGCCGACAAGCTGCTCGGCTTCGAGCTGGGCGCCGACGACTACGTCACCAAGCCCTACAGCTTGCCCGAGCTCAAGGCCCGCGTGCAGGCTTGTCTTCGCCGGGCGGGCGGTGCGCGCCGAATGTACTCCTTTGGCGAGGTGCAGATCGACCTCGACCAGTACACCATCACGCATCCCGACCGCGTCGAGCGCCTGTCCAACCGCGAGCGCGACCTGCTGGAGTTCTTCCTGAAGAACCGCGGCCGCATCCTGTCGCGCGACGAGCTGCTCAAGCGTGTGTGGGACTACAAGGCCGGCATCGCCACCCGCACGGTCGACACCCACGTGCTCACGGTCCGCAAGAAGCTCGGCGACAACGCCCAGAACCCTCGGTTCATCGAGACTCTCCACGGCGTCGGCTACCAGTTCATCGCCCAACCCGAGGGCTGAGCCGCAGTGCACCGTCGGCTGCTCGCTGCCGCACTGGTGGGCCTCGGTTGCTTGCCGACGGCCCAAGCCTCTGGTCCCGAAGACTGGGTCGCGCTCCACAGCGGGCGCCTCATCAGCTCTCTCGACCGGGACCCCACCGCGGCAGTCTCCGTCTACGAAGCAGTCATCGACCATCTCGACGAAGACGACCCCCTACGCGCCGACTATCTCTACTGGCTGGGCCGCGCGTGGTTTGAGACCGGCGATGCCGCCAAGGCCGTCGAGACCCTATCTGAGGTCGACGGCCGCAGCTCCGTGGGCGCCGCCGCCCGCAACTTCCGCGGACGCCTCCAGCTCACCCGCCAGGTTGTCGCCAAGCTGCCCGCCACCATCACCGCTCAGACCGAACCACAGCCCCTCATCCCAGGCTGGGGTGCGCACACCTCCCCGCTTGATGTGGTGCGCAACGGCATGCCCCACCTGTCGTGGCCAATCGCTACAGATGCCCTGCGAGCGGGCTTTCTCGCGATCGGATTGTCGCCGGATGCCGGACGTTTGAGCAGCGTGACAGTCGAGGCCCGAAGCACCGAAGTGGCGCTCGCAGTACGCATTGTGGCCGAGACCTGGGACGGCGGCACCTGGGTCGGCACCCCACAAGTCCTCCGCCCGGGCATGTGGACCGAGATCACCGCGAGCCCCGACACCTTGCGGCCGCAGCGCGCCACCGATGTGCACCTCGACCCCAGTCAAGTGGGCATGGTGGCCATCGAGCTCGTGCCCGTCGATCCTGGAGCGGTGTCCTCGGGCGCGCGTCTACAGATCAAGCACGTGGTGCTCGCGGGCCGATGAGACCATGCTCTTCAGCAAAGTGTCCGACTGTCGGAACCTTAGGGAGGCACACATGACCGGACGAATGGTCGCGTTGGTGGCGGCAGGCTGGACGATGGGCTGTGATGGCACAGCCCCCAAGAGCGAAGCTGAATTGGACATCTACGACCTCGCACCCACCGGCACACCGAATTCTGCTGACTCGGACGCAAGCAGCCCCCCTCCGATTGCCTGGGAAGGGCCGGAGGTCGAGCCTGTGACAGACCAGGCCTGGGGCGGCCTCGGAATCGAGCTGATGGATCGAGACTGTCTGATCTGGTGGTCGCTGGTAGGCGGGGAGGACTCCTGCAGCGACTGCGCCCTGGCCTTCTCCATGGAAGCGACCTCACTCGGAGACACTTGTGGTGGTCTCGGAGCCAGCTCACTGCGGTTGGAGCTCCTGGTGATCGACGGCCATGTCTATGGCTATGGCCAAGACTGGGGAGAAGCGGAGTATGGCGGCGGTTTGTTGACCTGGAACGGAGAAGGCTTCGGGAGCATGTACACCTACCGGTACTACGGCTACGTCCACTATTGAGTGGCTCGGCTGCTGATCGCAGCAGCGAACCTCACTCCCTGACGAGGCCGATCCAGAACAACCCGACACACGCATGCTCTGGCTCGGCGGCTTCCCCCGCCGCCTCTCGCGTTAGGTCCGCGCGCCTTCTCCGGAGTCTCGCGATGTCCCAGGTCCCCTCTCGCTCCAACGCCCGCTCCGCGCAGCTGCTCGACGAAGCCAAGGCGGTCATCCCCGGCGGCGTGAACTCGCCCGTCCGATCATTCGCCTCGGTCGACGGCACCCCCCCCTTCATCGCCAGCGGCAAGGGCGCCTGGATGACAGACGCAGACGGCCATCGCTACCTCGATCTGGTGGGATCATGGGGACCGCTCATCCTTGGACACGCCGAAGAAGGCGTGCTCGAAGCCATCTTTGCTGCCGCGCGCAAGGGCACCAGCTTCGGGGCGCCCACCGAAGGCGAGGTCCGCTTCGCCGAAGAGCTGTGTGAGGCCCACCCCTGCCTCGACATGGTCCGGCTCTGCAGCTCGGGCACCGAAGCCACCATGCACGCGATCCGACTGGCCCGTGGCTTCACCGGCCGCGACCGGATCATCAAGCTCGACGGCCACTACCATGGCGCCCATGACGCCGTTCTCGTCGCAGCTGGTTCCGGCGTGGCGACCTTCGCCCGGCCCGGCTCACCCGGAATTCCAGAAGCCACTGCAGCCCTCACCCTGACCGCTCCCTGGAACGATCTCGACGCCATTCGGGCCCACCTCGACCACCACCACGACGTCGCAGCGGTGATCTTCGAGCCGGTAGCAGGCAACATGGGCTGCCTACCGCCGCAGCCTGGCTACCTCGACGGCCTGCGCGCACTCACCAAAGAGCGCGGCGTGCTGCTTATTGTCGACGAGGTGATGACCGGCTTCCGACTGTCGCGCGGCGGGGCCTGCGGCCGACTGGGCATAGATGCCGATCTGGTGACACTCGGCAAGGTGGTGGGAGGCGGTCTGCCCCTCGCAGCCTTCGGCGGAAGAGGCGACATCATGGCCCGTCTCAGCCCGCAGGGTCCCGTCTACCAGGCAGGCACACTGTCCGGAAACCCTCTCGCTGTGGCCGCTGGTCGGGCCACCCTCGCCCGTCTAACCCCCGATGTTTACGCCAGTCTGGAGGCCCACGGTGAAGCATTGGAGGGCATTCTGCGCCCTGCGGTGGAGGCGCTGGGCCTGTCGATGACACGCCTCGGATCGATGTTCACGGTGTTCTTTCGGACGACCGCACCGACCCACTTTGCGGAGGTCAAGGAGTGCGACATTCCAGCCTTTGGACGCTTCCACAGGGCGTGTCTGGACCGGGGGGTCTACCTTCCGCCGTCGCAGTTCGAAGCGGCCTTCCTACCGGCCTGTTTGTCCGATGACGACGTCGCTTTCGCTGGCGCACAGATGGTGGCGGCCCTCCGTGCAGTGGTGCTTTGACGTGGGCTTGCCGAGCCATTAGTCAAGCGGCCCTGAACCGACGGTATGGCTCATTCCGGGGGTGGTGGGATGCTCGATCGCTCCTTCCTCCTCAAGCTCGGACGCGCCACAGCGGTCATCACTGAGATGGCCGTGACGGTGGTGGCAGGAGTCTTCACTGGCTCCTGGGTCGACCAAAAGCTCGACTTCACCCCTGTCTTCCTGCTCTCCTTCACCCTCGGCGCGCTCATTGTCGGCATGGTCCGGCTCACTCGCAGCGTGCAGAAGCTCAGCGCATCCGATGACGCCCCCCTTCCGAACCACACTGATTAGCGCCACGCTCCTGCTCTTCGCAGCGTGTCTGGTTGCATTTATAGTCGGCGGATCGGAGCTGGGCGGCGGGGTGGCAGCAGCCGGGGGCTTGGTTCTCGTGAACTTCGTTCTGTGGGTCTGGTTAGGTCGCGCGCTCTTCACCGCCGCCCTCGCCGGTCAGTCGCCCATCAAGGCGGCGGCGATGTGGGGCGGCAAGTTCGCTCTGTTGATCGGTGGCCTGCTCTTCCTTCTGACCACCTTCCCGCCCGCCGCCGTAGCTGTTGGCGTGAGTGTCGTGGTC
>Ga0315322_10001382_pt1 | contig 18857 bp, 19 predicted proteins | sample M110021515metaG_FD_203461 | JGI IMG/M metagenome (GOLD analysis project Ga0315322, IMG submission 203461) | Ammonia-oxidizing marine archaeal communities from Monterey Bay, California, United States - M1 100m 21515 | ecosystem: Environmental > Aquatic > Marine > Intertidal zone | place: USA...
CACGCGGCATTGCACCATCAGGCTTTCGCCCATTGTGAATGATTCGAAACTGCTGCCACCCGTAGGTGTCCGGGCCGTGTCTCAGTCCCGGTGTGGCTGATCATCCTCTCAGACCAGCTACCCGTCTTAGCCTTGGTGAGCTGTTACCTCACCAACAAGCTGATAGGCCGCGAGCCCATCCAAGAGCGATAGGCCCCGAAGGACCCACCTTTAGCCATTTCCCCATGCGAGGAAAGGCCACATACGGCATTAATCAACCTTTCGGCTGGCTATTCCGTACTCAAGGGAAGGTTGCTCACGTGTTACGCACCCGTTCGCCACTGTCCGCAAGACCGAAGTCTTGCTTTTCGTTCGACTTGCATGTCTTAACCATGCCGCCAGCGTTCACTCTGAGCCAGGATCAAACTCTCCAAAAGAGAGTTGTGCTAATAAAGCTGCACAGGCTTGAGTTAATTTGCATTAACTCGGTATTCAAAAAAATATGACCGGTGACCCATCAATATAGATCACACAAAATAACTTTCAAAGAACAGCCTCAAAAATGAGAGAAAGATTTCCAAAGAATCACCAAACTGGTATTTCGTCAAGAGAAATTCTTTTTTTTTATAGTTTGATCAAGCACCACCGTGCTGAGATCGACTCGAACCAAGTGTGAACCTCACTATCAACGCGGAAAAAACCTGCCCCAGCGAAACCGTGCTTTATCAGAAAATCTTTCGAACCACCCAAGTTCCGCACCCGTTAAATCATATTCGTACCATTTGGAATCAACAGATGAGAAAAAGTAGGGGAACGAGTAACGGTTCGTCCACACCCACCCGTGTTGCGGAAAATAAATCCAATTATCGTACGAACCTTTTCCATTAGGGTAAATCCAACCAAAATCCCCATGGTAAACCCATGTATATTCCGACTGATAATAATACCCGAACCAATCCAAGAAATACCAATTAGGGAAATGCATCCAAGCAATCGCGGTTGTCCACAGCGAATCCTCAATGTTTGCCCGAACACAACGCAAGCCTCTCATGCGAGAGGGGAAGCCCGGAAGATGAGCCCCCCTGTAGGCAATCCTAAGCGAATTACCTCCTGCCCGATCGCCCTCGGAATAGCTGTTGTAGTGACCACCCCGCGAGACACGGCGCGGTCGGGCATCGTAAAGTTGTCCGACAGTTGGTCCTTTCGTATCCCTGTTCATTGATTCGAGATTAGAGTACCATTCGGCATCATACCAATCCCAACACCATTCACTAACGTTTCCCGTGATATCATAGAGCCCGAATCCATTCGCCATATCCTTGTGATTGGTTGTTTCCCCCCCCCTGCTGTTTTCAGTAGCGTTTATATCTTGTCGTCCGTCAAAATATCCGACCGGAGTACTAGCATTATCCAAAGGGTCACCGCTCAGATAATAATTTGCCAAAGATCCATTTAAAAATGAGTTCCCCCAACTATACGCTTGCTTAGCTGTTGACGCTTCGCCTCGTGCGGCTTTCTCCCATTCTACTTCCGTTGGGAGCCTATATCCACTACCGTTCCATTTCACGTTGGTTTCATTCAGGTCAATGCTTCCCGAACGATAAACAATAGTTTTGTTAGCATCCTCATAATAAACTGGTATCCTACCCTCAAGTTCGGATCTTGCATTGCACCATTTGACGGCATCGTACCAATCGGCCATGTTCATGGGGAACAGCAAATTCGATCCGTTCTGATACCACCAGGGTCCATCTTTCCTCTGTTTGACGAAATCGGAAAACTGATAACCGTTCGCCTCTGCCCAAGTGGCTACTTTCTCCCAATGCCAAATGTTGACTTCATAAACATCAATAAAGTAATCGCTCGTGGAAACGAAGTGCGTGGGTTTCTCGTCATCAAGGTTAGAGTCGTCACCAACTAGCACCTTTCCGGACGCAACATAAACCATGTCGATACTGTCAGCCCTAAGTGCAAAAGGCAACGCGAACATAACAAAGGCAATAGCGAGTGCCGCACAAAGGCCTGCGCAATTTACTGTGAAACTATAGGGCATACTGTAAACGAATTTACAGTATCACACGATTTCTAAGACCTGCGCGAGAATTTACTTTGAAATTTTTCTACCCGACCCGCAGTATCGACAAATCGTTTTTCGCCAGTGTAGGCGGGATGAGAATCCATCGTGACATCTCGGACGATGACATGATGGTCCACTCCATCAATGTTCTCGGTCTTCTTTGAGTGAGCAGTGGATCTGCAAATAAACTTTTTTCCGCTTGATACATCTACAAAGCAAACGGGATTGGAAACGGGATGTATGTCCTTCTTCACGAAATCCCCCCCTTATCCTTGTCTCGCCTTGAAGCGAGGATTGGTTTTGTTGATTACATACAACCTGCCGCGTCTACGTACGACTTTGCAATCAGGGTGTCTGTTCTTGAGAGTTTTGATGGAGGATACAACTTTCATAAAGGATCACTATGCCCTGCATCCCATCCCTCGTCAACGAAGAATTCGAATATATCATGAACCTGCGGGACGGGCTTCAATTGGCATTGCAAAAATTTTAAAAACCATGTAGATCATTCCGAATGTCACAAGAAGATACTCAACCCGCCAAAAGCCGGAACCCCGAAAATTACACGTTTCTGGACAAGGAAGCCCTATCCAAATATACTACTGACACTGGTAAGATTTTGCCGAGAAAATATACCGGTTTGACTCCTATGCAGCAACGCAAGGTCTCAAAACTGATCAAGAAATCTCGGCACATGCAATTGGCTGAGTAAGCCATTGCTTCTGCGAAAACAGAGTACGGCTTCATTGCAGAAAGCCAACTTTAGTCTTTGTATTAATACCCTTTTGGAGGGAGGCGTTGTTGCCCTGCCAACTGAAACGGTATACGGCTTGGCTTCCCTTGCTCTCGACCCCGATGCCGTCGCCAAGATTTACCGACTAAAGGGCAGACCTTCCACCAATCCCTTGATCGTGCATGTTCTAAACCTTGAGCAGGCGATGGAAATTTCTTATCCCGATACGATCTGCAAACTTCTCTGTCGAAAATTTTGGCCCGGGCCACTTACCCTGATCATACCCAAAAAGAAAGTCGTCCCCAACAATGTCACGGCTGGGCTGGGAACGGTGGCAATCCGCTCCCCCTCTCATCCGCTTTTCAGGAAAGTACTGAAATCCACAGGTAAACCACTTGCTGCCCCAAGCGCCAATCCCTATTCGACAGTCAGTCCAACATCTGCCGAAGAAGTAGTGAACTCGTTCGGAAGCGCTTGCCCGCCGGTTTTGGATGGGGGGAAATGTAAAATTGGATTGGAATCCACGGTTTTGGACCTCACTTGCGAAACACCAACGATTCTCAGACCGGGTCCAATATCCCGAACTGCTGTGGAAAAGGTTATCGGAAGAAAATTAGCTAACCCTACCGAAATATTCAAATCCGGAATTCCCCGCAAATCCCCAGGACTTTCAGACAAGCACTACGCGCCCGAAACCCCTGTCCGCCTGTACCCGAGCATAAAGTCATTGCTGGAACTCGCTCCCTCGTCATCGGAGAACTTGATCATAATCCCGAGCAAAGAATTCCTGCCCTCGCTTGATTCCTATTCCGCAACCGTCATGACGCTTTCCGAAAACGGAGACTCTTTGGAAATTGGAAGGAATCTTTACGCTACCTTGAAAAAAGCCGATCTTTTGAAAAAGAAAATCGTCCACCTCTCCCTGCTTGAGGAAACGGATGGCATGACCGAGGCCATAAATGATAGGTTGAGAAGAGCCTCTTGCTCTTGATCGCAGGATAGAATCAGGATAGTAAAAATTCTTCTTGTTTTCGATCTTCAATGATGAAATGTTAGGCTATCGAACTTATTTTATTATGAAATTAACTTGTTCACGCACCCTTGCACTTTGTCTCTTTATTCCTCTTTTTACTTTTGGGCAGACTGAATCTCAGTTACGAGATCCGGAATACCTCATCGAGCAATACAATCAGTTGGTTGCAAAACACAACGCCTTGATCGAAAAGACCAGAGGACTGATTGCGTTAAAGAGCAAGCCCCAGATGGTGGAAGCCGAGGCTGACGATGAACTCCGACAGTCGCTAAATAATGCCCTCGCCCAAGTTGCAACACTTGAAAACCGGCTCGCCAAAATCAAGCAAGACGGCATGCGAACGACAACCAGCAACCAGTACTTGGACGACACCAATGCAAGGCTAAGACGACAACTCCTCGAACTAAAGGCAGACGAGCAGGAACTTGCACAGAGGAACAAGGAACTGACTGCCAACAACAGAAGGCTGTCCAATACCCAAAAGTCTTTCGACTCACAGGAGAAAAGCAACTACTCCAAGATCAGGGATTTGGAACTTGGAAAATCTACGATTCAAAGAAGGGCAAACAGTGTCTTAGCCGAAAACAAAACCCTTTCCGTTGAAAACAAAAAACTGAAGGCTTTCGGGGACCAGCTTCGAAGGGAAAACGACACCCTTAAACAAAAGATATCGGGCATCGGCATTGATTTGGATTCTTTGTCAGCTCGACTTACCGACACCGAAGCTCTCCTCAAAAGCAAGGATGCCCAAGTCAATGGATTGGAAAACAATGAAATCAAGCTCAAGGAAGACATTAACGGGCTGAGAAATGAAGTGGCCAGGTTGGCAGGTGTGGAAGATTTGCTTAAGGATAGAAATGCCAATCTCGCAGACGAAAGTGAACTGGCAAAAGATCGATACCGAGGCCTTGGGGTAGAAAACGAAGCCATGCTCGCTGAAATTGAAACGCTAAGAAACTTGACCAACGAATTGAAATTCGAATCCACAAGGAAAGGCGAACAAATTGCCAACCTGCAAGCCCTCAATAATGATTTGAAAAGCGATCTCGGCGAATTGATTGCCAGAAACAACGACTTCAAGCTTTCGGAGTCAGCAATGAAGGGAGAATTGTCTCTACTCCGCTCCGAACTCACTTCGTTGGGACTCGAAGAGTCTAGGATTTCCGAGCAACTTCTCGGTCTGCGGGACGCAAACGAAATGCTCCTTTCGAAAACCAAAAATCTCGAATCCGAAAACAACGGAAAGGAGGAGGCAATCGATTTGATGAAAGTCGAGCTCCAGAACATGAACACCAATGAACAAGGTTTGGTGTCCAAGGTTCGTAATATCGATACGCAAAATCAAGCCCTGCTCGAAGAATCAAGTGCCCTTAAGGACGAGAGCGACTTCTACAAGGACAAATCTCGGCAATTGGAAATTCAGCTCACTCAAGCCGTGGGCAATGAGAGAATTCTTAATGAAAACATCAGGACGATGGAAGACCGTAACATTCAATTGCAAAGTGAAGTCGCCCGACTCAAGGACAGTGGCAGCAGAGCCTACGAGGAACTTGCGAGAGAATCCCAACAACTACAACTACAACTCAATGAGATAGCGGGAAGAGAGTTGGCCTTGCAAAACAACTTGAAGAATTACGAGTCCGATAACAATCGTTTGCAAAATGATTTGCTCAACAGTCAAAGCAGGGAAAACGAATACAATCGCCAGATCGCCATTCTTAACGCCGACAACAACAATCTAATGCAACAAATCGAGGCGACTCAGCAAATGCGCATACGCTTGAGAAATGACATGATTGGCGTGATTGATCAAAATGACGATGGAAGCGGATCGGTTCTCAGAGATCGAAACTAATCAAAGGGCAACTCAGGCACCAAGGAACTCGCCCATCTTGCGGAATTTGTCATACCGTGAGCGGACAAGTTGATCCCCTTTCATTTTCGACAACGAGGTCAACTCTTTCGTCAGGGCTTCAGCAACAGTCTTAGCGGTCTCGTCCCAGCATCTGTGCGCTCCTCCAATGGGTTCGGGCAGGACTTCGTCCACGATACCCAACTTGAGCAACTCATCGGCATCGAGTTTCAATGCCTCCGCTGCATCAGAAGAAAATGCACGGTCCTTCCACAGGATGGCGGCACAGCCTTCTGGGGAAATCACAGAGTAATAGGCGTTTTCAAGAATCATGACTCGGTTCGCTACGGCAACCCCAAGCGCACCACCGGAACCTCCTTCCCCAATAACCAGTGCAATAATGGGAACCCGGAGGGAAGCCATTTCCCTCAAATTTACCGCAATCGCCTCGGCTACGTGTCTTTCCTCGGCTCCAATTCCGGGAAATGCACCCGGGGTATCTATAATCGATATAATCGGCAATTCGAATCGGTCGGCCATTTTCATGAGCCGAAGAGCCTTTCGGTAGCCTTCGGGATTAGGGCAACCGAAGTTCCTCTTTAGATTTTCCTCGGTATTTCTTCCCTTCTGCTGACCAAGGACCATAACCTTGCGTCCATTCAGCTCAGCTGGTCCACCCAGTATAGCTGCATCCTCCTTAAAAAGTCGATCTCCATGCAGTTCCTCGAAATCAACAAACACTCTTTTTACATAGTCCAAGGCGTATGGGCGGTTTGGGTGTCTCGAAAGCTGAACCTTTTGCCAAGAAGTCAAATCGGAGTAAACATCCTTTTTCGTCGATTCAATCTTTCTTTCTATTCCCTTGATCTCATCAGAAAAGTCCAAATCAGTATCTCGTGAAGATTGCATCAGATCCTCCAATTGCCTCTCCAAGTCAAGCAAAGGTTTTTCAAATTCCAGACTGTGCTTTTTATTTTGCATTAGCGCTATTTGATAAAATAAATGGGATACGCTCCATGTTTTCTGTTCTAATGGCTCTGCTCGTCTTCGGCAAGTTCTTCCTTCCAACCAAGAATCCTGGCCTTGCTCGTTGCTTCCTCCGCCCCCTCCTTGTCTCCCTTCCTGACGAGGATTCGAGCCAAGCTGACCATCAGGGACAAATCGTCCGGAGCCACCGAGAGTGCACGCCGACAAGTGCTCTCGGCATCCTCAACCTTTTGCATAGACAATAGAACCTCGGAAAGCGCCCTCATTGCATCTACGGAAAGAGGGTTTTGAGCCAGACTTTCCTTGAGCAATGCTTCCGCCTTTTGGTCCTCCCCCATTGAAAACGCCAAAATAGCCTCGTCAACTCGATCTGTAATATCCATTGTCTACCCATTCTCCAAAGACCCGCGCATTGTTCAACACGAAACCACAATCGATGGGGCGTAAGAGCTAAGTTCTTGTAATACTCTTCCCTACCATACATCATTGATTCACGTTTGCCAAACCACACCTGTCCAAAACCATGCTGTCCAACAACGCCGAATTTAAAAACTTGCTGCTCCTTCATAGCCGGGACCGCAGGAGCAAAAGTTTGGAGAACGAACTCCAAAACTTACCCAAAGCCATGGCAGCTCTTGACCATTCGATAGATATCGAAAAGCAATCCATTGCCATTGCGACCACCGAATTAAGGACTTTGGAAACTCGCAACAAAACATTGGATGGAGAAATTACTTCTCTTGGTGAACAAATTGTCCGGCAAAAGAACAAGCAACTTGAGGTTAAGAAAAACGAAGAGTATCAAGCTCTTGAAAATGAAATCGCAAACCTCGCTTCGAAGGTAAATGAAAAAGAGGACGAGCAGATCGAAGTCCTCATCAAAATCGATGATGCCCGCCAAACCGCAAAAATCGCAGAAGAAAAGATTACGCTTCGAGTAATTGATTTGGAGAAGCAACGGGTTGAATTGGATGACAGAGAAAATGAACTGAAGCAAAATATCGAAGAACTCTCTCAGGAAATCTCTCTGTCCCGGCAAGAAGTCGAGATGCCGATGCTGGAGGTTTACGACCGGACGAAAAAAATCCTGACCAAACCTCCCTACATAGCGCCAATCGAAGACCAAAAATGCTCCGGGTGCAACCTGCGGGTGTCAAATGACGTAATTTCATCCGTTCTCGTTGAACAGAAACTAACCCAGTGCGACCAATGCGGACGCATTGTATATGTCGAGAGATAATTGCACCCTTGATTAAAATGTTCCTCAGGCAAAGCACAGAAACTTCATTATTTTTCCGAGAAGCGGTCATTCGCTGTTCTTGCTCATGCAGGAGCAGAGGAAAGTCCGGACATCGCAGGGCAGGATTCCCCGTGAAATCGGGGGGGACTTGCGTCAAGGCAAGTTCACGGCAAGTGCAACAGAAAGCATACCGCCCTCTAGCGAGGGCAAGGTTGAAATGGTGGGGTAAGAGCCTACCGCCACTAGGGCAACCTAGTGGGCAATGTAAACCCAATCCGATGCAAGGTGAAATAGGAAACCGGGTTGCCCGCCCAATGGTTTCGGGTACGCCGCATCCCCCGAGTGGGGAATCAATGCTCGCATTGATAGATAAATGAATGACTATTCGAACCGTTTATCGGGCGAATAACAAAATCTGGCTTACAGCTTCTCGGAATTCACTTTCCCATGTTTACTTTTGAAATTGACGATTAGTAGAAAGGATGCAAAATCCCCACCGCTTATGGCTAACACAAAATCCGCACTTAAGAACATTCGTAAGAACAAAGCCCGCTACTTGCAAAACCGGGCTACCTTGAGCCGACTCAAGACTCTGGAGAAAAAGTTTCTTTCTGCGGTTGCCGACAAGAGTGCGGACCCTGCAAAGGAACTCGCTTCCTCTTTCATTTCCGCATTGGAAAAAGCAAAGAAAAACAACTTGGTGCACGCAAACAAGGTTTCCCGAAAGAAATCACGCTGTGCCGAATTGCTTGCTGGACTTGGAAGCTAAGTTTCTTGCGTCTTAAAGCGTCACTGACTTTACCATTCTCAAATATGGCGAGAATCGTTCTCGTCCTTACTTGAGTAACCCTTCTCTTGGCGTTCGTGATTTACTTGGTTCTTTTTCAAGTATGCTTCGTGGATGTCTTCGGCACTCATACCCATGACTTGAGCCAACGAGATAAGGAAATGAAACAAGTCGACAATTTCAACCTTCGCATTTTGCTTGTCGAATGCTTGGTAGTTCGCCCACCATTTCCATGGGACTGAATCCGTCAATTCGGCAAGTTCCTGTTGCATTGCTCGAACATAGTTCAGAATCCACTTTGCACGCTCATCATCATCCATGTCTTTCATGTTAACGCCAATTCGGGCGTTCAGTTGTTCCTGAAGATCGAAAATATTCTCAAGTTTGTCCATCCATCCGATAAGCACTAAGACCTGCAATTAGGCAAGTGGTTTTAATTAGTCGATCTCGTTCTTTACCCTTGTGTGAAAAGCCATGCGGATGTAAAGAAGAACTTGATAAGTTACCGACAAGGAAGAAACATCGAGAAGCTTGCCCAAGGTAACGAAGAATGAAAAGCCGCCAAATGAATTGGCACTTGTAAATCAAGTGACGTGAACGATTCGGTGGATCTAGAAAATTAAACAATCAAACCCGCACGATCACCCAAATCCATGAAATCAAAAATTCGATCACGTTGGTATCGATCCAACGAAAAACCGCTGGAATCGAATACCTCGTCTGCCAGCACCCAAGCCCCATTTGGTGAAATAAACCCTGCGGAAGGGAATAATTTGACCGACGACTTAAGCAATGCCACCCCTCCGCCCACGAGTGACAGGAACGAACGACGCCCCAAAGACGATCGTGAAAGACGACCAAGAGAAGATCGTGAAAGACAACCGAGGGACGGTCGCGAAAGACGATCCAGGGACGGTCGCGAAAGACGATCCAGGGACGGTCGCGAAAGACGATCCAGAGACGATCGCAATGAAAGTGGAAAAAGAGATTCCCGGAAACAAACCAGAAGCGATTCCGATGAACGTCCGCAACGAAATGATAAAACAAGAGGTGAAAGGCGCAATCTCAAGGAAGGCGAGCGGGATTCAACATCGCAGAAGAAACACAGAAGTGGCGAAGAAGATCGCAATCAAAAGAAAAGATCTCGCAACAAGAACAGAAATAAGCGAGGGGAGCGAGGCAACCAATCCAATCCTCGAAAAGACCGACGCACCGAAAACGAAAAAAAGAAACAGGTTCCCGAAAAGAAGGGCATCGGTGGTTTCCTCTCCAAACTTTTCGGCAAATAGGTTCCCCTAGGAATGCAAAAACAAAGGGTCCACGCCCACAGTGGAAGTCTTTAGGATACGAGGAGGGGAAACCCTTGAAGGCTCGGTAAAAGCAAGCGGTTCGAAAAACGCCGCTTTACCTCTTTTTGCCGCCACCTTGCTTTCTTCGGAGGAAAGCATCTTGGAAAACGTCCCCAATCTCAGTGATATTCGCTTTATGGCTGAGATCCTGATCGAGTTGGGTGCGGAGATCGAAAGGTTGGATCCAACCACTTGGAAAATAAACCCCCGATCCATCGTTCATTACGCACCCTACGAATTGGTTCGTAAGATGCGTGCTTCCGTATGCCTCTTGGGTCCGCTTACAGCGAGATTGAGGCGTGCTGAAATCCCAATGCCCGGAGGCTGCGTCATTGGAAACCGCCCCATCGATTTGCACCTGCGGGCAATGGAGAGATTGGGAGCAAACGTTGAATTGAAAGCCGGCGTCATTCAGGTTGAAGCCAACAAATTGAAGGGGAACTCGATTTTCATGGGAGGACGACACGGTAGCACTGTTACGGGGACTGCAAACGCCATCATGGCGGCAACCCTTGCCCCCGGAAGGACAACCATAGACAGCGCTGCTTGTGAACCCGAGATAACGGATCTCTGCCGTATGCTGACAAGCATGGGTGCAAAGATTCAAGGAATTGGCTCCCACATGATTGAAATTGAGGGGGTGGAAAGTCTGAGGGGATGTCGGCATAGCGTCATTCCGGACCGGATCGAAGCGGCGACCTATGTGCTTGCGGCAGCCATTACCAATGGTAAAGTTTTGGTCAGGGAGGCAAGGGCTGATCATCTGGGTGCTTTTCTCAACGTAATGTCAGATTCCGGAATCAACGTGGAAAATATCGGCAGCGACATCTCGGTTGAGGCTTGCAACGGTGATTTGAAATCCTTTGAAGCCATTACCCTTCCCTACCCCGGTTTTCCGACCGACCTGCAAGCGCAAACCTGCGCATTGGCCTGCCGGACGAACGGGCTGAGCATTTTGACCGAAAGGGTTTACCCAAGCCGATTCATGCATATCCCGGAACTTTTGCGAATGGGGGCGGAAATTTCTCTGGAGGGAACAAGCGCCATTGTCCGGGGAGGGAAACCTTTGACGGGAGCGCCGGTAATGGCTTCCGACCTGAGGGCAAGCGCCGCTTTAATCCTTGCGGGACTCGCAGCCGAAGGAGAGACTTGGGTTCAAAGGATTTATCACCTTGATCGCGGATATGACTCATTCGAAAGGAAACTACAAGCACTGGGAGCCCAAGTCGAAAGGTTGCCTGAGAGCGAGATGCCAAAGGCTTTTCACTCTCCTTCCGCCTAGTTTCGGTGGTGCTTGTTGAGTGATGAGCAAGGATACCACAGAGGCCACCGAAAGCTTCCAACCATCACCTGATGTAGACGCAGCCCTTCGTCCGCCTTCCTTTGAAGACTTCACCGGACAATCCAAGACCATCGAACGGCTCAGCGTCATGGTAGGGGCAGCCCGGAAGAGGGAGGAATCCTTGAAGCACATTTTGCTTTGCGGACCACCTGGTCTTGGGAAGACCACCCTTGCCCACATCATAGGCAGGGAACTCAAAAGAGAAGTGAGAATTACTTCAGGACCGGTTATAGACAAACCTGGAGACTTGGCCGGATTGCTGACCAACCTGCAGGAAGGAGACCTTCTCTTTATCGATGAGATTCACCGCATACCCAAAACCGTGGAAGAATATCTTTACTCGGCAATGGAAGATTATCGCATAGACATAATGATCGACCAAGGTCCTAACGCACGAAGCGTAAGGTTGGAAATCCCAAGGTTTACCTTGGTCGGTGCCACGACAAGGGTCGGCTTGCTCACCTCCCCTATGCGAAGTCGTTTCACGCTTCAAACCAGACTGGATTACTACAAGAGAGAAGAGCTTACCAAGATTGTGCTCAGAAGCTGCAAACTTCTCGACTGCCCGATCGATCAAGAAGGAGCCAAGGAGCTTGCAGGAAGAGCGAGAGGAACGCCCCGCATCGCGAACAACCTGATCCACTTCACAAGAGATTACGCGGAGGAAAGAGCCAATGGTGAAATCACTCGTGAAATCGCATGTGACGCCTTGGAGCTTTTGGCCATCGATAGCCATGGACTGGACGAAATGGACAAGCGAATCCTTTCAACCATGGCCAAGAACTACAAAGGCGGACCTGTGGGACTTGGTACGATCGCCGTTGGCGTGGGAGAGGAAGAACATACCCTGGAAGAGGTGCATGAGCCTTTTCTCATACAGGAGGGATACGTCAAGAGAACGGCTCAAGGTCGGGTTCTTACGCCCAAAGGTTGGGAAATTTCGGGTTTCAAGGACGGACAATCATCCATTTCGGATCAGATGGAACTCATGTAAGGCTTAACTTCTTTTTGAAGAAGGGAAAAAGATGCCTGAATGAAGAAGCGTAACATTGAGGAGATCGAGCCAGCTCGACTTCCATTTCATCCAATCTGAGCTCAACCGTTTCAATAATTTCTTCCGGGCATGGGGTCACCTTACTCAAAGCACTCGCCTGGTATACCCTGACGAACTCGTTTCCCGTTTCCGAACATTGGCTACACCGGAAAACTTCCTCTATTTCGGATCGAGCCAGTTCAAGTCCAAGTTCCTCCTTGCATTCTCGAATCGCAGACTCGAGGTATTCCTCCCCTTTGTCGACATGCCCCGAACAACTGGACGTCCAAAGCATCGGCTCTAGGTCTTTTTGGGCCGATCTTCTTTGCAGTATCCAATATCCGGACCGGGTTTGGATAAACACGTGTACCGCCCGGTGTAATAAATTGTGATCATGAACCAAAGAGCGGCTAGCCTCCCCGACCACGCAATCCGTTGCGTCCACTACATCGAAAACTTCACTTCTGTCTGGCATTGGAAAAGATTTTCAAGTTTAAGGTTGGCTAACCCCGATGCATCTTCTTTAACTTTTGACAGGTGGAAGTATTCTTCAAGATATTGGGATCGAGCAGTTCGGGTAACGCAGCCGTTTTGCGGGTTAACGACAAGACCATACTCATCGATGCAGGGCTCTCGGGCAAGAAACTTCAGTTTCTGCTTGGCGAGGAAGGCATTGCGATCGAGGAACTAGACGCTGTTTTCCTCACACACGAACACAATGATCATTCCGCAGGTATCAGAGGCCTTTCCAAGTTCGGCAGGTTGCCCGTTTTTGCAAACAGGGATACCGTCCAGGCAATCCAAGCCAAGTTGCCAAGGCGCCCCAATTGGAAAATTTTCGAAACCGGAAAACCTTTTTCTTTCGAATCATTCGACATTCACCCATTCAGCGTACCGCATGATGCATACGACCCGGTCGGGTTCTATTTTCAATGGGGAAAGGATGATCTCTTTGATCCCCATTCCAGCTTGGCCTGGGTAACGGACCTCGGATACGTCCCGGCCCTTGTTAAGGAAAGAATCCGACAAGCCCGCATTTTGGTCGTCGAAGCCAATCATTGCTCCAAAATGCTTGAAGACGACAAACGAAGACCATGGAGCCTCAAGCAAAGAATCAGGGGAAGACACGGACACTTGTCGAATCAATCCACTTTCGATTTACTCAATTCCATGGAAGGGACCTGCTGGGAGAAAATTTTTCTCATGCACCTCAGCAAAGACTGCAATGATGTTGAGGTAGTCAAAGATCGCTTTAGCTCATTAAACGGACAGGGCGATCGATTCTCCACTTACGTCGTCGATCCGACTTCTGCAGAATCAATCCCTTTATGAAAAGCTTGCTTCGACAAACCAAAGTAATAGCCACGATCGGACCTGCGACCGAAAGCGAGCAAACCCTCGAACAATTGATCAACGAAGGGATCGATGTTTGCAGGCTGAACATGGCCCATGCTGACCATGATTGGATAAGGGAAATTTCATCGAGAATAAGATCGGTTGGAGAGAGGCTTAATCGCGAACCGGCTATCATGATGGACGTCAAGGGCCCTGAAATCCGAACGGGGTTTCTAGACAAACCGATCGAGTTGAAGAAAGACGAAACCGTAGAATTGAGCTACGGCGTGCTTGCCACGGGAAAAGACAAGAAAGATGGATCGATCCGCATCCAGGTAAGCTATGAGAGATTGACCGACCATCTTGAACCAGGAGGAAAAGTTCTTTTGGACAATGGATTGATCCCCCTGGAGGTAGTGGGCAAATCGGACGGTTCCATTCGTTGCAAAGTTTTGCAAGATTCCATGCTTGGTAGCAGGCGGCATGTCAACTTACCCGGAATTGAAACGGATTTACCTTCCATCACCGAAAAAGACAGGCAAGACACTTTGGTGGGAATCGAATGCGAACACGATTACTTTGCTCTGTCTTTTACCCGGGATGCGGATGCCATTGATCTGTTCAGGAGATTTCTGAAGGAAAACAATTCGGACGCCCAAATCATTGCCAAGATCGAAGACCAGCAAGGAGTAATCAACTTGGACGAAATCATTTCTGCATCCGATGCCTTGATGGTAGCCCGGGGCGATCTGGGAATCGAATGCGCATTCGAAGAACTACCCATCATTCAAAGGCGTGCCGTCGGGGCCTGCCAATCCCGAGGCAAGCCCGTTATCGTTGCAACGCACTTGCTCGAGTCGATGATCGAGTCTCCCGTACCTACCCGGGCTGAAATCAGCGACGTGGCCAATGCCGTTAACGAAGGGGCTGACTGTCTCATGCTCAGTGGTGAAACAACGACAGGCAAACAACCCGTCGAATGCGTTCGACTCCTCAATCGAATTTCCGCCCGAATCGAAGCTGAGATTCAGCCAGGACTGACCGAAGAACTCAAACTCTTCCGTCCAAAGGCAAAGATGCTTCGTTCTGCAGCGATGCTGGCGATGCGTATTGAAAACTCGGCCGTCCTGGTCTTCACTCGAAGTGGTGATCTGGCTGCAAAACTAGGAGCCTTAAGGCCAAACGGCGCCCCCGTTTTTGCCTTTACCGATGTGGACGGGTTGCATCGCAGACTACGCTTAATTTGGGGAATCGAACCGTTTCTCATGCCATTTTCGGAGAATCCGGAATTCACCGTTCAAGAAGCAATCAGGAAATTAAAAGACGAAGGTTGGGTTCATGAAAAAGACCAACTTGTCACGGTAACCAATATTTTGGCAGATGGAAAAGTGATTGAAGGCATACAACTCAGAGAGGTCGACTGATTACGGGGACCGGTTCAGCGATTCCGAATCAGAAGAAGCAAAGAACCTGCGATAACAAAAAAGTAAGGGATTCCAACGGCTTCCCACTCGGACACGATGCCTTTTTCCCCCAAAGCATCACAAAAAGTTTTCAGAAGGTAGAACAAAAAAGTTCCCAGCAGGGCAACCCCTGCCAGTGAACCGGCGGAAGAGGTTTTCTTTCTCAAGCCCACAGCCAGGCCACAAAGAACCGCCAAAAGACAACTGGGAGCGCTCCCGGCAAGTTGAGCTCTCCTCAATCGATACGGATAAAGCTTGGCCGAACTTTGATGCGGATATTTTTCAATGACCGTCGTCAATTCGCCATAGGTCAGGTTTGCCGGCTTTTTGCGGAGGGCTATGTGAATCAGGGGATCATCGGACGGCAAAGAAAGACGGAGATCCGAAAACCTCTTGTTTATACGGGGACTCGATCGTCCCTGAATTATGCTTTCTGAGCGAACTGGGGTCTCCCAATTCAACCCCCTTCCGTTTTCACGGGGAACAGGAAGACCTTTGCTCGAAGGAAAACCCAAGAACCTGCCGTTTTCGAATACCCAATCGTTTCCATCACGGAAAGCGGATTCGGCACGGATGCGATATGAATCGGATCCATTTTTATCGTAAGAATAGACATGAACGCCGGTACCCCTCCATGACGACTCGTCAAACTCCGCAAAATACCAAATTCTCTCACTGCCGATTTTCATTCTGAAAGAATCCAAGATCAAAACGTTTTTTTCCTGATTGTCCCAGATTGCAGCCTGATCTTTGGCATTCACTGCAAACCAACATAAGACGGAAAGCATTGTTCCAAAAACGAGATAGGGTTTGCTCAATCCCAACGAAGAAAAGCCCGAAGCCCGCAGGGCTAACAATTCCTGGTTCTTCGAAAGGAAAGAGAGACTGGCCACGGTGGCGACAAAACAGCAAACAGGCAAAACCCATGGTGCATACCCCAGAACCCACGCAAAAAGCTTCTGGCGACCTTCTTGCCCAAGCAAGCCCCGAGCAAAATCCGGATCGTCCGAAAGAGCCTGCAGGAAGAGAATCGCAAAAAGAAAGGACAAACTCAGAGCAAACCACTTTGCCCACTCCAACCCGAGGTAACGATCAATCAGTTTCATCCTTAGTTAAATTTCCAAAATAAACATTATTGATGATCTTAACCCTTGCCCTCGTCAAAGCGAATTCTCAGTCTTTGCCTTCACCATTCAAGAAAGCCTATGCTCAACTTAGAAAACAGAAAACGAATTTTCGCTATTTGCCTTTGTTTTTTTTGCCTTTCGCTTGAATGTTTCGGCAGCGAGGAAAGTCAGACTCCCGATTGGCAAGCCAAGATAGATCAATTCTTCGGTGAGCATGTGGTTAGTCCGATCGCGGATTTGTTATTTTGGAAAATCCCCGGAACCAGCTATCATGAAGACGGCTCCCCCGTTTACTCGTTTTCTTCAAGCCAAGTCAGGCAACTTACGGATCAAAATGCAACAGGTGGCAACTACACCTTTGACAAAGGCAAGTTGAAGGCGGCTCGACTGAAAGACGGCAGATGGGAATACCCCCAAGAACCTGACTCCAAGACTTTCAAAACCAACTACGAGAAATTGGCGAAATCACCCCAAGACTATCTTGATAGTCAAAAAATGGATCCTGTTGGTTTCATTTCCATCCAACAAGGGTTTCCCCTTATCGTAGCATGGTTACTGGGAGGCGCATTGTTTTTCACCCTGCGCATGCGCTTTGTTAATCTCAGGCTCTTCAAGCACGCGATCAATCTGGTACGGGGCAAATACGACTCGAAGGATCAGAAGGGAGAGGTATCCCATTTTCAAGCCTTAACCACAGCTCTCTCGGCCACGGTTGGACTGGGAAACATTGCGGGGGTTGCAATTGCCATTGGAACGGGTGGGCCAGGCGCGACGTTTTGGATAATCTTGGTCGGGTTCCTTGGAATGTCCTCGAAATTTACGGAATGCGTTCTCGGACAAAAATATCGAAAGATCCGAAAGGACGGCAAAATCATGGGAGGTGCCATGCACTATCTCTCGGATGGTCTCAAAGACCTTAATTTGAAACACCTGGGTGGCTTGCTCGCCGGTTTGTTTTGCGTTCTTTGCATCGGCGGGTCCTTTGGCGGAGGGAATGCGTTTCAGGTCGTTCAATCCTTGGACCTGATCAAATCCGTGTTCCGCCCAGAGCATGGTGATGGCTTCCTGGACAAGTTCCCATGGACTTACGGTTTGATCATGACGATATTGGTAGGTCTTGTCATCCTTGGGGGAATCAAGGGCATCGCCAGCGTAGCGTCTCGGATCGTACCTGCCATGTGTGCAATCTACATTCTCGCCTGCCTTGTCATTCTTGGCATGCATTTTGATGCAATCCCCGCCGCCATAGCCTTGATCTTCGAGAGTGCCTTCAGTTTCGAAGCAGGATTCGGCGGATTTTTGGGAATACTCGTAATTGGAGTCAAGCGCGCAGTTTTTTCAAACGAAGCAGGCATTGGCTCGGCAGCCATTGCTCATTCTGCGGCAAAGGTTTCCCACCCGACCGAAGAAGGCGTGGTCGCCCTATTGGAACCGTTCATCGACACCATCGTGGTCTGCACGATGACCGCACTGGTCATCATCATTACCGGGGTGTACGAACCCTTGACTTTTACGACCGACTCCGCCGAACAATCCATGATCCAAGGCTACATCGACGGAAACAAGGGAGGTGCCCTGACATCCGAGGCTATGAAAAGCGTGATTCCATGGTTTCCCTATCTTTTGTCTATTGCCGTCTTCCTTTTCGCCTTTTCAACAATGATTTCCTGGTCCTATTACGGAGAAAGGTGTTGGGTTTGGCTATTTGGTGACCGGTCATCCATAATTTACAAGCTATTGTTCTTGATTTCTTGTTTTCTCGGATCGATCATAACGGCAACCAATGTATTGGATTTCAGCGACTTAATGATACTTGGAATGGCATTCCCAAACATCCTGGGAATGCTCTTTCTCAGTCGCGTGGTCAGGAATGAGCTCAGGGATTACGAGCAGAAACTTTCAAAATAATACCATCTTCGGAACACAAACTTTCAAAATCACTCAAAAAATAATTTGACAACCAGTAGTTTTGCCAATCATTTTAATACATCATTCAACTTTTTTAATTTTCTCCCCTAAGTAATGGACGAAGATACAGTACATTTGTCGGACTCTGACGAAGCCAAGGCTTCCGTATCACGCTTGCTCAAAGCAATTGAAGGCTGGGCGACCAAAGAAAGCCAAAAAGGCGAACTTGAGCTTACCGCTTTTGCCGCCGCGTTGGCTTCCGGACTCATTTCCTTTCACGACTTCACTTCCAAGGACTGTCGAAACAGCAGAAACCTCATCGGTGCGATTGCTAGGGTAAAGCAACACATTGAGAAGGAGCATAAGAAATTCGACTCCGAGATTGACAAGATGCATATCAAGTTTGCTCAGGAGATGGAAGAATTGGACCTGAAAATCATCCGAGACAGGAAAGAGTTTAAGCTTTATCTGATATCTCTCATTTATGCCGAGGAATACAATAAGCTCAAGAACTCCGTAACGAATATTTTCGAGACGCTAGATGCGAAGGCCAATTACGAAGAAGGTGCGGCGGCGAAAGACACCTCCGCAGCCAAGTAAGAAGACCCTTCC
>Ga0315322_10001383_pt1 | contig 18853 bp, 19 predicted proteins | sample M110021515metaG_FD_203461 | JGI IMG/M metagenome (GOLD analysis project Ga0315322, IMG submission 203461) | Ammonia-oxidizing marine archaeal communities from Monterey Bay, California, United States - M1 100m 21515 | ecosystem: Environmental > Aquatic > Marine > Intertidal zone | place: USA...
CTATTGGCTTTGCTTTTGGGATGACACAAAGCAAGTATAGTTGGTCCTTTGACACGGTTCCACAACAAGAATTTGGAAAAGTTACAGTAACTGAACCAGAATCACTGGTAGTAGATTCTGCCGGCGGTACTCATAAAATGGCAAGTGAAAGCCAAGAACATAGAAAAGGCTTCCAACCGAGAGGAAAAACCTTAGGTGGTTCAAGCTCAATAAATGCAATGTTATATGTAAGAGGCCATCGTTGGGATTATGATCACTGGTCTGAGCTTGGCAATGAGGGGTGGTCGTATGATGAAGTATTACCATATTTTAAAAAAGCAGAACACAATGAGATTCATAACAATGAATATCATGGTCAAAATGGCCCACTAAATGTTTGTAATATTGCTCATCAGCCAGAATCATGTAAATCTTTTGTTGAGGCTGGTTCGAAGTTATTTAACTTTAATGACGATTTTAATGGGGCTGAGCAAGAAGGCTTCGGTTATTATCAAACAACTCAAATTAATGGTAAAAGGTGCAGCGCAGCCAAAGCCTATCTTGTACCAGCGCTAGAAAGAGATAATCTTACTGTTTTAACAGAAACTCAAGTAAACAAAATTATGATTGATGGAGGTCATGCAAAAGGTGTTGAATGTATTGGCAGTGATAATAATTCCTTCACAATACATGCATCAAAAGAAGTAATTCTTTCTTCTGGAGCCTTTGGATCTCCTCAAATACTTTTAAGATCAGGAGTGGGCCCAGCTAATGAAATTATTAGGCATGGCATTGATCATCTTGTGGACCTTCCTGGTGTTGGAAAAAATCTCCAAGATCACATTGATTACATTACAGTTCATAAGTACAACTCAATGAAGTTAATAGGTTTCACTTTAAAAAATATATTTTTTAAATATCCTTATGAGATTTTAAAATACCTTTTTATGAAAACTGGTCTTTTTACCTCTACCATTGCAGAGGCAGGCGCTTTTATTAAGACACAGGATGAATTAGAAATACCAAATATTCAATTTCATTATGCACCTGCAATGATTATTGATCATGGCCGAACGCTTCTTTGGGGAACAGGTATGAGCTGTCATTCGTGCTTATTAAGACCTAAGTCTCTTGGTGAGGTCACTCTTGCATCTGCAGATCCATTTGCAGATCCATTAATCGATCCAAAATTTTTGAGTCATCCCGATGATATGAAAGATATGATTGATGGTTACAAGGTCATGATGAAAGTGCTCGGCAGCGAGCCATTTAGTAAGTACATCACAGAACATACTCAAAGACCCATTGACATTAATAATGATTCTGATATTGAACAAGCGATGCGGGAAGGAGCGGATACTGTGTATCATCCAGTAGGTTCATGCAAAATGGGTGATGATGATATGTCTGTGGTTGACAGTAGGCTCAAAGTGCATAAAGTGAATGGCTTGAGGGTTGTAGATGCATCAATTATGCCAACAATTGTTGGAGGTAATACGAATGCTCCAACCATTATGATTGGAGAAAAAGCATCTGATATGATTCTTGAGGATTGGAACATCCATTAATCTATTTCCAATATTCCAAAACCACTCATTATCACTGATTATCCTGGATGGTTTATAATGATTCATGGATAATAAATATGATATAGCCAAGGACTGGCTCCCAAGATATACAGGAATGCCTGTAGATGACTTTGGAGAATACATCCTTCTTACCAATTTTCAAGACTATGTTGAGCAGTTTGCTGATAGATTTCAATGTGATATTCAAGGTGAAAATAGACCTATGTCATCAAGCACCAATGATGCCGGTCTTAGTATTATTAATTTTGGTATTGGGTCTCCTAATGCTGCAACTATTATGGATCTTTTGGTTGCAAGAAAACCAAAAGGGGTATTGTTTCTTGGGAAATGTGGAGGATTAAAAGATTCGTCTGAAATTGGAAACCTTATTCTCCCAATAGCTGCCATTAGAGGAGATGGAACATCTAATGATTATTTTCCTCCTGAGGTGCCTGCCTTACCTTCATTTAAACTGCATAAATTTGTCTCTGACAAAATATTAGATGCTGGAACGGACTATCGAACGGGGGTCATTTATACCACTAATAGAAGAGTGTGGGAGCATGACAAAACTTTCTTAAAAAAACTTAAAAAGACAACCGCTATTGGCATTGATATGGAAGTTGCCACTATTTTTATTGTTGGCCATTACAATGAAATTCCTCGAGGGGCCTTACTTTTAGTTTCTGATGTTCCTGTGACACCTGATGGAGTAAAGACTGAAAAATCAGATCAAGCTGTTACATCTAAATGGGCAAAGCAACATCTAGAGATAGGCATTCATGCTATGACAGATTTAAAAAATAGCAGAGATAAGATTAAACATTTTCGTTATTAATCAAGCTTCGATAATAAATTCTTGAAAGTAGTTAAAGATATCTTGAGCTGAGAGTTCTCTTGCTTTTCTCATAGTATCATTTGCTTTTAAATTTAAATTTTTGCCCTTTCTATCCATAATAAATACTCTTGGAATGCCATCTTGAATATTTCTATCAAATATTTTGAATAACTCAGTATTTATTTCGTACTCGCCAACATCAATATTTAAAATATTCGTACTTCTTTCGAGGAAATCTTTTACAGTAGGCAGACGCATTACTCCTTCTAACAATCTTGCATCAGGACACCAATTAGCGCCGAAAATTACAATGGGTTGTTTGTTTTGGCCAAGTGTTTTTTTTACGAATTCTTCTAATGCTTCCTTTGAAACTAAAGCCCCTGAATAAGGCTCAGGGTGTGGTGAGCTATGGAAATCACTTGAATCTAAAATTATATTCATGTCTTTTTAAACCTTATAGTATTTAAAATTTTAGTTATTTAAGTGTATTCTAATATGCTGATGGAAAGGTTGATTAAATATTCTCTGATATTAGTTGGTTTGTATACCGCAATAAGAACGCTTATTGGTTTATTTTTTTATGACCAGTTCCCAATTGCTTTTCTTGCCAGTGAGTTTAATCAAGATCAAATGGATGAATATAGAGCTAGAGTATTGCTACCAGCTTTTTTTCTGACGTTAAATTATTTTATCTTTAGATATTTTTCCGGCAAAAACCCAACTTCACCTCTTTGGCCAATATATGTGATTAGTGTTTCACTTCTAATAACGCATATCATTGGTTTTATAACATTTATGCCTTTGACTAAAGATCCTATTATAATGTTCTTTATAAGCTTTTTTATTTGTATTGTTGCTAGAGCAGGCCACAATAAAAGAAAGAACGAAATTTTATAGGAAATACAATGATTTGGATTATCAGGCTCTTTCTAATGGTGTATGCAGTTGTATATTTTGGTATAGGTGCATGGGCAATTATTGATCCAGTTAAAGATGCTTTAGAGCTTAGTTATGAGATTCCCTCATTCATGGATGCTGTTGGCTTAAAGGTTTCAGGAGTGATTGGTTACTCAGAGGTGGCAGGATTGTATGGTGGTATCAATATGATTATTGGGCTATTGTGCTTCCTGGGTTTGTTCAGCAGAGGAATCGCTACATATGTCTTGTCTCTGCTTGCATTTCTTACCTTTAGCATTGCACTTGGAAGATATCTTTTTGCATTAATTCCAACCACACCTACTTTTTACAATACTTTTTTTATTTTTGAAGTGGTTACTTTTATCTTGTCGTTATCTTTTTTCTTGTATATGAAATTTCTATACAACCCCAGAAAGAGTGGCAATATAGAGAACGTAGCTACTGACTAAAATTATTCCCGCAGTCATATATAAACTTCTTCTGAATTTTAATTTGGTTAGTGAAAAGGCCAATAAAATAAAAGCTAAGCTTAAGATCGCAAGGGTACTAAAATCTCTTTCCATCACAACTGGGCTGAGTTGTACAGATCCAAAAAATCCAATAATCGGAATGACGAAAACCAAATTTAGAACATTGGACCCAATAATATTACCGACCACCATTTGATGCTTGCCTTTTTTTAAAGCTGCAGCTGTGGCTGCTAACTCAGGCAAACTAGTGCCTAAAGCAATGATAGTCAGACCTATAATTAGCTCTGATATGCCCAACAATAAAGCTGTGCTTTCAGCATAGACAATGGAGATATTTGCTCCTGCTATTAACCCAGCAAGACCAACCATTGATAAAAATAAGCTTTTTGTAAATTCAGAGACTTCTGAGTTTTCTTCATCGGGCACGCCATCTGTTTTCATAAGGACGTACATAAATAACATAAACAAACCAACAAAACCCATGCTTTCGCTAAATGAGATGGTTCCATCTTCCAAAGTTAATCCAAGCAATAAAACAGTTAAACCAAAAGGCAATAAATTCCATAAATGCGTTTTAGAAGCTGAATTAAAGTATAGACAAGAGACGCCAAAAATTAGAGCAATATTTGAAATATTTGAGCCAATGGCGGTTCCAAGAGCAATATCTTCATTTCCATTTAAAACAGCAGATATCCCAACAAATACCTCAGGCGCAGAAGTTCCAGCTGCAATGAGTGTAAGTCCAATTACAAGATCACCAACACCTAAATGTTTAGCTATGACAGATGCATGATCAACAAATTTATTTGCTCCCCAAACAAGAATTGTGATCCCAGCAAGTAGTAAAATAATATTTAAAGTTAACTCCATGACAGTATTCTAAATGCAATGCTATTGAATTCATAATGATTTCAAGAGAACATAAGCATTTATTAAATGATGAAAGGATAGGTATGAAAATCGCAGAACTTTTTAATGTTTCAGGAAAAGTAGCAATTGTCACTGGTGGCTCAAGAGGAATAGGGGAGATGATAGCTGCAGGCTTTTTAGCTAATGGAGTGAAGGTATACATTACTGCTAGAAAGGAGGCTGCTTTAATTAAAAAAGCTGAAGAATTATCGAAACTTTATGAGGGCGAATGTATTCCAGTTCCTTGCGATCTTAGCACCATGGATGGAATAGACGCTTTCGTTAATTTTATTCAAGCAAAAGAGGAGCACATTGATTTTCTAATTAATAATGCAGGAGCTTCATGGGGAGAGCCTTATGCAGAGTATTCAGAAAAGGGATGGGATAAGGTCATGGATTTAAATGTAAAAAGCATCTTTTATTTAACTCAAAAACTTACTCCAATGCTTAGTGCAAATTCATCGTTAGAAGTTCCGTCTAGAGTAATTAATATTGGGTCTGTAGATGGTTTGAATGTTCCTGTAATAGAAGCTTATGCATATGGGACCTCTAAGGCAGCAGTCCATCATTTAACGAGGATTTTAGCTAAAAGACTTGTTGGAGATAATATTTTAGTTAATGCAATAGCACCCGGTCCCTACGAGTCTATGATGTTAGGGGCTGCTGTCAATCATGATTATTCATTTATAGAATCAAGGAATCCACGAAAAAGAATTGGTTCTCCTGAGGATATAGCTGGATTAGTAATTTTTCTATGCTCAAGAGCTGGCGCATATACAGTTGGCGCGATCATTCCTTCCGATGGTGGTTTAGTTGGCACCGCAGGCCATGATTTAAGTTAGCCATGAGTCTTTATGAAAAATATTTTCTACCAAAATTATTAGATTGCTGTTGTGGTATGGAGGGTTTTCAAAAAAAAAGAGCTCAGATTATTCCTAGGGTTCATGGCAGAGTTTTAGAAATTGGCATTGGTTCAGGTCTTAATTTTGATTTTTATGATTTTGATAAGGTAACTGAGGTAATCGGAGTTGACCCAGCATTAAGCTCATTGATTATTGCAAAATCTAGAGCTTCAAATTTTCATTCTAAAATTTCTTTTATAGAGGCAACTGCTGAGTCAATAGATTTGGAATCTTCAACATTTGACAGCGTGGTTATAGGATTTAGTCTTTGTACTATTCCTGATCCCATGCAAGCTCTTGCAGAAGCTCGCAGACTTCTTAAGCCAGATGGCTCATTATTTTTTATGGAGCACGGTCTGGCGCCCGAACCTAATATCCAAAAATGGCAACATCGAGTTACACCAATCTGGAAAAAAATTGCCGGTGGCTGTAATCTGAATAGAAACATTGAAGAGCTTATTTTTTCTGGAGGGTTTAAATTTAAGGACTTAAAAAAGCAATATATTAAGGGGCCGAAAATAGCATCTTTTTTGTATTATGGTGAAGCCCCTAAGACTTAAGCGAATTAACTTCCTGAAAAGATTCGATGATAAGGTTTCTCATCCAAATGTGAGAGCCATCATTATCATCACTAGTGTGCCAAATTAAATATTGCTCAAGGGGAGGAACATTAAATGGAAGTTCCAGGTAGCTTAAACCATGTTTTTTTGCAAAAGTCTCTGAGCAAAGCAAACATAGGTCTGTTGATCTAACTATTTCTGGTGTCACTTGGTAATGCTGTGACCTGAGAGCAATTTCAGGTTGTAATTGCATTTTCTGCATTTCCATTTCTACAACTGAGGCACCTCTTTTTCTATTTGAGATATTTATATATTTTAGTGTAAGCAATTCATCTAAAGTTATTTCTGTTGCTTTGCTTATAGGATGATTAGCACGATGAGCTACCACGAATTGATCAGTAAATACTTTCATTGAATTTGTATCTTTTGAATTAGGTATGAAGGGATCTACCGCAAAGCTTAGTTCATTTGTTGCCAGCGAATGAGGCACTTGGTCTCTTGCAGAATAGTAACACTCAAGCTTGATATTCGGAGCTTGTTTTTCCATTTTACCCATTAGTATTGCTAGGATTCGACCTTCATTAATATCTCCAAGAGATATTCTAAAAGTCTTTAGACTGGTAGCTGGATTAAACTCATCTGGCTCATTCACACTTTTTTGCATGAGTTGCAAAGCATTTTGTATATCTTTAATAATATTTTCTGTTTTCTGAGTAGGGACCATGCCACTGCCAGTTCTAACAAAGAGTTCATCATCAAACTTTTCTCTTAATCTAGAGAGAGCATTGGAGACAGCTGGTTGAGTTATCCCAACCACTTCTGCAGCTTTTGTAAGACTGCCTTCGGTATAAATAGAGTTCATAATGACAAATAAATTTAAATCAAAAGAACTTATTTTCATTTTTTTCTCATCCTATAGCTTTGCGTCTTGCTAGCAGTTATTATGGTTGTAACCAATTGATTACCAATAATAAAGTTATTTTATAACATTCACAATACTTATATTATAAATAACATATATTAATAAGAGGATAATGATGAGAGATTTAAAACCAGAAGTTCAAGCATTTCTAGATAGGGTACAAACATTTATAGATGTCGAAATAAGACCCAATGAAGCAACTTATGCTCAACAAGTTGAAGAGGGTGGTCGATGGTGCGTACCACCTATCATGGAAGAGATGAAAGCTAAGGCAAAAGCTGAAGGACTTTGGAATTTCTTCTTGCCTGGCTATGAGGGAGAGTTTGGCAAAGGGCTAACTAATTTTGAATATTCGCATCTTGCTGAAAAGATGGGAGCTGTTGGAATTGCATCTGAGGTATTTAATTGTTCAGCTCCTGATACAGGAAATATGGAAGTTTTAGAGCGGTATGGAACTGAAGGGCAGAAAGAAGAGTGGTTAAAACCATTGCTTGCTGGCGAGATAAGATCAGCTTTTGGTATGACAGAGCCCGGCGTTGCGTCTTCAGATGCTACTAATATGGCTGCAACAGCTGTTTTAGATGGTGACGAATATGTAATTAATGGGGAGAAATGGTGGACTTCGGGAGCAGGCGATCCAAGGTGCAAAATAATTATCTTTATGTGCGTTACAGATCAAGATCCTGATTCTCCAAGGCACAAAAGACATTCTCAAATACTTGTTCCAATGGATTCTGAAGGAATAGAAGTAAGAAAAATGATGGAAGTATTTGGTTGGGATGATGCTCCGCATGGACACGCCCATCTTAAATTTACAAATGTAAGAGTTCCAAAGAGTAATATGATTTTAGGTGAGGGCAGAGGGTTTGAAATTGCCCAGGGTCGCCTAGGTCCTGGTAGAATTCATCATTGCATGAGAGCTGTGGGTCTTGGTGAAAGAGCTTTGCAAATGATGTGTGAGAGAGCTCAAAGCAGAGTCGCATTTGGTAAGCCTTTAGCCCAATTAGGTGGCAACATGGATATCATTGCTAATTCTAGAATTGAATTAAATATGGCTAGACTGCTTACACTTCAGGCAGCCCACATGATGGATACCGTTGGCAATAAAGTTGCTGCAAGTGAGATAGCACAAATTAAAGTTATTGTTCCAAATATTGTTTGCGATGTAATTGATCGAGCTATTCAAATGCATGGTGGCGCCGGTGTATCTCAAGTATTTCCACTTGCAAGAATGTATGCTGGAATGAGAACCTTACGTCTTGCAGATGGACCAGATGAAGTGCATAGAAGATCAGTTGCAAGATATGAGCTTGGAAAGTACTCTGAATATGACAAGTCAAAAGTAGAGTCATCGAATGTAAGTAGGTCCTAGCAGATAGTTGATTAATAACTTAATTTTTTATGATACTGAGACAACTGGCTTAATCAAAGATTTTGCTCAGATACTTCAGTGCGGTTCGATACAAGCAAATCGAAATTTAGAAATCCAAGATGAACAAAATCTAGGTTGTGCACCTTTGCCATGGGCGATACCTCATCCAATGGCAATGGTAACAAATAAGAAAACGCATCTTTTTAATTCCAATGTTTCTCATTATGAAATGATGAGAGATCTCAATCAACAATGGCGACAATGGACTCTCGATGAGCCAGCAGTTTTTATAACCTTCAATGGCATGGCTTATGATGAAGAGCTAGTCCGTAGACAATTTTATTGGAATTTATTTGAGTCATATCTTACAAATACCAATGGAAATAGCCGTCTAGATCTTTTGCTGATGATGAATAATGTTGCTGCTTTTTCCCCTGATCTATTAAATATCCCTCTATATGAAGGGGGTCCAGCGATCAGTCTGAAGCAAGCAGATTTAGCTGAAGCCAATGGAATTGAAATTAGTGATGCTCATGATGCAATTGCCGATTGCAAACTGATGATCTCTCTTCTTGAGATTATTAATAAGAAAAAACCTGAACTGCTAGATTTCTTCCTAAGCATTTCATCTAAGGCGGGTGTTCAAGAGGCTGTGCAAAAGCAAGGATTTTTATGTTTGGGAGAAGTGTTTAGACGTGAAGTATTTAGATACCCTGTGGTCCCTTGCGGCAGCAAGGCTCCAAATGATTTAATGTTTTTTGACTTAAGTTTTGAGCCCCAAGAAATATTTGATCTTGATACTCAAGAAATTTACTCAATGGTTCAAAAACCAGGAAAATCAGGTCCTTTCAAAAAATACGGAATCAATAAAACTATACCCATTTGTCCCAGTGAAATGGTTAATGATAAAAATGCCTTTGATATGGATTTTGCAGTCTTGGAGGATAGGGCGAAGCAGGTAAGAGAAAACATAGATTTTCAGTCACTTGTAAGTCAAGCCATGGCAGATAAAATCAATAATTGGAACAATGAACATGATCATATTGAGCAAATGATTTATGCTGGCGGCTTTCCATCAAAAGAAGATAAAGATCTCATGGCAGATTTTCATCGCATAGATTCAGCAGAAGAAAGAATAAAAATTTGTCGAAATATTACTGATGAGCGCCATAGACTATTTGCAGAAAGATTAATTTGTCAGTTTTATCCACAAGCAGCTCCAGAGGATATGATGGGCAGATTTCAAGCACTCATTACTCAGCGTCTAAATGAAGAAGGTCCCTGGGGATCTATGAGCAAAGTAATGGCAGAGCTTGAAAAACTCCTAGATAAAGATAATCCTGCAGAAACCCAAGCTATCCTTGAAGACACAAAAGAGTTTTTAACTCAACGATCTATTGCAATAGATTAGACTTTAAAATATTTTTATTCCTATCAAGAAAAAGCCTCTAAATAGTTTTTTATAAAAAATGATAATTTATCATTTATATGTATACTTATAGGTTCGTTTAAAAGGTTTTAAAGATATGCAAATAAGTGAAATAGATACTCAAACTAGCCTTAGATCTGCACATACATGTAAGATTGGGAAAGTATTTAAAGAGAGAAGGCAATTGCTCTCCTTGTCAGAATCTGAAGTTGCCTCTGAAATATTTGTAAATATTAATTATATCAAGGGTATAGAGTATGGAGATTATTCAATTTTTCCAGCAAGAATTTTTGCGCTTCAATATTTTAATAAGTATGCGAATTACCTAAATCTAAAATTAGATTTTTTTGATATATATAATTCGCAATAAAATCCTTAGCATCGTTTTTTAAACAAAAACAATTCTTTTGCTCTAACAAATTTTAGACTTATCTTATTATTTGACTAGCTGTATAATATTTTGAAATTTTAGACCCGTAGCTCAGTTTTGGTTAGAGCGTCGCATTGACATTGCGAAGGTCGATGGTTCGAGTCCATTCGGGTCTACCAACTTTTTAATTTTTAATTGATGTCATTTGCTTATTGATATGAATTAAAATAGATTTACCTAATGAAAAATTCAGAAACATATTTTCATAACTTTGAATCAATTGATGAGTCCAAAAAATCTATTCTTTTTATTGCAGGTGCAGGCATGGATCACCGGTTGGTTAGAGCTATTCAATTGTCTGATTCTGAATATAATAAACCCTTGATTATTGATCTTCCTGGTCATGGCAAATCAAATGGATCCTCAAGCAATAGCATTGAATCTTATAGTCAGTTTTTAATGAATGCTTTAGAAGTTTATGACCTAAAAGATTTATCTCTATGTGGACATAGCATGGGCGGATTAGTTGCCTTAGACATGGCACTGAATCATAATTTTCCAATCAAAGAGCTTATTTTGGTTAATAGCATCTATCCCACAAGAGTTGCTGATGCCTTGCTTGTTAAAGCCAAAGCGGGAAATGGAGATGCCGCAAACTTTATTATTAAATATGGTCTTTACAGAAGACTTCTTGGTATGAGAAATGCTTTCTCTGAGGCAAATGATCTCGTAATGCTAGATGATTTAGATGCATGCAATAATTATGAACTTGACTTAAATAATATAAAAAACTTAGCAATTCCTATTTCAATAATTCTTGGTAGTAAAGATAGGTTGGTTGATTTGAAGGCTGTAGAGCATTTTACCGATGTTGTACCAAGCGAAACTTATACAATGGATGAGGTGGGGCATTTCTCATTTTTTGAAGATCCTGTGGAGTTAAGTAGATTAATATCCAAGATTGTTTAAGCAATTAAGTCCAAACAAACAAAATCATCGGAATTGAAATGGCTACAATCACGCATTCAAGAGGCAGACCAAGTCGCCAATAATCTCCAAATTTATAGTTTCCTGGAGCCATTACCAAGGTATTGCATTGGTGCCCGATTGGAGAAAGAAAGGCGCAGCTAGCTCCAACTGCAACCGCCATAAGGAAGGGTTCAACGGGTTGACCAACTTGAATGGCAAGATTGGCTGCAATCGGTGCCATGATTACTGCAGTAGCTGCATTATTTACTATGTCTGAAACAAACATTGTAATAACGAGCACCATTAAGATTAACCAAGGTAAAGCCATACCTTCAGTACTATCAGATATAAAGTTTGCGATATTTAATGAGATTCCAGAAGTTTCTAAAGCTTGTCCAACTGGAATCATCGCAGCAAGCATGACTACAACCGGCCATTCAATATTCCTATATAAATTTCCATTTAAAACTTTAATTGATATGAAAGCTATAACGCATAATAAAAATGCAACCACTATATCTATTACATTAAAGGCAGTTAGACCAATTGCTAGACCAAAAAAGACTAAGCTTTTTAATAATCGACTTCTACTTGGAATTGTTTGAAGATCTCTTTCCATTAATGGCATAAGACCTAGATGTTTTATTCTCTCCTTGACTCCCTCATCATCAATAGTTCTGACTCCTAGCAGTAACACATCTCCAATTTTAAAGGCTTCTCTAGCAAGCCTGGTTCTGAACTTTGCACCTTGCCTCCATAATCCAAGTAAGGCAAGATCATCTGAGGCAAGTCTTTTCAGGAATTCATGTTTTCTTCCAACCAGTCTTGAACCGGCTGTGACCATAACTTCAATTTCTGCTAAATCTGATTCTTTGACTGTGACGAGATCTTCAGCAATCTCAAATCCTAAGGCTTCTTGAATAGAAGAAATATCATCTGGAGAGGTCTTAATGACTAAGATTTGCCCGGGTTGAATTTTTTTACCCATTGAAACTCTTGAAACACCTCCTGTTTCGTTCACAACGCCAAGAACTTCTGTTTCAGGTCCAGACATTTTTTTAATTTCAGATAGACGCATGCCAATAGCTTTGCTGTCATCTCTGACAGTAACTTCAAAAAGATAGTTTTTTAAATCAATCAATCTAGTAGCATCATTCGCATTGTCACGCACTTTTACAAATCTAAATCCTATAAAAGAAATAAATAAAACACCCAAGATGCTTACAGCCAGACCAACAAATGAATAGTCAAAGAAGTTAAAGGCAACACCAGTATATTCCTGCCTATATTGAGCAATAATAATATTTGGAGGTGTTCCTATTACAGTGTTCATGCCACCAAGAATACTGGCAAAAGCCAGCGGCATAAGAAATTTTGAGGGATTCCATTCCATTTTTTGACACAAGGATAATGTTATAGGCAGCAACAGAGCCATGGCCCCAATATTGTTCATGAATGAAGATAAAAATGCTGCAACAACCATGATCATTATCATGTATTGATTTTCAGAAAGTGTCAGACGAGATATCAAGTTTCCAGCTAAACTAACCATTCCAGCTTCTTGCAAACCTCTACTGATCAGAAGAACTAGTGCGACTGTTATAACAGCAGGATGTCCAAATCCTGAAAAGGCACTTTCTGCAGGCACCACCCCAAATAAAACCAGTGAAGCTAAGCAAATCAAAGTGACTCCGTCATAACGCCATTTGCCCCAAATGAGCAAACCCATCAGAACAACCAAAGTAGTTGCAAGAATAGTTTGATCAGTCATAACAGTTTATATTTTTATAAAACTCTTAATCTTCACCTTGTTGAGGATTATTGGAATTAGAGATTTTTTCAGAGAGTCCATCTGCTAAATATTTCCTTGGATCAAGTTCCTCAGAATTTTCTATGTAAATTGAATGGGAAGGATATGCAAACTCAGAGCCATTGCCCCTTACAATTTTTATAATTTCAAATACTAAATTTTGTTTAATTTTTGAGAAATCTGTAAAACCAACTGGATTGGCATAACAAAGGACTCTTATATCTATAGAACTTGCAGCTAATTCCTCTGTTCTAGCAAAAGATTCCTGGCCTGGGTTTTGAATAAATTGCTCACTGCTCGTAACATATGTAGTTATTTCTTTGCATATTTTTGCTAGCTGTTCTTGACTGGTAGAGTAAGTTAAATTTATTTTCCAGCTAATTCTTCGATATGTCATATTGCCATGATTAATAACACTTACATCAGACAGATCTTTATTTGGAACAAGCATTGGGGCGGTATCAAACATCCTAATTAATGTTGATCTAAAGCCTATGTCTTCAACAATACCATGCAATTGCCCAGGAACTTCAATTCTATCTCCTGGTTGAAATCTATTTTCTCCAATAATCAAAAGACCTGAGATTAAATTCTTAAAAAGGTCTTGCGCCCCCAATGCAACAGCAACTGAAAAAAGACCTAACCCAGCAACCAAGGGACCAATTTGAATGCCAAAGATATCAAGTATTATTCCGAGACCAATGATCCAAATAATTATTCTTGCAGCTCTCTCAAGCCACATGGTCATTGATTTTGTTAATACTGCGCTTGAAGTAAACACTTGAAAAATTGGAGCAATGCTATTTGCAAGAGCACTAAAAATAGTAAAAGCAATCATTGCTTTAACGAGGTTAGTTGCAAAAGTATCTGCCATGCCAGATAGAGGGAGATAGACAGCTATAAAGTATAGAGCAACTGTCATTGGAATATATCCAAGAGGTTTTTTTAGTGATTCAAGCAGAATATCATCGATCTCAGAATCTGTATGAGCAGTAAGCTTCCCGATCCATTGAAGCACTCTACCAACAAAAAAAGCTCTGAATATAGCCCCAGTTATAAATATGAGCATTGAGACTATGATTTCAGTTATTCCAATACCAAGGAAACCTTCTTCCCAAACATTTCTAAAAATTTCTATAAATCCATCCATAGTTAATTCAGGTTATATGAAAATTGCAAAAACCAAAAGACTGTACCGAGATATTTTTATATCTTCTTTCACAGGAATTTATTTCTTATTTAAGATAGCTAGCAACTCTTAGCAGATATTTCTCATGAGTTTTCTGCGGAAGGTTAATCAAGTTAATTGAGCTCATCAAATCCGTGTAGACATGGATAGATTTCCTCCCTTTTAACAATTCACGAAGAGCATTCTGGTAAGTCCACCAAATATATGTTTGCGACATCTTGAAGTGCCTTAAATTTTCTTCGCTCAGCTCAGGCTCTTCTTTTTGAAAAATAGCATCTTGCAGCCATTGATTGGTCATGGGCTGGGTTAATGACCATGCATCATTAATACTGCTGGGATTACCTATTAGCCAATCAGCGATGTAGTTATCTCGAAACAAATCAATGGCTATGTACCAAGCATAGTAAATTTTAAAAAGATTTGATTTTTCTTCTTTTAATTGGTAGTTGAGCTTTTTAGCTTCATCAAGGACCACGCTAATGATCGCAGAGGCATGAATATCATCCAGATTATTGAAGTATCGGTAAAAGGTCCCGTAAGCTGTTTTTGCTTCTTTTGAGATGCTTGATACGGAAATTTTTTGACCCTTGTATATAAGACATATAACTGCTTTTACAAGCTTGTCTTTTGTTTGCTCAGATTTCCTCATGAATGAATTATAACCCCTGACATACTAAAGAATCTTGTTAACTAATTCTTGGTTGGGTGGCGCATCGGTTGCTAGAGCTTTATACGGAGATTTATCTTGTTGATTAAATTGTTTGGTTGTAAAAAAGCGACATATCTTTATTATTAGGAGCTGATATGAATACGTTTGTAGATTTTTTTCTAAAAGTTAGAAACAGTAAAGCCTTTAGCGGCATTGTGATTGCTGTGATTTTGGCATCTGCTGTTTATGCAGGTGTTAGCTCTTATGACATCTCACCTGAGTACACGGTTTACTTAGATCTTTTTGACTATGCCATTACCTTGTTTTTCGTGATCGAGATTATTATTCGAATGATTTCTGAGCGCTCATTGGTTAAATTCTTTAGCGATGGTTGGAACATTTTTGACTTTTTAATCGTGACCATATCCTTGGTACCAATCAACAATGTTGAAAGTGTCTTTGTAGCTAGATTGCTGAGAATTATTCGAGTGCTACGAATCATCACCGTTGTTCCAGCTTTCCGTCATATTATCGACTCATTAATTAAGACCATTCCAAGAGTCGGTTTTATAGCCTTGCTCATGTTCATCTTTATGTATGTATGGGGCGCTATAGGTACCATGTTCTTTGGCAAGGTGGATCCAGAAAATTGGGGCAACATTGGCTTGGCATTAATTACTTTAGTGCAAGTTGCGACTTATGATGATTGGGCAAATATTATGGCTCAAGTCATAGATGTTTATCCTTATGCATGGATTTTCTTTGTTTCCTTTATCATCATTAATGCCGTGATTTTATTAAACATGGTCATTGGCGTGATTGTCGATGTGATGATGGGTGGTACCGGAATCGATGAATTGGTCGATCCAGACAAAAAAGACTCTACTGACTAGCTTTAGCTAAACATTCAGAAAAAGTTTTTTGATCTACATTTCCACCTGAGAGCATTACCAATGTTCTGGTGCCTTTAAATTTTTCTTTATTTTCAAGCAAGCAAGCTAAGGCCACAGCTCCACTAGGTTCAAGCTTTAAATTTAGGCGATTAAACGCAAACCTCATGGCTTCACAGACTGCTTGATCAGAAGCAGATAAACCCTTAACACCAAAATGAGTATTGATTGCAAAGGGTATTTCTCCAGGCGTAGGTGTAAGCAGACCATCACATAAACCGCCTCGGTTTATGTCCATGGCAACTCTCTCATTTTTTTCAAAAGATAATTGATGATCATTCCATTCTTCAGGCTCAGCAGTAAAGACGTTGCATTCAGGGTTGATGTGCTTAATGGAAATACAGGAACCTGCAGTTAGACCGCCACCACCTGCGCAGATAATGGCATTATCTAGTTTAGGGTTCTTGGCATCATGAATCACCTCATAAGCCGCAGTACCTTGGCCATAAATTGTTTCGAGAGCGTCATAAGGATTAATTAGCACTAAGTTTTTTTCTTTGGCTATCTCTCTACTCATCTCTTCTCTGCTTTCAGTGCGTCGATCGTAGTGAATCACTTTAGCGCCTAAAGCTTTTGCATTGGCAATTTTTCTCTCAGGCGCATCTATTGGCATCACCACTATTGCTGGAGTGTTAAAAACTTTGGCTGCATGGGCAACGCCTTGCGCATGATTGCCTGATGAGTAAGCTATCACACCTCGTTTCAATTCATCTTTTGAGAGTCTTGAGATAGCAGAAAGTGCACCTCTAACTTTAAAAGAGCCTGTGATTTGTAAAGACTCAGGTTTGAATAGAAATCTACCATCCAATTCTTCATTTAGATCAGGGCAAGTAACAAGTTGCGTATGATGAATGTGGGGTGAAATGAGGTGATAGGTTTTCACAACCTCATCAAACCAAAGATTGGGCTCAAGTTTCATATTGATTATTTTTGATTAAATCTATCTTTAATTTGAAGTGGTAAATACGCAATATAAAACAGAAAGACTGCCAATGGAATTGTTCCAATCAAATGAAGTGGAGGATCTGGGAAATAATCCATCAAAGTACCATCAACGGGTCGATCAGCCAGATACCAATAGTTGGCGGGAGGCCCAATTATAAGATTTACAATGTAGACAAAAATTAACAGTGCCAGGGTTACACCAATCACTTTAGGTATATCACTCAGGACGGGTCTTTCCTTGTTGACCATTAGTACATAAAAAACCGCTAATATAATTAAGCTATGACCCCAGAAAAATGGTGAGTATTCTCCATGAGGAAATCCGTAAATTAGATCTGGTGTTGCTAAAGCCATGGTTGCCCCGCAGATACCCCAAAAATAAGCACAATGAAAAAGAATTTTTGGAGCATTTTGCTTCAGGAAGAACACAATCATTGCCAGCATTGAAAAGTCACACATGTGCAAAGGAAATTCACCTTTCCAAGGTAGATCAAATAACAGCACATCGTAAATGGGCTGTGTCACCATGTGTAAAATCATAATGCCTGCAAGAATTTTTCCGCCTTGAATTTGTTTGGCTGGACTATGATTTGCAAAGTATTTGGGGTATGAATAAATCACAAGAGCACATATCAACAAAGTAACCAAATGCTGAGTGCCGAATACTTCAAATGCTGGATAATTCATTATGAATGCAATATTTTTGAATCTATATTAGCTCAGACTCTCAAAAAAAACATCTTTCTATGAGTTGTTGCAACCTCTTACCAGCAAAGATTTATGCGTGAAATCAGTTGATAGAGTTGATTAATTAATCGTAGTTGTATTTAACGCTGCAGCCGTATGCAGTAGTCGAATTTATAGTTAATGGTTGATTGGCAATTAGTTCGTCCATTTGGGAGCTGACATAGTTTATTGCTTTGTTAAAAGGGGCATTAAAAAACTGCATACCACGACCAATATCATCAATGGCACCTTTGTATCTAAGAATTCCATTTGCATCAATCATGTACATGTGTGGTGTGGTTTTGGCTCCATACAGCATGCCAACCTCGCCCGATTCATCAAGCAAGACATGGGTGGGGCTGGCTCCTCTAGAGTCTGTTAATGCATTGGCTTTTTCTGAGTTAACATGACCTTGATCACCAGGAGTTGATGAGATGATACTCAACCAAATAACCCCTGCTTCACGCGCCATCTTTTGGACACTCTGCATGTTGTTTTCATTGTAATGTCTTGCCACATAGGGGCAGTCATGATTAGTCCATTCCAGTATGACCGGGCTGCCTTTGAGATCAGACAGTTGAATTCTTTTACCGTAGCTATTAACGGCTGCAAAATTCGGCGCCTTCTCATTGGTAGAAGGATTTTGTAATTCAATGTCAGCTGCATAAGTTAAACTTGAAATCGCGAGCGAAGCTATAAAAGTTATAAATACTTTCATTGCATTGATCCAATAAGTAAGTCTTCGGTCAACACGGCCGGTAAAATTTTTGATCCAGACATGCCAGGCTTCCAAAAAATATATAAAGGAATTCCAGTGCGCTCATATCTGGCTAATCCAATGGCTATCTCTTCATTACGATTAGTCCAATCAGCTTTGATATAAGTAATCTTTTGATCTGCCAAATATTCTTTTACCTTGTCTCTGGCAAATGCAGTTTTTTCATTGGTTTGGCAGGTAATGCACCAAGCCGCAGTAAAGTTAATCAAATAAGCTTGATCTTGAGCTTGCAAGTCAGACTCTATGGCTAAGCTCCATTGCTCAGCAGAGGAATCAGCAATAAGTCCGTTGGTATTTTCAGGTAGGTTGTTAAAAATCTGAACAGCTGCCAGAAGAGTTGCCAGCATTCCAATCCATTTCCATCGACCTTTGAAAGTTGCAATCATCCAAATTGCAATTCCAAGAATGAGCCCAAGAAGCAGTAATAAAATTAAAGCATCTCCAGAGGTTTGCACCATAAAGACCCACATGAGCCAAAGGGCTGTAGCTATCATAGGAAAAGCAAAGAATTGTTTGAGTGTTTCCATCCAAGCTCCAGGCCGAGGAAGGGCGCTGATCCATTCAGGTTTTAAAGCTAACAATAAATATGGTCCTGCAAAA
>Ga0315322_10001384_pt1 | contig 18849 bp, 20 predicted proteins | sample M110021515metaG_FD_203461 | JGI IMG/M metagenome (GOLD analysis project Ga0315322, IMG submission 203461) | Ammonia-oxidizing marine archaeal communities from Monterey Bay, California, United States - M1 100m 21515 | ecosystem: Environmental > Aquatic > Marine > Intertidal zone | place: USA...
AGTAGTTCTGTAACGTTCTTGCTGTCTTCGCTCGGACTCAATCAGCAAGTTAAGATTATCCGTGACGCGCTGCAACTCCCTTGGATAGCCGCCTTCCAGTTGATTCTTTTTACCGGATTCTATTTCCTTCAAGTCTTTCGCCATATAATGCAAAGGTGAGAGACCCCAGCGCATCAGGTACACCTGGATCATCAATAATAGAATGGCCACCCCACCTAACCAAGCCCAGAGACTAGTTCGAAAGTTGCCAATCTCGGAATAATAAGGCGCCGCGTTTTCGAATACAGTAAAACTGTATTCACTTATCCCGTCTTCCCAGAGAATCCCATAGCTCAATACGAAAAATTCCTGCTGTTGATCATCCTCGGTGATTGAAAACTGGGTTTCACCGACCGTCACCGGCTGCCTTAATAAGCCTTCATCTGCAAATTCAAATGCAAGTGCCGAATCACTGCGCCACAATTCTCCTAGGCTCGCTTTGCTGATAAAGCCATAAAGACCGGAATTTAATTGACTAAAACGGGGTTCCTGCAGATCTTCCAGAAAATAAAATTCGCCTGCATCTTCCTCTGCAGCCGCCAATAGTAGATATACTTGCACCTGAAGCTGCTCAGAAGCACCTGCCTCAATACTATTACTGAACGCACGATCCAGTACAATCCCGGTTAAACCGAGAAACACAAAAAGTAAGACGCTGAGGGAAATCAGCAATCGATTCTGTATCGAGTAGTTACTCTTGGGGGCTTGGAGAGACATCGTCGGTTACGACTCTGAATGATCGCTATCAGGATTCTTCAAGACAGAATCTATAGCCCTGACCGCGCACTGTCTCAATAGGCTTGAGCGCTTGTTCCGGGTCCAGCTTTTGACGGAGTCGTCGTATAAAAACTTCCAGGACATTACTGTCACGATCGTAATCCTGAGCATAGAGATGCTCAGTTAGTTCTGTCTTAGAAATTACTTGCCCGGGATGAAGCATGAGATATTCAAGCAGCTTGTACTCATAGGCAGTCAGGTCGATATTCTCTTCATCAAGAGTGAGTCTCTTTGCAGAAATATCCAGACTTAAAGGTGCAAAATCCAGTTTGGGCTTTGCAAAGCCCGCCGCCCGACGCAGAAGAGCATTTAGCCGCGCTACAATTTCTTCCAGCTGGAAAGGTTTAACTACATAATCGTCTGCTCCGGCATCTAGCCCTGCAACTTTGTCCTGCCAGTCCCCCCGCGCAGTCAAAATAAGTACCGGAAACTCCTTCCCTTTGCTTCTTATTTTCTTAATAAGAGATATGCCATCAATTTCAGGTAAGCCCAAATCTATAATGGCGGCATCATATTCAAATTCGCTTGCGTAATAGAGGCCTGATTTTCCATCCGCTGCACCATCGACCACATAGCCCTGCTTTACAAGACCTTGCTCTAAGTGTTGGCGCAATATTTCTTCATCTTCGACCACGAGTAATCGCATCTATATAACCTCAAAAGTGAAAAAGTTGAAGGGCGGCTTAGCCGCTACTGCTTACCTGGCCGGTAGTAGCGTGCACGAATACGGTAAATACCTTGCCTTCGTTCTCCATGCGAATTTGATAGCGCCTGTTTTGCCCCTCACCTACGAGGCTAATACGCAAAATATTGCCGGCATACTGCTGCCTGGCCAGCGCCACGGCTTGTCGCTCGGTAATCATTCCATTTAGAGGTGGGTTGCGCAGCTCTTGTTGTGAAGGGTTGCGGAGGTCGCCGGGGTTTAATTGAACCGGGGGTAACTGCCCAAGAGCCGCCTCGGCAACAAACAACGACATGATGCCTGCTAATGTTACCCGCGATAATTTTTTCAAAACACACCTCTGGTGACTGCAATCCTGGCAACAATCCTGCTGCCTTACTTATAATACAGGTTGAACGCTCACTCTAAGTCTGATTTGCTCACCAGGGTCGGAGTTGGTTCTGATCGAGTGCTCTTCTCCATTATAGAGGTAAGTCACCTGATAGCCCACTAAGCGCTCTTCTTCGTGTTGCTGGTAGACAGTCTCACAGCGCTGGACTGTCTGATATCCGCGGATATCCGCCTGCTCACTCTGCCTGATAATATCACGTCCGATAGAGTGCCCCAACATGGCGCCGAGAACGGCTCCAATGCGTTTATTGGACTTTCCGTTGCCCACAGCATTCCCAATGGCTCCGCCAATTACAGTACTTACCAAAACCGGCGTACTGGAATCTCTTCGAGAGGAATAACGATCAATTGCAACCGCCTCTTCCCAGCACTGTTCCTGGGGAGCAGACACTTCCACTACCTCATATATAGGGCGGGACTCGAGAACTGGAGCGGTCTCAAAACTGGTATCAGCTATTGAGCTGCCGGAAATCAATGCCAGACCAAGACCGGTCATTGCAAAAAGTTTTGTGTTCATTCCTCATTTCCTCTCTCAGATATGGACATTCTTTATCGACTAGCGGGAGCTCCTTTGAGAGCAATCCACCCTTCGATGATGGCAATCTAACAAGCTCAAGCTGAATCAAAGCTTAAGGAACTCACTGATTTTGGTTGATATTCAAACATTACCAACGCAGTTTTAATTGCCGCGGCAGTAGTGTATTTTCTGCTACTGAGCTTAAAAGTCGTGAAAACGACTTTAAGAAGAAAAAAGCCAACCAAAGAGAAGCGCCGAGAATAGCTTCGCGGCCCACACAACAAGCCATAAATATAATTACAAGAAACGAGTTCCCTCATGTTAAAGAAACCTCTTTCCATCGCCATAATCATATCTCTATTGCTGGCCATACCCCTATATGTCCTGAGCCAGCAAGAATTTGTAATGTCACCAAGCTCATTACCTCTGGTACTGCTATCAGTTTTTATTGCTAATTTACTGGCAGCCTCCCTCGCAGCCACTGCAGCCAGGGGCTCGCAGCATGATTATTCAGCAGATGCTGGCCAGCGTCGGGAAAGCGGGCAGGTAAAATGGTTTAATGCCAACAAGGGATTCGGTTTCATCACCAGAGATAGTGGTGACGACGTGTTTGTTCATTTTCGCTCGATCAGGGGCGAAGGCCATCGCACATTAAGGGATGGCCAGCGGGTTGAATTCGCGGTGAGTGAAGGAGACAAGGGATTACAGGCGGACGACGTAGCTGCTGTTAACTGAGTAGCTTCTGTTAACTAGCTTTATAAGCCAGCTCGGGCAAAAGGCTCCGGATTACAGATTTCACGTTAGTAGTGGGGAGGTTTCTCAAATTGACCACCTTCTCCCGGCGGCTTCGCCCCCTCAGATGCCAAAACTTCCAGCTGCTCCTTGAAAATTCTCATTTGCCCTATGACTTCGTCAATCTGTTGTTGTTGGCGAATCACGATTTCGTTCAGTTGTTGCAGCAAATCTTCCTGAAAACTGAATTTGGTTTCCAATTCGGTAATTTTCTCTTCCATAACTTTACCTGTATTCCCCGGGATTTCATTTGGACTGTTTTTGAACTTTTTTTGGACTTTGCAGATCAAAGATAAGCACATCCCTATCTAGACTGTAATTGGTTTAGAGTCATGATAGAGTAATTCGTCTTTAAGCTGTACGCGCAGGATTTTTGAAAAATGGAAAAAGCACCAATTAACTGGACCAATATGCTGTTGTTCAGCATCACACCTGCTTTAGCAATTACTATAGTACCACTCTACGGATACATCTACGGCTATGAACTGTATGACTGGCTGATATTCATTGCCCTGATGGCTTTTTGCGGATTGTCCATTACTGCAGGCTACCATCGCCTCTGGTCACACAAAGCCTATAAGGCGCACCCTATACTAAGAGTAATATTCGCAATAGGTGGAGCATGCGCTTTACAAAATGATGTGCTTAATTGGGCCTCACAACATCGCCGTCACCATCAATATGTCGATAACAATGAGCACGATCCCTATTCCGCAAGTCGCGGATTCTGGTTCTCCCATATCGGTTGGATATTACGGAATTACGATAGCGGCGCTGAAGATTTTTCCAATGCCAAGGACTTGATGCGCGACCCCATAGTTATGTGGCAACACAGGAACTACCTCACTCTGGTTTTAATAAGCAATATAGCATTGCCTGCATTTTTGGGCTTTTTGGGTGGCGATATCATTGCCGGCCTTATGCTGGCAGGACTGCTACGACTGGTATTGAGCCAGCACGTAACGTACCTTATCAACTCCATCGCCCACATCTGGGGCAGACAACCATACAGCGATGCCAGCTCAGCCCGAGACAATGGATTGCTTGCATTACTGACCTATGGTGAGGGATACCACAATTATCACCATACCTTTCAATGGGATTATCGCAACGGTATTAAGTGGTGGCAATTCGACCCGACCAAGTGGATGATTAAAACTCTTTCCTTTTTCGGACTAACCAAAGATTTGAAAAGGTGCCCGTTTGCCCAGATTGAGAAAGCAAAGCTGCAGATGCAGTACAGGTTTGCCTCTGAAAAATGCGATCTGATGGATATTCCGGAAAAATGGCGCTTAAGGCTGGAATTGGAGTACGAGCAGCTTCAGCAGACACTTCAGTTATGGGCCGAAAGAAAACAGGCATGGTATGAGGCCCGGGAAAAACAACTGCAGGACAGCCTTGCGGTGCTTGAGCGTGTCCAGGTCAAGGATCATTACCGGGAAGTGCAATTTCAGTTGAAAACCCAGCAGCGACGTTGGCAAAAACTGATTCGGAATCTTGGCAGCCCAATGCCTAACCCTGCCTGATCTGAATCTAGCTAAATAGAACCAGGCTCTAGTTGCTGGACAGAATAAAAAACCACTAAATAGCCTGGCCTGCTAGAATTGGCCGAAATCAACAGTGAAAAAGACAAATGAGGATATGAAATGAATAGCAAACCCCTGTCTGGAATATTGCTCTCGCTAATCGCAACAGCTTTCAGCGCCAATCTGTTCGCGCTGGAAGAAGGTGACATGCTGCCAGAATTTTCCATCCCGTCCATTTATGCCGGCAAGCCGCCTATCACCTCGGAAAGCCTTAAGGGCAAGACAGTACTGGTGGATTTCTGGGCATCCTGGTGCGCTCCCTGCCTGACCTCATTGCCTCTCTACAATGAGCTCTATCATAAGTATAAAGATCAGGGCTTTGAAGTCGTCGCCATAACAGTAGATAACCCGATTGAGGACGGCTTGGACTTTCTACTCGACACTCCTTTGGATTTTCTGATCCCCGCTGACCCTGAAGGAGATTTCGCGGAGTTGTTTCAGGTATTTGGCATGCCAACTTCCTATCTGATTGATGCCAGCGGTACAGTAAAGCTGGTGCATATGGGTTTCCGCAGTGGTGACATAGAAATCATCGAAGAAGCCGTCAAGAACGCACTGGTTTCAAACTAGGCCAGAACCATGCAAGGCCGGGCTGCTCAGCCCGGCAGATCATTTCCTGCTAAATCTTTTGGCTAATTAACAACGATTGCCTCGCATATGCCTTGACGGGACAACTGCCTAGCGACTATCGTTTAAGCGCAGCAGAGATGTGGGTACATTCCACAAGTTGAATTTTTTACTATTAGCTATTTAGAAAAAGAATGCACATGGACTCATCACTTAAGCGATTTTCATTTCAGGCTCTGGGCACGAATTGTGTAGTGCAGATCTTCGATGAGTCGCGAATCAATGCCAAGAAACTTAGCCAAAGACTGGCTGGCGAAGCCACTCGTATCGACAAGAAATATTCCAGGTTCGAGCGCTTCAGCGCCACCAATGAAATTAACCGTAGCCACGGCAATTCCATGGGAGTCAAGATTGACAGCGAGACGCAGTCACTGCTTAATCACGCACTGAGCTGTTACGAAAAAAGCGAAGGCCTTTTCGACATTACTGCAGGAATACTCCATCACATTTGGGATTTCCAGAGAGGAATCGCTCCTGTCCAAACTCAAATCGATAAGCTGCTGCCCCACATCGGATTTCACAGAATTGGCATCAAGGGTTCTCGCCTCTATCTGCCTGAGAATATGCAAGTGGACTTTAGTAGCTTCATCAGGGAGTACGCGGCAGATGCTATCGCCAAACTAGGCAGGAATCTTGGCATAAGCGAGGGATTACTGAATATAGGCGGAACCTTTGCCTCTATTGGACCCCAGCCCGGCGATCAGCCCTGGACCATCGGAGTAGCCAATCCAAAAGAAGATGCCGCCCTAATGGCCAAACTCGACATAAGCCGGGGCGGGCTGACTTCTAGCGGTGACTACCAAAGAACATTCGATATCAAGGGCAAGAAATACAGCTATATCCTAAACCCCAAAACCGGCTGGCCCAATGACGGTCTGCGGTCGGTAAGTGTTGCTACCCATTTATGTACAGCTGCAGGAATCTTTGCCGTGATAGCAATGCAGAAAGAAGAAGAGGATGCCAAGCAATATTTATTGGACTCCGGTCTTCCCCATATTTACCTGGACAGTTCGGAAGAGATCGGCGGCGTGGGCCTGAAAATATAGACTGGGCGCTGCCAACATTCAAACTAGATTAATTGCAAGGCCGGTTCGTCTAATGCTGAATGTTGTTCGCGCAATTCCAGAATATGTTCCGCCCAATATCTTTCCGTATTGAACCAGGGGAAGCTTAATGGAAAGGCAGGATCTTCCCATCTGCGAGCCAACCAGGCGCTATAATTCATTAATCTCAGCGTACGCATACTCTCTACTAGCAGTAATTCAGAAGCCCTGAAGTTGTGAAATTCGTTATAACCTTCCACCAGTTCCAGCAGCTGAGCCTGCCGCTGATTCCTGTCGCCGGATAACATCATCCATAGGTCCTGAATCGCCGGGCCATTCATAGTGTCATCAAAATCGACAAAGTAAGGCATGTCGCCTCTCCACAAAACGTTCCCTGTGTGACAGTCGCCATGAATGCGAATGTGATTTATCTCACCATGTTGCTTAAAGATGCCTTCTATTTTTTCAATCAGATCTCTGGATAAAGACTCATAGGCCGCGCCGAGATCCATCGGAATAAAATTATTTTCCAGTAAAAACTCCCTGCTGGAAATAGCGAACCGGTCTATTGAAAGACTAACCCTGTGCTTAAAGTTAGACATGGCCCCTACAGCATGGAGACGACCAACAAATCTTCCCATCACTAATAGATTATCAAGATTATCCAATTCAGGCGGGCGGCCAGCAAACTGTTCGAAAACCGAGAATTGAAAATTACCATGCTGAAGCAGAGTGCCCTTGTCACCAAATTCCAAAGGAGCAATAACCGGTATATCCAGCTCCAGCAACTCCCGGGTGAAGGCATGCTCTTCGTAAATTTGCTCGTCGGACCAGCGACCAGGTCTATAGAATTTGACGATTATTGAAGGCTTATCAAACACACCGATTTGATAGACCCTGTTCTCGTAACTGTTAAGCGCGAAGATTCTTGCATCCGTTTCGTAGCCCAATGCTTCCACAGCTTCGAGAACCGAGTCGGGGCTTAATTCTGTGTAAGGGTGTTTTTCCTTGGCAACAGGTTCCGAATTTTCATCATCCATCAATTTTCTTCCATTACTCCTTTCTTCCAAAACCCGGCTCAAGGGTCGCTCTTGTCCGCCTTGCCACCTATGATAGAAACCGGAAACGGAGCAACATTATCACCGCTGGAAATTTTACTAACCCCGCTCTTCTCGACTTCATCGATGCGAATAATGGCCTGCATGGGGATGAAACTTCTCTTCACACCACTAAATTCAGCCTTTAGCTTCTCCTCTCCGGGGTCCACCACTAACTGGCTTAGTTCGTCAAAGACAAACTCCTCTACCTCAATAAATCCGTACAAGTCGCTCTGATAAACCTGCTTTACGAATATCTCATAGACCTTGCCCTTGTTTAGAAAGCTGATCTTGTATATTTCTGAACTATTTGTCATTTAAATCAATCTCTTAGCTATAAAATCCATGCCTGTAAATATTTACCGAAACGCCTTTTCCACTCCCCATAGCCACAGCGACCAGCTGGTTGAGGTATGACACCTGCCTAATATTTGGCTATTTTCAGCGAATTCAAACCATTATGCGCTAATTCACGGTTAAGTATCGCGGTTTTTTGCTGTTATAATTCGCCCCCTTTTCAGAAATGCCCCTTTGGTAGAGACACAGTGACAACAAGTACCATAGCCGACCCGAAAGGTCAGCAACCAAACACAGGCGCTGCGACCGGCGAACAGAAAAAAGTCTTCATCAAGACCCATGGCTGTCAGATGAATGAATACGATTCTGCCCGTATGCTGGACTTGTTAAAGGAGTCCAACGGTGCCGTGCTGGTTGACGATCCAGCAGAAGCCGACCTGCTATTGTTGAACACCTGCTCTATCAGGGAAAAAGCCCAGGAAAAAGTCTTCCACCAATTGGGCAGATGGCGAAACTTGAAAAATGAAAATCCGGATCTGAAGATCGCGGTTGGTGGCTGCGTCGCCTCTCAGGAGGGAGATGCAATAGGTAAACGTGCACCCTATGTGGATGTAGTCTTTGGCCCCCAGACCCTGCACAAACTGCCGCAGATGCTGAAGTCCTCAGGCCGGGGCAAACCTGTCGTAGACATTAGCTTCCCGGAAATCGAGAAGTTTGATGCCCTTCCCCAACCAGGTGCTGACTCCTGCCAGGCATTTCTCACCATTATGGAAGGTTGCAGCAAGTATTGTAGCTTCTGTGTAGTTCCCTATACGCGAGGTGAAGAAGTGAGCCGGCCGCTGGATGATGTTCTGGCGGAAGCGGTTCACCTCGCCGAACAGGGCGTGAGGGAGATCAATCTTCTGGGCCAGAATGTAAATGCCTACCGTGGGCTCAGCCATGATGGTGCCATAGTCGATTTGGCTCTATTGATCAGATATATTTCTACTATCGAAGGCATCGATCGAATTCGCTTCACCACTTCCCACCCGGTGGAATTCAATAGCAATCTTATCGAAGTTTATAATCAAGTACCGGAGTTGGTATCCCACTTACACCTGCCCGTTCAAAGTGGTTCGGACAGAATTCTGGCAGCCATGAAGCGAGGCCATACAGCACTTGAATACAAGTCCATCATCCGCAAGATACAGGCGAACCGCCCCGGCATCAGCCTGTCATCGGACTTCATCATCGGCTTTCCCGGTGAAAGTAATAAAGATTTCGAGGATACGATGAATCTGATAATCGAAATCGGCTTCGATACCTCCTTTAGTTTTATCTACAGTGCCCGTCCGGGAACTCCGGCAGCCGATCTCGATGACAAGACTCCCGAGCAGGAAAAGAAACACAGATTGGCAACCCTGCAATCCCAGATCATCAAACAGGCTTTCGCCAATAGCGAGTCCATGGTGGGTTCAGAGCAGCGCATCCTGATTACCGGCCAATCGAAGAAACATGCCGGGGACTTGCAGGGTCGCACCGAAAATAATCGAGTGGTAAATTTTCCAAGCGATGATCATTCGCTAATCGGACAATTCGCCATCGCGAAAATTAATGACGCCTTACCAAATTCCCTGCTCGGGGAGTTGGTCGGCGAGCAAGGTAGTTAGCAGCTAAAGACAGTTAACTAAAAACAGTAACTAACAATTCAATAGATAGAGAGAAGCCGCCAACACGTGAGTACACAAACCATTTCCCTGACCCTGGTTCCGGATAATGCCCAACGTCTATCCAACCTTTGTGGTCGCCTGAACGAACATATTCAGCAAATAGAATCTTTCCTTACTCTCAAAATCCAGCAGCGTGGAAACATATTCCAGTTGTCAGGAACAGAGACTGCCGTAAATGACGGCAGCCGGATTCTCGAAGCGCTCTACTCCGCAACCGCCAGCGGCAACCTGCTTAGTCCTAATATGATTCATCTAGCCCTGCAGGAAACCAAAAATCTTGCCGCCCCGGCTAACGAGGAAGATAGCGAGGCGGTGTTCATCAAGACACCCAAATCCTCCATCAAGCCTCGCAGCGGTCATCAACACCAGTATGTTCGCAGCATTCAGCGCTACGATATAAATTTTGGGATCGGCCCCGCCGGTACGGGAAAAACCTATCTGGCGGTAGCCTGCGCAGTTGAAGCACTAATAAAAGAACAGGTTAATCGAATACTGCTTGTTCGTCCTGCGGTAGAAGCAGGAGAAAAACTGGGCTTCCTACCTGGCGACCTTAGTCAGAAAATCGACCCCTATTTACGACCTCTCTATGATGCGCTGTATGAGATGCTGGGCTTTGAGAAAGTAAGTAGGCTGATAGAGAAAAATGTTATCGAAGTTGCTCCGCTGGCATATATGCGCGGCCGAACCCTGAATAACTCCTATATTATTCTCGACGAAAGCCAGAATACCACCACCGCCCAAATGAAGATGTTTTTAACTCGCATAGGCTTCGGCTCGACTGCAGTTATTACCGGAGATGTAACCCAGATCGACCTGCCCAAAGGTGAGCGTTCTGGCCTTGTCCATGTCAGCAAGGTTTTAGAGGGTATCGACGAAATCGGATTCACTTACTTCAATAGCAAAGACGTGGTCCGTCATCGTCTGGTGCAGCGTATCGTTGAAGCTTATGACGATTTCGATAGAAATTCCGTTTCCCAACTAGCCGCTCAGGATTCTGCCCAGAGTAATGACCGCGAAAATTGAAATCCTGAAAGACTGCGATCCCCAGTGGGCACCCGATTTGCAATCGGTCAATCTATGGTGCACTGCGGCGCTGGATCTTGAAAAGCAGACTCTCCCGGTAAATATTAGCCTGCGCCTGGTAGATGAAGAGGAATCCCGGGGTTTGAACCGCCAGTTCAGGGGCAAAGACTCAGCCACCAATGTGCTGTCTTTTCCTGCCGGTTTCCCTGAAAATATCGCACAGCAAATGCAGGAATTACCACTGGGTGATATTGTGATTTGCCCGGCAGTGGTGGAGCGTGAGGCAACCGAGCAAGGAAAGGACTTGCAAGCCCATTGGGCGCATCTGTTGATTCATGGGGTCTTTCACCTGATTGGCTACGACCACCAAAACAGTGACGACGCTGAAATCATGGAAAATCTGGAAATTTCAGCGCTTGAAAACCTTGGAATAACAAATCCTTATTTGATAGGGTGAGTCTGAACAAGGCTTTAGCCAAAGAGGACGAGTAGACCGAGAATGACCGACGATCAATCTAGCATCGATCCAAGACCTAAGTCGTGGATCGATAAACTTGCTCAATTTTTCTCAGACGAGCCCACCGACACCAAAAGCTTGCTTGAACTGGTCCGAAACGCCGAACAGGATCAGGTGCTTGATGCAGACGCCCTCGCCATTATCGAGGGAGCGCTTCAAGTATCCAGTATGCAGGTCAGGGACATCATGATCCCCCGCTCGCAGGTTGTAACCGTCGAGGCCAGCCTGCCGGTAAAAGACATAGTAGAGCTCGTCAGCAAAGCCTCTCATTCCAGATTTCCCGTCACCGGCGAAAGTATGGACAATGTGATGGGCATTCTTCTTGCGAAAGACCTGTTGCCGCTGATTCTCAGCAAGGGCAGCGAGAAATTCAATATTAAGGACATAGTAAGGCCCGCGACATTCGTTCCGGAAAGTAAACGCCTCAATGTACTGCTCAAGGAATTCCGCGAAACCCGACAGCATATGGCACTGGTGATTGATGAATATGGCAGCGTCTGTGGCGCGGTTACTATCGAAGACGTGCTGGAACAAATAGTCGGCGAGATAGAAGACGAACATGATGTGGATGATGACAGCTACATCAAGAAATTTGATGAATCAAATCACATCGTCAAAGCCCTGACTCCAGTAGATGAGTTCAATGAGTATTTCGATACCGAATTCAGCGATCAGGAGTTTGCAACTATTGGTGGTCTGGCTCTACAAAAATTCGGTCACATTCCTGAAAGAGGCGAATCCGTGACCATTGGCGCATTCCTGATCACTGTGCTTAATGCAGACAGTCGTCAGATCAAACTGATTAAGGTGACCTCTTCTCAGGAAAGCCCACAGAGAACCCGGAAGAATACCTAGAATTCCCCAAAATCCGCTAATTTATTCGGCTCACACCTACCTGCGAGCGCTGCTCTGGGGTATCCTAGCTGGCTTTGTAGCAGTACAAATTTCATTTATCCAACACGTGTTTTAGAGAAGCAATGAGTAGCAACAACCAGCAATACAATCCCGGTGAAGTGGAAGCCGCGGCACAATCCTATTGGCGCAAAAACAACAGCTTTCAGGTTACTGAAGATACCAGTAAAGAGAAATACTTCTGCCTGTCCATGTTCCCCTATCCAAGTGGTCATCTGCATATGGGGCATGTGCGAAATTACTCTATTGGCGACGCCATTAGCCGCTATCAGCGCATGCTTGGCAAAAACGTGCTTCAGCCCATGGGCTGGGATGCATTCGGCCTGCCCGCTGAAAATGCCGCCATGAAAAATAAAGTCCCACCTGCCAAGTGGACTTACAGCAATATTGATTACATGCGCGAGCAATTGCAGACTCTGGGTTTCGCCTATGACTGGAGTCGCGAACTTGCCACCTGTCATCCCGATTATTACCGTTGGGAACAATGGTTTTTTACCCGACTCTTCGAAAAGGGGTTGGTTTACAAGAAAGAGGCTGAGGTGAATTGGGATCCGGTTGATCAAACCGTACTCGCCAACGAGCAGGTAGTGGATGGTCGCGGCTGGCGTTCCGGCGCTGTAGTAGAACGACGAAAGATCCCCCAGTGGTTCATCAAGATTACCGACTTCGCCCAGGAGTTGCTGGATGATCTGGACAAGCTGGACGGCTGGCCCGAGAAAGTGCGAGTTATGCAATCCAACTGGATAGGACGCTCTGAAGGTGTCGAGCTGGACTTTAACGTAGCGGATGAAGATGACGAGTCTTTGAAGACCTTCTCCGTATACACCACCAGACCGGATACTTTAATGGGCGTTACCTATGTGGCGGTCGCTCCCCAGCATCCGCTTGCTCTCAAGGCTGCGATCAATAGTCCGGAGTTAACACAATTCATTGAAGAACAGGGCACGGTGAAAGTTGCCGAAGCCGAAATGGCCACTATGGAAAAACTGGGGATGGACACCCGCCTGAAAGCCATTCACCCCATTAGCGGCGACTTGGTTCCTATATACGTAGCAAACTTCGTACTCATGAGCTACGGCTCGGGAGCAGTCATGTCTGTTCCTGCCCACGATCAGAGGGATTGGGAGTTTGCCCGAAATTATGGCCTGGAAATCAAGCAGGTAATAAGGCCTGCATCCGAAGGGGAAGAATGTAATCTGCAAGAGCAGGCATTCACTGCAAAAGGCATTCTGATGAATTCTGGGGAATTCGATGGTCTGGATTTTATGCAGGCTTTCGATGCCATAGAAAAAAATCTCGGCAGCATGAACGCGGGCACGAAGAAAGTGAATTTTCGACTTCGTGACTGGGGTGTGTCACGACAGCGATATTGGGGCGCTCCCATTCCAATTATCAACTGCGAAAGCTGCGGTGCTGTCCCTGTACCCGATGAAGACTTACCTGTTCTTCTGCCTGAAGACATCGAGTTTGACGACAGTGGTTCGCCGCTGGGTAAGATGCCGGAATTCTATCAAGTACCCTGCCCCAAGTGTCAGGGAGAAGCGAGAAGGGAAACCGACACCTTCGATACCTTTATGGAGTCTTCCTGGTACTACGCAAGATTTGCCAGTCGCGATCAGGATTCGTCGATGCTCGACGAGCGATCAAACTATTGGCTGCCGGTGGACCAATACATAGGCGGTGTAGAACATGCCATTCTCCACCTTCTTTATGCCCGCTTTTTCCATAAACTGATGCGTAACGAAGGCCTCGTTAATTCTGACGAACCTTTCACCCAGCTACTCACTCAGGGCATGGTATTAAAAGACGGCAGCAAGATGTCGAAATCAACGGGTAATACGGTTGACCCTTTACCACTAATTGAAAAATACGGTGCCGACACGGTTCGCATGTTTACCATGTTTGCCGCCCCACCTGACCAGTCTCTGGACTGGTCCGACAGTGGCGTTGAGGGCAGCTATCGCTTTCTGAAAAGATTGTGGAAAATAATCAATGCTCACCAACCGGTAACAGCGGGCTCCTTTGACGACATCCAATTGAATGAAGAACAGGCAAAGATACGTCTAAAAACACATCAGACTATTGGAAAAGTTACCGATGATTGTGGGCGGCGCCATACCTTCAACACCGCAATCGCTGCCACCATGGAATTGCTCAACACAGTCAACCGATTCACCGATTCGGCACAGAGTGATGTTGATCAGATAGTGATTCAGGAAGCGCTGGAGTCCATTATCTTGATGCTGGCTCCGATTACACCACACTTTTGCCATGTACTATGGAATTACCTTGGTCAGGAAGGGGCGGTAATGGATGCTGCCTGGCCGCAAGTTGACCAATCTGCTCTCACTCAAAGCAGTATCCTCATCGTATTACAGGTGAACGGTAAGCTTCGCGCCAAAATTGAAGTCCCCAAAGATTTGGGTAAAGATCAGCTTGAAGTTCTTGCGCTGGAGAATGAGTCGGTTAAGAAGTACACCGATGAAGGTACAGTACGAAAAGTGATAGTAGTACCCGGAAAACTGGTAAATATCGTAGTGAATTAGAGTTTAAGCCGTGAGTAGAGTATCGCTATGAAAAATTTACGTAAATACAGAAGCATTCTGCTGTTAGGGATATTTCTTTTCCTCTCAGCATGCGGCTTTAGTCTGCGTAGTAGTGACACCCTTTCCAGTGCCTACTCGAATCTGAATTTCTTCAGCCAACAACCCGCCAGCGAGTTGTCCCGGCTAATTCTTCGAAGCCTGGAGAGCTCCGGGGTCGATGTTCAATTGCTCGATAGCGTCGAGGCTGACACCGAACAACTGACTCTTATAGTTTCAGGTGAACAGATAATATCTCGGCCCATCACAGTTAACCCCCGTGCGCGGGCTGCCCAGCACGAACTACGGCTGGAAATGGAGATAGCTCTTGGTCGTGATAAACAATACCTTATCAGCCCTGAAACCCTGTTTGTAGAACGAGTTTATTTCGAAGACATTGAAAACATTAGCGGCAACCAGGAAGAAGTCGAAATAATCACCTCGGAGATGCGCAGGGAACTCGGCAATCAATTGATTCGTCGACTATCCGCAGTCGGTGAGCAAGTGGGCCTATAAGTAAGCCGTGAAAATAAAACCCGAACAACTCACCCGCACTCTTAATAATGAGCAACTGCCTTTATATTGGCTAAGTGGTGATGAACCGCTACTTATGCAGGAAGCTGCTGATGCCATCCGCACACATTATCGTAAATCAGGATTTCTCGAACGCGAAGTATTTAATGTAGACCGCAGTTTCGATTGGGGTGAGTTTCAACATATAACTTCAAATCTTTCATTATTTTCTGAACAAAAAATAATCGAGCTACGGCTTGGTAGCGCCAAGCTTGATGATGCAGGTAAGAAAGCGATTCAATTCTACCTGGAAGATCCTTCTACAGACTTCTTAATACTAATTAGCGGGCCAAAACTAGACGCAGGCACACCAAAAACCAAATGGTTTACCCAAATAGAAAGCGCCGGTGCGTTAATACAGATATGGCCGGTTAACCGGGAAAACCTTCAAAGCTGGCTCGAACAAAGATTGATACGGGAAGGCGTACAGGCCGAATCCCAGGCGGTAGCATTGCTGGCGGATAAAGTAGAGGGCAATCTTTTGGCCGCCATGCAGGAAATCGAGAAAATAAAATTGCTTTCTAACACTGAACCGGGGCAAACAATAGCGCTGGACAGTAAGACCGTAATGCAGGTAGTAGCTGATAGCTCCAGATTTAATGCCTTTCAACTGGTCGACGCCGCATTTCTGGGAGATACTGTGCGCTCGCAAAAAATGCTGAGCGGTCTTCGTAATGAAGGGATTTTTCCTCTGGTAATATTGGCTGCTCTATCAAGGGAATTGAGAAGCCTGATACCTATGCTGGAAAGCAAAGACCGGGGGCAAAATATTTCTTCGATTATTCAGTCAGCAAGAGTCTGGTTTAACCGCAAGAACGCAATTAGTTCGATACTCGGCCGCCTAAATCAGCAAACAGTGTGGGAGCTGCTCGATCATTCAAGGTTAATAGACCAATCAATCAAAGGTATGAGTGACGCTAATCCATGGGATGAACTCAGCCTCTTGCTGCTGCAAATAAGCGGGAATAGTTCAGTAGCCACACTAACGGCACGATAGTATTTTTGGAAGCTGGATATCTAATAACAGAGATGATTTGTAGCCAAATTGGTTAATAAACTGGAGGCACGAAGCAAGGTCAGAATTAGTCATGAGTCTTACTTAAATCACAGCAGGTCACAAATTCAACCTTATCAAGTGCCCGACCTTATTGATTGTTTTTGTTGCTGCCGCTATTTTCGCGTTGACCCCCTCCGACTCCTCTGCCGCTGAATTAAACGTTGGCATCAATCAGCTGCCAGTGAATCTGGGCCCCTACCTGGATTACCTGGAAGACCCCGACAAATCCCTTCGCATCGAAGACATTATGTCAGAAATTCAGAACTGGCAGCGCTCAACCCATGACATTCCGACCTTTGGTCTTTCTGATTCAGCTTTCTGGCTTTCAATTGTCTCACCGGCGAAGAATTGGCAAACATTGAACTGTAACTAACTTTGAATAACGCCACGCTCGATATAGCAGAATTCTATTTTGTTCAACAGGGTGAATTGATATCTACTGCCAGAGCAGGAGATACCGTTCCATTCTCGGAACAACTCTATCCCTATCGGTTTCCGGTTGTTCCATTCGACATTTCATTCCCGGCATCTCCGCTTACAATCTACATCAAAGCAGAATCCCGTAGTGGCGTGGAAGTAGCTCTGGGCCTGAGTACCTACCCTGTATTCGCTTCCAGCCAGCTGGCAATTATGATGTTTTATGACGGAATACTCGCGCTGTTCCTTCTTAGCTTTTTTGCCTGCATTACTCTGTACCTGACTACCCGTCAGCATCAGTTTCGTAGCATTACACTGTTCTTCGCCTCAATTATACCTTACCTGCTGGCTCAAACCGGCACCGGAAAGCTCTGGCTTTGGGGTGAAAGTATAGAAGCGAATACCAGAATAGCCTTAATAGCAGCATGCGCCATACTGGCCAGCTTCTGTTTTCTAAGCTCCAATCTGCAATTTGAAAGTAAATATCGAGGCAGACTAAATATCGTTCTCAGGTTCGTTTTCTACATTATGCTACTAACAGGTATTTATTCGCTGCTTGTTCCCTTCGAATTTATAACCTCGGAGAATTATCAATTTCTTATCATTAGTGCACTCGCAGTGATCAGCACCGTAATGGCGATGTCCGCCATCTCTACAAAACAAGGCTCAAAAACAGCCCTCTATTTACTATTTTCATGGTTGTTGATTTTCTTCGTCTTTCTGTCGATCATTACCTATAAACTTGCCTTGACAGAACGAGCAGGTTCTATTTCCGTCATAGGCGAAGTCCTGCTTATTATTGCTGCTCTCTCAATACTGATGTCGGCAATAGAATTTATTCGAACTAAAAGCGAAGAGCTGGCGGAAGCTAAAATGGAAACAAAAGCCAAAGGCGACTTCCTTAGAAATTTATCTCGAGAGTTTTTGACGCCGGGACATCTCATTCTTTCCAATTCGAAACGATTACTTGTGAGCCAATCGGGAAATTTGGATGAGGCCACACAGCAACATATGACTACTGTGATAAACCAAAGTAATCATCTGCATAATCTCATTAACGACCTGCTGGAAATGGCAGAGATTGAATCTGACAATTTTGAACCTGAAATTGAATTACTGGAGATGTCATCCTTTCTGAACGAAATCAAAAACCTGATGTCACCTCTAGTTTTGGAGAAAGGTCTTGAACTAAATTCTGAATATGCAACAGATAATTTAATCGTACAGACCGACAAGTCTCGGCTACAACATGTTTTAGTGAGCGTAATTACCAATGCCATAAAGTATACGGAATCGGGAAGCATTCTGCTGTCTTATAAAGCGGCATATTTTCAACGTAAACTGGGAATCGAAATTTCTGTCGAGGACACCGGACGCGGCATGAGCAAGGGATTTCAACAGCAGCTATTCAAGGAGTTTTCCAGAGAGGAAGAGCACGAAGAAATGGAGCCTAAAGGCACAGGGCTTGGACTGGTTATCGTGAAAGGAATGATTGAGAAAATGGGTGGTGAAATTTCTTTGAATCTCAAAAAGACAGTGGAAGCACCTTCTTCATAAGATTACCGCTGCGAATAATCAAAGAATAGAATCAGACTCCTCTCTGTTTGCTTATTCTTTTTCCAACTGAAAAATGATATCACTGAATTCTTCAATCTTGCCTTCGAATGCAGAGAGTGCATCTGCCAGACCTTGATTATAATAAAACTTGCCAAGCTCACTGGAGAAGAAGTCGATGAGAAATTCGGCTTCAAAACTTCCAATATCCTGATCTAGCTCTTCAACAAAGTAATTTTTTATTTTTGTAACCAACTCTTGCTTTACATCATCTTCCAACTTAACTTCAGACAAATCAAGCTCCCAGCTGCTTGGCAAGATCGATAAAATTTTCAGCCGTATAATCGAATTCACCATCCGGATTACGATTGACTGGTCGTCCCGGACCTCTCTCCAGCGGTCGAATAACATAGGCTGTACGCAAACCGGTACGCGCAGCTGCACGTAAATCTCCGGGATGAGCAGCTACCATCATTACCTGTTCCGGTGTCAGGCTTAGTAAATCTGCCGCCTTAAGGTATGCTTCCGCATCCGGCTTGTAATGCCCGGAAAGCTCGGCGGAGAGAATGGCATCCCATGGAAGACCGCCGTTCTTCGCCATATTAGTTAGCAGCGAAACGTTACCATTAGAAAGCGTGGTAATAATGTATTTAGTTTA
>Ga0315322_10001388_pt1 | contig 18823 bp, 13 predicted proteins | sample M110021515metaG_FD_203461 | JGI IMG/M metagenome (GOLD analysis project Ga0315322, IMG submission 203461) | Ammonia-oxidizing marine archaeal communities from Monterey Bay, California, United States - M1 100m 21515 | ecosystem: Environmental > Aquatic > Marine > Intertidal zone | place: USA...
CACGAACAGGATCACAAAGCCGACAAGGAGCGAGAATGTAAGTAGGACGACCGTCTTCGAGAGCGCCAACCCCGGGAAGTGGAAGATGCGCTTCATGCCCCACAGGTCGGTGATCACAACGGCGGCCAGCGACATCGCGATACCTATGCCAGCCGAGCCGACAAAGCGCGAGGCGCGATCGAACCGCGACGCACTGATGCGGAAGTCGTACAGCTCGTTGAATGAGATCGCGATCTGGGTGAGCAATGCCACCGTGATCGAGGACAGGAAGCACCTCCACCGAGCATGCGTTTGGTCGAGCCCATCGTGCCAGATTAGGTCCAATGCAACCTGGTCATCACCCCATAGCGAAGCCGACAAACCGGCGAAGATGATCACCGATAGGATGACTGTCTCGCTGGAGACAAGCAGCAATTTGCGAAGGGGCAGGTTGTGGCGAAGGACGTTGGGCATGGGCCTCCCTGATCCAGGGCGGGAGGTTTTGGTGGGCCTTTATGCGGGCTCAGCGCTGTTTTGGGTTGTCGGTAGGTTGGGAACCTAACCTATCATCGGCCATTCCCGGGTCTGTGACTCTGGCAAGCTTGAGAATCCACACTCTTCTCCGGGGAATTCTCCGGGGTCCCGCGTCTACGGCCCCCCTCGTGCTTTATTAAGGAAGGCTAGCAGCTCGTCAGGTGCACTAGGAAGCTCATTCGAGAGGCAAACCGCACCTTCTTCGGTGATAAGCCAGTCATTTTCGATGCGAACGCCCAACTCTTCTTCGGCGATATACACCCCGGGTTCGATAGTGACGACCATGCCGGGCGTGAGCTCCCCTCGGAATCCGGGCGTGTCGTGAACAAAAAGCCCTAATCCGTGGCCGACGCCGTGCAAGAAGTACTGGTCCAAGTCGCGCTCGGCGAGCACGGCCCTTGCGGCGTTGTGAGCATCGCGAATACTCGCACCGGGTTTTAGCGTAGCTGCGCCAGCGACGGAAGCGTCCCACACTGCCGTGTAGACCTCGAGCTGCCTGGGCGTGAACGTGCCGCTGACCGGAATCGTGCGCGTAACGTCGGCGCAGTAGTTCATGTAGCGCGCGCCCACGTCCATGACCACGATGTCGCCGGCTTGGAACTGACGCGTGTTCGAGCGGTAGTGCAAGTAGCAGCTGTTCGGTCCCGAGCCAACGATGGACGGGAAGCTAGGTCCGAATGCGCCGCGCTTTCGATAACCGCTTTCGATTGCCGCTTCGGCCTCGAACTCCCATGCGCCCGGACGGACGACGGCAAAGGCCTCGGCCAGCGCCTGTTGCGTCATGTCGATGGCTGCGCCAATAGCGGCCAGCTCGGGCTCGTCGCGAACCGCGGCAAGCGCGCGCAGGAAGTTGGTGGCGGAGCGGTGCTTGCGCCCGATCTTTTTGATGGCCTCTTTGATGTCGTCGCCAGCGATGTAAGGCGAGCTCTTAGCGGGCGGTTTTCTGAGCGTTTCCAACTGCTCATTCAATACGTCGCCGCTGGGCCCTTTGGGCGCGGGGGAAGTCTGCGGCAGCAGCTCTACCAGGTCGTCTTCCCATTTTGCAAGCTCACCTACCGACGCGATCCCCGTTGTCTGCAAGGTGAACTCATCGGGAGCAAGTCGGGGCCCGTTCCAACGCTCGAAGTCCAGGTCTTTTGGAGGCAGGTACAAGCGCTCGGTTGTGATTACGCCATCTTCGGCCCGAATGGCTAAGACTGCATCGGGAACGTTGACTCCGGTCAGCCAGAAGAAGAGCGCGTCGGCGTGATAGCGTCCCTCGATATTTTTACCAGCACTGATGATAAGCACGCCATCGCCGAGTTCGGCAGCAACCCGCGCACGCCGGGCTTTGCAACTAGACGCAGTTGTTGGATCGGGCACGTCATAAGCAGAGGCCGGCCCAAAGAACCCAACGCCAGGCTCGGGGACCTCGTCGAGAAGCATGGACGCCGAGACGGTGCCAAGAAGAGCGAGAATGAGAACAGATGCCGCGGGGAGGGGTGCTTTCATACGACAAGTGTACGCTTGCCTGCTGCGAAGATCGAATGTCACCCAGTCAGCCGGCTACCTATCCTCCCGCTCCGGCTGGGTGCGGCGACTGACCCCAACGTCTTGTCGGGCGTGGTAGGGGATCCTTCAAATTCGGATGGTGGAAGATTGCCAACGCGCGCGGCCTGTTGTCTGTGAGTACTAACTCGTACAGATCTACTCGTGAGGGCAGCGGCTCCGAGGATTTCGACAAGCGCATTCCCAGCCAGAGGGCAGCGCGCTTGACGCGGCAATAGGCTTGTATGTCGAAGCGGTGACCGGGGCGCCAGTAAGAACCCGCCTTGGGGGAAGCGTGATTGCCGAACTCGTCAAGCGAGCGGCGTGTTCGACCGCTTTTGACTTCGACGCAGATGAGCTGGCCTTCGGCGAGCACCACCAAATCGATCTCGCCGTGGGGGGTGGCGACCCGCGAGCCAAGGATGCGCGCCTCGCTATCTCGCCGTTTGATACAGCGTGCTACAAGGCGCTCTCCTAAAAGGCCGAGCTCCTCGTTTTTCAGACACAGCCACTTAGTCGCCGCCGCCGGCGCTATGCGCACAAAGGTTGCCCTTAAGAGTGCGCGAAGCAGCGTCTCAAGAAGGGGGCCGCGCGCTGCGAGAAAAGCAAAGTGCGGCCAGCTAGGTTGCCCTACTTCTCCTGCACGACCTTCGGGGAAGCCTCTTCCTTTTTGCCCTTCTCCGTCACGGCTTTCTCTTCCTTGGCCGGCGCTGTTTTGTCGTCCAACAGGACGCCTTCCGCATCCACGATGCCCTGGACTGCCGAGCGCGTGAACACCATGCACACCTTGTCGTCGATCATCAAGTGGATCTTGTGCTCCTCGACTTTGCGCACCGTTCCGAAGATGCCGCCTGTCGTCATGACCTTGTCGCCCTTCTTTACGGTGTCGAGCATCGCCTTGCGCGCCTTGCGAGTCTTGCGCTCGGGGGCGATCAGCACGAAGTAGAAGATCGCGCCCATCGCGAGCATCGGGAATAGCATGCTCGGCTGACTGACTTCCTCGGGGCTTGTGGAGGTGCCCTGGATCAGGGCTAGAGCGTTGTGCAGGTAAAGAAGCATGGCAAATGTCGGGCAGATCGAGCTGACCGGAAGGTCTGGATCGGGATCCGGATAAAGGGCGGCGCGGGGCCGCAGGGATTGAACTTGCAGGCGAACAGGATACCGGAATCTCTGTGGAAGCTCCCCTTTGAGCCTCGCTTTGCCCCCAAAGCGCGCAAAGTTCCCGCAAGACTTTCCAAGGCCTGAACCCTACACCTTCCCGCGCGTTCCCTTCCTGCGTATTCTGTGCGCCCCGGCTAAGGCAGTTGCCCGGGCCCTCATTACTATGGATAGTCATCTCAATCAAGAAAAAGTAGTCGTTGCTATGAGCGGCGGTGTCGACAGTTCTGTCGCAGCTTGGATGCTCAGCGAAGCCGGGCACGAGCTAGTCGGTTTGTTCATGCGCAACGGCGTGAAGGTTGCAGAAGAGGACGTCCCTAAGAAGTCGTGCTGCTCAGTAGGAGACGCTCGCGATGCACGCATGGTTGCAGCCCGTCTTGAGATTCCTTTTCAAGCCGTCGACCTTGGCCCCGAATTTGGCAACCTGATCGACTTCTTTGTGGACGAGTACAGCCGCGGGCGCACGCCAAATCCCTGCGCGCTCTGTAACCGCGACTTGAAGTTCGGGCGACTCTTGGAGTTCGCCGATGAGCTCGGCTGTGAGGCCGTTGCGACGGGGCACTACGCGCGCCTCGACATCGAAGATGGCAGGCCCATTTTGCGTCGCGGTGTCGACCATACGAAAGACCAATCGTACCAGTTGTTCTCGGTCTCTGAAGCGCACTTGCTTCGCACTCGTTTGCCGCTTGGTGGTTTACAGAAAACTGAGGTGCGTGCGATGGCTTCCAACGTCGGCCTGAAGACGGCGCAAAAGCCAGACAGCCAAGAGATCTGTTTCGTGCCTTCGAACGACTACCGCGTGTTACTTGCAGAGCGCAATGTCGAGCTGCACCCGGGTAACTTCGTCAACCGCGCGGGCAAGCGACTAGGCAAGCATAAAGGGACGGAACACTTCACAATCGGTCAGCGCCGCGGTCATGGAATCGGTGGCGGCACTCCGCTGTATGTCGTCGACTTGCGAACCGCCGTTGGCGAGGTTGTGCTTGGCACGCGCGAGGAGTGCTTCTCTGAATCTCTTCTCGCGGACGACGTGAATTGGATCGGCTTCGATCCCGCTTCGGAATCCGACACACCTGTGGGCGAGAACATCCGCTTCGAAGCCGAAATTCAAGTGCGCTATCACCACGCCGCGGCTGCGGCTACCATCGAACTCCTTGCGGACGAGCCAGGCGTCTTCCGCGTCCATTTTCACGAGCCGCAGTCCGCTGTCGCACCCGGTCAAGGCGCTGCCATTTATCGAGGCGATCGCTTGCTCGGCGGAGGCTGGATTCGCTCGGCAGTGCCCGTCACTGAAGTCTCAGCGAGTCGAGCGGAGAGCTAAGAGGGTTTGGCTCGATACCAGCAAGCAAGCACGCAAGACGGCCTGTCACTGGGCCAGATCCTAGCTTGGCCGATTGCGGCCAAGCGCTTGATCACGCTGGGCATCATTGCCCTCCTCATCGGATCGTGGCTGAGTTTGGCGCGCTTTCCTGCGGATCAAAGTGCTCCGCTCGAAGTCCTTGTCATCGACACGTCCTCTAGCTCGCGTCTGGCCAGCGCCGATCCTAGCGGGTGGCTGTCGCGGGAGTCGAATCGCTGGCTTGACGAGGCGCGCTCGCGCTACGGCATCGGCGGCTCCGATCCCGATCTTCTCATCGTCGCGTTTGGCCCCAGTGCGAGTACTCTGTCCGCACCGGGCAAGTCCGCCGCGATCGGCCGCTCGCTGTCGCGCTTCCTTCGCACGCGGCCCCTCGCTGCACAATCCTTGGAACAACTCACCGGCCAGGCCAGTCCCATGGACGCCGCGCTCGAACTGATCGAGGCCGACTGCAAGGACCGCCCAAGTGTACATGTGACCCTTCTCGGAGATGGCAGCTACAGTGGCGTCGATCCGACACCGCGTTTAGAGGCTTGGATAGCTGCGGGTAGGACGCTTGCGTTTGTCGAGCCTAATCGCGACCAAGCGGACCTTGCCTTGTCGGATTTAATCGCGCCGCCACGTGTATTCGCAGGTGGACGCATCGTCGCCGGCCTGACGGTGACGCCGCTAGCTCTGGCTGATGCCCCTGGTTCCGTGGCACTGCGCGTGCGCGCGACGTTTGCTGGGATGGTGGCGGATTGGTTCGAGCCTGTTAGCGGACTCAGGCCCAACTCTATGGGCGCAACCGGCCATACGATCCAAGTTGATTTGGCACGTCCGTTTCTTGCCCCCTTAGCCGACCTTGTAGAAGGTGAACTTAACTTCGAAATTGCCGCCGGCTTTCTTGTCGCGGGTAAATTTCAGGCCGATAACTTCGGTGCGAACGATAGGCTTTCGGGCACAGTTGTCGTCGGTAAGCCCGCCCGTATTTTGGTGGCTGTTTCCGAGGAGCAACGCGCACACGCAACTTCGTTCTTCTTTGGAAGCAGCGTAGCTTCGGGAGGCGGGTTCTCCTTCACGTTTGCCGGCCCCGACGAAGTTGCAAGGCACCTAGAGGGCACTGATGCGCTCGTGTCTTTTGACCTTTCACCGGACGACCTACCATCAGAGCTGGTCAAATCGTTCGTGGACGCAGGTGGCGGCTGGTTCGCAATGGGGGGATGGGGACTACTGGCGGACCGTAATGTGCACATTGAACGTGGCTTGCGGTACTTACTTCCCCTTGGTATCGACGAGGACGCACCCCTTCGGCACGTTATTTTGATGGTGGACGGCTCGGGTTCGATGGATGGGGAACCCTTTGAGGTCGTTCGCCGAGGAGCACTCGAACTTGTCAACGCGGCACCAGCGACCGACGAGGTCAGGCTGGTCTTTTTCACCGATGCGATGGGGGTCGAAAGCCGCATTCGACCCGCGTTTGCGGGCGAGGCCGGTGGCATCTCCGGCGGCGAACTCATGCGCCGTGCGCGCGAGGCGGAAAATGATCTAGCCGCACTGATGAGCACGCGTGTTCCCGGCGGTAACACCTACGCCGTGGGCGCGCTAAAAGAGCTCGTCTCTATGCGCGGAATGTCCCTGCAAAAGTCGCTGATCCTCTTACTTACGGACGGCCAAGAGACGCGCTATCGAAAGAGCGATCCCACCGAACCTGAGCGACAGCGAAGTTCCGCGCGATCGCTATCCGCGAAGCTAGCGGAAGTGCAGGCGCGGCTAGTTGTGATCGGTGTCGGCGAGATGCAGGCCGGCTCCAACGCCGACCTGTTTCTGCACGCTCTTCTACAGCCAGGCGAGAGTGTGGTGCGCTGCGGCCTCGAAGCTGGTGACGAGAAGTTGTTGGGCGATCTGCTGCGACGCGAGGTCAACCGCGACAGAATCTTAGAGGGCACACTCAAGGTGACGGCGGCAAGCCGTGGCGACGAACTCGCCGAACTGCTGTTCCCTGTGACAGAAGGCGAGCCCTTGCCGAGTGTGAGCAGACTTGGCCGCTACTCCTTGAAACCGGGCGCTACGCTGCTGGCTGTCGCGGACAGCGGCGAGCCCTTGTTGGCAGCCATGCGCCGGCGTGTCGGTCGGGTCGCTGCATTCGCCACCTTACCCGGCTCGGAGTGGGCGCCCGAGTGGTCCTCTGCGCTGCCGCTGCAAGCGCTTTTAACCTGGCTCGCCGATGGTCCCGGGCCCCGAAGCATGCGCCTGGAAGTGACACACGGGTCCGATGCGAAGTTGGTGCTTGATGGCGTTCCAAACTCCGAGGTCGGCCTTGGGCTAGACCTTGAGATCCGCCGCGTGGCCCTAGGCCGCCAAGGCCACTTCGTACCAGCGGTCGAAGGCCCTGCGCTCGCCACGGTACGCGTCTCCCTGATGGCGGGCCCGCCGGGTGCCGCGGGCGGGATGCGCTATGAGGCGGCCTTGCCAGCGGCCGTCGCAGACTCCCTAGCGGCGGGAGAGATGCTGCAAGCTAGGGTACTCCAACCGAAGCGCGACGTTTCCGACCCACTTTTGGGCACGCTCTCTTTTGGGGGGGGGCTAGGCCAGGCGGAGGGCCATCCCCGGCGCCCGCACCTGCCGCTCACAGCACTCCAGGGGCTATCCCAAGTCACTAGGGCGGATTTAGACGGGTTTTCGGCCGGCCCAGGCTCCTCGCCCAAGGTGCCTCACCCCTTTTCGGGATGGACTTTAATAGCTGGGCTTGCCCTTGTCTTCGCGGGGGGCCTAAAGGCCTTCCGCCCGATGGTCCGATAGAACGAGTCAGGAGCGTTGCTATACGCATTGGGCGACTGGATGAATCCGAGCCGCCACCGTCATGGATCGAGAAGGAATCGGACCCACTTGGGCCCGGGGAGCACCATATGAAAGCACATCAACGACTGGCCCTTTTGGGACTAATCTCACTTGGTGCCGGCAGCTTTTCGAGCTGCGTTACTACGCAAATCAAACAGAACCAACTTCAGCAGCCCGAGAGCGATTGGGTTCTACCGTCGCGTGCATTGAATGGGGACATTCAGGCGCAAGCCGAAGCCCTGCCCTGGACGCACGGACGCGAGCGCGTCGATTTGATCTCGTGGTTTGCCAGTGTTGGCGAACCCGCCTATGACACCCTGTTGGGTTTCCTCACCGACGAGCGTGCCGAGGTCATAGGGACGGCACTCGCGGCGCTTGGAGCCACCGGAGATCCCCGATTGGTTAGCTACTTGCGCAATGCGGAGAGGCCCGAGTGGACTGGCAATCTACTGCTCGAGTTCGCGCGCACACGCGTGCGACTTGGTGATTGGGACGCAATGCCGCCATTGATCGACGGACTGGAGAGCGAAGAGATGTTCGTGCGCTCACTCTGCGCGCAGAGTTTGTTCGAGGCGACTAGCGAGAGTCACGGATACGATTCGCGCGCCGCCTTGCCCGAACGCGAAGCCGCCGTTTCGCGTTGGCGCAGCTGGTGGGATCGTCGCTCCAAAGACGAGCTGCTCGTAGGGCAGTTGTAGCTCTACTCGGCTTCGATGTAGAGTCTTTTAAGGAGCCGCTGGAAACGCGGCTCTTTTCGTACCGACGAAAAATCTTTGTCCGCAGCCAAGTGCGCGGGATCGTCGTAGCCGAGCTCGATTGCGAGTTCGATCGCGTCCATGGCCTCGACGGCGAGCCCGGAAAGGGCGAGCGAGCACGCGTGGTTGTAGTGCACGAGATCGCAGTCAGGCATGGCCTTGACGAGCTTGCGATCAATTCCAAGTCCCTCCTCCAGGCGACCGAGCTGGGTCAAGAGGTGCGCGAGCTCGGAGAGAGCTTCCAGGTTCTCGGGGTGGCGGCGCGTCTCGCGACCGTAGAAGTCTGCGAGGAATTCGGTCCCAAGGGTGCTTAGGCGGTCCTCAAGGGCCGCACCTAGTTCAAATGTGGATGGCATAAGGCTATTTTAGAACAACTGCCGGGCAAATGCCGGGGTCGTACAAGGGAAACCTGCATAGCCCGTAGTCCTTTGTGTCCAGATCTACTATAGAAGATGCCTTCCATAATCGCCTAGAGCTGGTTCCGCACCTAAAGCTAACCGCGCACGCATACATGAAAATTCACTTCTGTGACCTTTGCAACGAGTCCGTCCCCCAGTCCCAACTTGATATGGGGGCGGCCCATGTCCGCAAGGGGCGTGTAATTTGCGCGACTTGCGAGGGTGCGATGGGGGGCGATCCCGCTGGGGAAACGCAATCCGATCGCTCGTCTGCAACAAAATTCGGCTCGTCGAGTGCGGCCGCTAAGACGATGACCGCGGATTCGGGAGCCACTCAAATGGAGGGTCGCGTCGCTGTCCCTGCGGCATATCCCAAGGAGAGTAGCGGCGGATTGATCGCCGGGTTTCTAGCGGCTGTTTCCGTTGTGCTAGTGGCGGTCGTCGCCGTCATGCTGAACGACCGCATCGAATCAGTGGGTGATAAGTACGACGGCGAACTTAGCGGATTGCGCCGCGATTTGGGTGAGATGGAGAGCGGCTTACTTGAGCGTTTCAATGAAGTTCAGGGCGCCTACCTTGCGAGCTCCAGCGGACTAAGCAGCGATATGAGTTCGCTAAAGGACGCGCGCTTAGAGGACAACCGTCTGCTGCGCGACGGCTTGGAGGAGAACCAGCGAAGCTTGGACGATCTGCGTGAGAGGATGGGAGCCATGGCTTTGACAGAGCGTGAGGTCGCGGACCACGCCCGCTCGATTGCATCAATCAACGCAGCACTCGCTGCGCTCGATTTGGATATTGGCTTGCTCGCCAAGGACTTGGCGGACCGTCCCGCGATTGTGATTGCGGCACCCGAGGTCGAGCCTGTGGGCCCGACGTGGCTGGCCATTGTCGAGGATCTCAAGAGCGAAAACTCGGGCGTACGCTGGAACGCAGTCGAGGACTTGGGCCACACTTCCGACGTCGGTGTCGTGCCGTATTTGATCCCTGTGCTTTCGGACGAGGATACCTTCGTCCGTATGGCCGCCGCCCGCGTCTTGGGAGGACTGGGAAGCGACGAGAGCATCGGCCCACTGATCACAGCCTTGGGAGACACGGCACCTAGCGTTCGCGATGCCGCCGTGTCGAGCTTGCGCTTGTTGACCAGCCAGAACTTCCGGTTCGATCCTTTGTCAAAAGAGACCGATCGAACCAAGCGCATCCGCGCATGGCGAGACTGGTACGAGGCGATGATCACCGAGCAAGCGGGGTAGCGCGGCGCTCCGCTGGGGTAGGCGCGCAAAGCGCGCGGCGCTCCGCTGGGGTAGGCGCGCTAAGCGCGCGGCGCTCCGCAGTGTCGAGGTCAACCTCTTTGGTGTTGCTCTATTTTGGGAGGGGGGAGGATCTGGGACGGTCGACGCTGTGATTTGTTTTGGGTGTAGATGAATCCTGGTGGTTGGGCCTTTTGCGGTGAGAATTTGGGGTTATGGCCTTGTTGCACCAAAGGGTTGTTTGTCGGCGAGGCCCCAGGATTGGGGTATTTGGACGCCCATGTGGTGCAGAACCGTGGGCGCGACGATCGTGTGGCCGGGGCCAGGGGAAAGTACTCCGCTCTCGATCCCCGGTCCTTTGGCGATAACCCAAATGCATCTCTCGTCTTCGGATTGGCCGCCGTGGCCAGTGCCAAGTCCACCGTGATCCGTCGTGGCGATGACGAGCCATTCCTCGCCGGTCTTGGCTTCGCGTATTTTGAGGGCGGCAAGCACTTCACCGACTTGTTTGTCCACCAACTCGATCGCGGCGGTGTACTCGGGAATGTCGACGCTGTATCCGAAGCCGTGGCCCGCGTGGTCGACATCGTCGAAGTGGAGAAAGAGTACGTCGAGGGCGGCTTCTTGAAGTTGAGCCACGCCGCCAATCGCGACTGCGCTGTCGGACTCGGCATCGATCAAGAGGCTAGCTTGGCCGGGAAACGGCCGCAGTAGATGCTCGTTAATCGGCGCCCAATGGGCAATAGAGACGAGTTGAGCTTCGGGCTGAACAGCTCGGATACGAGAGAAAAGGTGCGGGTAGTTTGGGAGGTCGTTGCCGTCGAAGCTGTTGTCGGCCACCTTATGTTTGTCTCGCCAAACGCCAATAAGGATACTAGACCAACCGGGACCGCTCCCCGTGACCTGCGTTGTGGGATCCCCCTCGATCCCAGCACCACCGGCGAAGGCATCCCAAGTGACGAGCCCGGCTTCGATCAAGCCGTCTAGGTTCGGTGTCTTAGCGGCGAGCAAAGCGTCGGAGCGAACTCCATCGAGGCCGATGATGAGCGCGTGCGGTGCCTGCTTCGGATTCGCAGACGATGCGTCAAAAGAGGAGCAAGAAGTGGCAGCCAGCAGGATTGCTGCAACGAGGGGCGCGCGAAAGTGGGGGGTTGGCATACGGGTATCGTACGTGTGGGGGCAGGAAGGCGCACGCCCTTCACCCGCATTCAGGATTGACCTTGGCGCGATGTTAGAGTTGCTTGTCCCCTAGCATGGACTGGTTGTGCCGACGGCGTCCCGCTTACAGCCTTGATCCACCCGCCAATTTGGGCAATTTACTCCGGCGGCGGATAGGTTCGAATGGGGTTGGACTATACTGCTGTCCTCGAGACCGTTTTCTGGCCCCAGCCCTGCCCTCTCTATGTCTGCGATTCAGCAACGCAAAATCACCGTCGTCGGTGCCGGCTTTGTCGGCATGACTGCAGCTCAGCGCTGTGCTCAACAGAACCTAGCCGCCGAGATCGTCCTGATTGACATTCTCGAGGGGCGCCCGCAAGGCATCGCGCTAGACCTTAATCAGGCCGCAGCCATCGACGGGTTCACATCTCGCGTGACTGGAACGAATGATCCCGCCGACACCTATGGTTCGGATATCTTCATCGTGACAGCAGGCCTGCCGCGCAAGCCGGGGATGAGCCGATCGGACCTTCTCGAGGTCAACGGCAAAGTGATGAGCGCTGTCGCCGAGTACATTCGAAACGGCAGCCCCGATTCGTTTGTGATCGTGATCACGAACCCGCTCGACACGATGGTTCACCTGATGCGCGCGAAGCTGGGCTTCCCCGGCCGTCGCGTGATGGGGATGGCAGGTGTGCTGGATTCGGCGCGCTTCTCTTGGTTCATCTCGGAGGAGACCGGCGCCAACGTCAAAGACGTCGACGCGATGGTGCTTGGGGCGCATGGCGACTCGATGGTGCCGATGGAGAAGTATTGCACCGTCAACGGTATCGAATTAGGTGCACTCGTTTCGCGCGATAAGATCGACGCAATGGTCGAGCGCACTCGAAAAGGCGGGGGCGAGATCGTCGGCCTGTTGAAGACCGGTAGTGCGTTCTACGCGCCGGCGTCGGCAGGTGTTGCGATGGCTGCATCGATTTTGAACGACGAGCGGCGCTTGCTCCCCTGCGCTTGTTTGCTAAACGGCGAGTACGGCTTCGAGGGCGTCTACACCGGCGTGCCAGCGATCCTGGGCAAGAACGGCGTAGAGAAGATCGTCGAGCTGCCTATGCCGACCCAAGCGCGAATCCAGATGAACAAGACCGTGGGCGAAGTGCAGATTGACATCGAGTCTTTGCGCGAACTCGGCCTTCTGTAAACCCGACCTCACAGCTACCAACCCCCTTCCTATGAAGACCCGAACGGAGTCCGATTCCTTTGGACCAATCGAAGTCTCTTGCGACGCCCTTTGGGGTGCGCAAACCCAGCGCTCGAAAGAGAACTTCCGCATCGGCGGGCAGCGCTTTGGGCGCAGCATGATTCGCGCACTTGGCGTGACCAAGAAGTGCGCGGCCCTTGCCAACATCGAGTTGGGTCAACTCGACAGCCTACAGAAGCGTGCGCAGAAAGCGCTACTTTCCGCGGCGGACGAGGTGATTGCTGGTGACCACGATGCGATGTTTCCACTGGTAGTTTGGCAGACCGGTTCGGGTACGCAGACGAATATGAACACGAACGAGGTCATCTCGAATCGTGCCATTCAGATGCTGGGAGGCGAGCTGGGCTCAAAGGCGCCGGTGCACCCGAACGACCACGTAAACCGCAGTCAGTCGTCGAATGACTCCTTCCCGACAGCAATGCATGTCGCGGCGGGCGAGGCTACAGTACGAGATCTGCTGCCCGCGCTTAGGAACCTGGAAAAGGCGCTAACGAAGAAGTCGCGTGCTTGGGCAAAGACGGTGAAGATCGGCCGCACACACTTGCAAGACGCGACGCCGCTTACGGTTGGCCAAGAGTTCAGTGGGTACGCCCAGCAACTTTCAGATGCGCAGCGCGCGATCACGGCGATGATGCCGGCCGTGCTCGAACTAGCACTTGGCGGGACGGCGGTCGGGACGGGTCTTAACACCCATCCTCGTTACGCCAAACTCGCGGCGAAGCACATCGCAAAAGAGACTGGCTTGAAGTTCGTCAGCGCACCGAATAAATTCAGCGCGCTCGCAGGGCACGATGCGATTGTCGGCTTGTCAGGAGGCTTGCGCCAAACGGCTGTCGCGCTTATGAAGATCGCGAACGATATCCGCTGGTTAGGTTCGGGACCGCGCTGCGGGTTTGGGGAGCTGTCGCTGCCCGCGAACGAGCCAGGATCTTCGATCATGCCCGGTAAGGTCAACCCGACCCAGTGCGAGGCGATGACTATGGTTTGTACCCAAGTCATGGGCAACGATGCGACGATCGGTTTTGCGGGCAGCCAAGGCAACTTCGAGCTGAACGTCTACAAGCCGGTGATGATTCACAACTTGCTCGAATCAATCGAGCTGCTCGGTGACGCTTGCGATTCGTTCCGCACGAAGTGCATTGACGGGCTCGAGCTCAACAAGAAGCGCGTCGACGCGCTGATGCAAGAGTCGTTGATGCTTGTCACCGCGCTCAACCCGCACATTGGCTATGACCTAGCTTCGAAGGTCGCCAAGCACGCACATAAAAATGATCTGACTCTGATTCAGGCGGTGCTCGAGCTGAACGTGATGACCGAGGCCGAGTTTAGGGCAGCCGTCGTTCCGGGCGATATGGTGGGACCGCTGGGTTCGATCAAGAAGAAGCCGGCTCGCATGAAGCCAGCCAAGAAGGCCAACAAGTAGCGAACGGGGGTTTTTCGCCTTCGCAAGTGCCGAATTCACAGGATTTAGACCCCAAACCGCTGTTTTTGCCCTCAACGGGTAGACATGGGCCTTCAAGTCTCTAAACTTTTCGGCTTCCCTAATTAGGAACTAATAGGAACTAAAGAACCATGAAGCTCAAAGTCCGAAACAGCAAGTCCAAGCACGCTAAGAAAACCGGTTTCCTGACTCGTCAAAAGACGAAAGCAGGAAAGAAGATCAACGCACGTCAGCGTCGCCGTCACGGCGCGATCTAGTTTTCAGGAAGGTGCGCAGCGCGCTAGGCCCAAGGCGCCAAGAGCCCCGCAAGGCTAGCTGCCACGCATCATTCCAGCACGCGAGATAGCCGAAGAGATCCCCTATGGTGTGATCTCTTCGGCTATCTCGCGAGTTGACGACTATTTGGTGGTGGGGCAGGTCTCGGGTACCGTACTCCCACGACGGTCTATTCCCCTCGCCAGATACCGTATCCTTCGCCTAGGTATATGTGCTCGAAGTCGAATTCTTTCGCTAAGTAATCTAGCGCCAACTGCAGGACGGGCAGTGAGGGGGCCAAGTCGAAGACGGCCTCGGAAATGTACAGCGGGTCGCCATGGTCAGCTGCTTCGCGAGCCCAGGTGCGGTAGACCCTCATGTATTCCATCAACTCTGCTTCGGGCAGCGCAATGTAGTAGCGCAGGTTTTCAGATTGCAACCCAAGGTGGCTGCGCACCGCGAGTTGATGTTGAATGTCTTGGGCTAAGAAGACACCTCGACCGTCTGCAAAACTGCCGAACGCTTCGAGCCAGCTCCTGTCCTCGAAACTCTCAAGCTTGGGCTGGTTTCGGTAGTTGTCGTGCCCCATGCTCGCGAAGGCATAGGCGACTAAGAGTGAGGTTACAAGCGGGCCCCGTTTTCCAAACGAGCGTTCCGCCCAAACGGCGAGCTGTTCCAAGATGGCGGTGGCTCCGATGGTCAAGGCGGGAAGTGCGACCAAGAAGTACGCACCGTGCTCGTGGGCATCGATGCCAAGCACAAGTAAGAATGGAAACAAGACCCAGAGGGCCAGCGCCATTCCAAGCATCAAAGAGCGCAAGAAGAGCAAGCCAAGACTGCCGATTCCGAGCAGCCCCGCGGCGGGCAGAAGAAGCGCTGCGCGGAAGTTATAGAAGAGAGCGGGAGCGCCACTTCCATCCGGAGCATGCTCACCTAAGGGCCAGGCGAAGGTCTGAAGTAGGCCGCCCATGCTGAGGCCTTGGCGCGATTTGTAGACCGCGCTCGCAGCCAGCGCCAAGCCAATGCCCAGCACGGCAAGGATGGCGACAAAAGCCGCGAGCTGCTCACTTGTGACACCTCGACGCGACAAGCCCATCAGGGCCAGCAGGCTGAGTCCCGCCAGCGCTGGCAGATTCATCGGATGTGTTGCAGCCAGTGCGATTACGGCGAGTGCGAACCAGGGAAGCGCCGAGCGAGGATCAGCTTCGGGCAAGCTCTGCTGGGGTTCGCGCGCCACCATCCGTAATGCGCTGCACCCCCCGAAAGCGCGTATGCCAGCGTACATGGCAAGACTGACGCCTAATAGTTGCAGTCCGTGGACCTCGATGGTTGTGCCGAAGAACAGTACGGACGGAGTCAGGGCGAAGAACAGAGTGGCAAGGAGCGCGGCGCCCCGCCCCGCGCCGAGCCTTAGCAGTGTCATCGCCATGATGCCGACGCTCAACCCCGCGGGTAGTGCGGAGACGATCTGCATCGCTGTTTCGAGTTCGAAGCCGACGGCAGTGAAGAGTCGTGTGGCGATTCCGTGTCCTGCGTGCCCCGTCAGGGCTCCCTGTCGGTAGGTCTTGAGCAGCAGTGATGCGTCGCCGTAATAGGTCGCCTGAAACGTGAGCGCGTAAGCAAGCGACGCCGCGAGTGCGATCATTCCACCAGTGCGGAGCTCGGACGTTCTTACCTGGCTTACAGTTTCGGTCACGGTGTTTGAGTTTTAGGAGCGGAAGGCTCGGGCTAGAGTCAGGCTTTGCGAAAGGTACGATGCGCCCGCCCGATCGCGGCCGTACAGTGCGTCGGGTCTGCCAGACGCGCGAAAGTAGCGCAGACGGAAGAATACTTGCCCGTCTTCGACAAGGAAGGGCATGTCGTGTGCGCGCACCTCCAAAACAGCGGGGGTGCCGCGTTCGATTGGTGTGCCATTCTCGTCTTCCCGCCAGCCAAAGCCGCTGTCGAAGAAGCCTGCGTAATTGTTGCGTAGCTCACCCAACCCTGGGTCGACCGGCAGCATCTCCGCGGCGAGCTCGGGCGGTACGCGGATCTCCTCGCGACTGGCGAATATGTAGAAGCGACCGGGCTCGAGAATACATGTGCCGTTTTTCTCGTGGATCTCTTGCCAGAAATCGTCGGTCTGGTGGCCGCCCTCGGAAGAGAAGTCGACAACGTCGGTGAACAGCGCCGCGCGCCAACCGGCCAAGTCGCGTCCGCGCAGTCCCAGCGACATCGCGATCGAGCCGTCCTCGTGGAAATTCAGCTGCTTCTCGGGGACGGGCTCGCCACCAATGAAGCAAAGGGGCGTTGCGCGGTGGATCTCGCGAAGCTCTCCCTCGCTGATGGAGGCGTTCTCGCGCTGCAATCGAATCTGCGCCAAGCGGTCGCCGCGGCGCAATCGTACGGGGAAAGAGAGTGGGCAAACCTCTAGCCAAATCGAGCCTTTGTATCCGGTGGGTGCCTCGTCAAAACGAGGATGTCCGGGCAGCAATACGCGTGTGAAAATGTCACAGCGGCCCGTCGAGCTGCGCGGGTTGAAGCGCGCCGAGAGCTCGGGCGACAGGTTCAGCGCTTCTTCCAATGGGACCAAATAGACCACGCCGCGCTCTAGGACTGCACCTTCACCAGTGAGATCCATTTCAATAGTAGAGAGCTGCTCTAGGCGCTCCCTAATCGGCGTCGTGCTCGGCAGAAACCCTGCTCGCATGCGGTAGGCGCGTACTCCAAGCCGCATATCCAAGCTTGCAGGCTGGATTTGGCGGTCTTCGATTGGGGCTGCGCCGGGGGCTGGAACAAGGTCGCGGCCAAGGCAGGCGCGCAGCTCACGGTCGACGAGAATCGTGCCGGACATGGGGAGTGTAGGGGGAGGCGAGGTGGCTGTACCGAAACTGGTGAACGGATTGTAGGCACTCACCCGCAGATTGCGCGCTCTTCTGCGGCTCTGTCCCCGTAAGATCTGCGCTGCCGATACGGGCTGATCGCTCGAATCGGCCTTTACTTACCCTCCAGAAGCTCCCTTTTCCCCTCTGGAATCGCGAGCTATAGAATCCCGCTGACAAGCAAATGAAGATTCACGAGTTCCAGGCTAAGCAACTCCTGGCGAAGTTCAACATCACGGTGCCCCATGGCGTCGAGGTGACAGATCTCGCGGACGTGCGCCGCATTTACGACGAGCTCGAGGGCGACATTGTCGTCGTCAAGGCTCAGATCCACGCGGGTGGCCGCGGCAAAGGCGGCGGCGTCAAAGTGTGCAAGAGCGCAGACGAAGCCGTCGAAGCTGCCGAAGCTATCTTGGGCATGCAACTCATCACACACCAGACTGGCCCTGCTGGTCAAAAAGTTCGCCGCCTTTGGATTGAAGAGGGCTCGAACATCGAGCGGGAGTTCTACGCCGGCGTCACCGTCGATCGTAAAAAGCGCAGTCCCGTCCTCATGGTTTCGACCGAGGGTGGCATGGACATCGAAGAGGTAGCCGCGAACAATCCCGAGAAGATTCACCGGGCGAAGTTCGACAAGGACGGACTCGACGGTGTTACCGCGAACCAGCTCGTTCTCGACATGAAGGTCCACCCGGAGCTTCAGAGCGATTTCGTCGATATCATGCAGCGCTTGACCAAGGCATTCTTGGCGCTTGACTGTGACATGCTAGAGATCAACCCGCTTGTCACCACGCACGATCTCGATGTCATCGCGCTCGATGCAAAAATGAGCTTCGACTCGAACGCAATGTTCCGTCACCCCGAGCTCGAAGAGCTGCGCGACATTCACGAAGAGGATCCCCGCGAACTCGAGGCCTCGGGCCACGGGCTCTCTTACATTTCGCTCGATGGCTCGATTGGCTGTATGGTCAATGGTGCCGGTCTTGCGATGGCAACCATGGACGTAATCAAGTTGCACGGCGCCGAGCCCGCTAATTTCTTGGATGTCGGTGGTGGCGCAACGAAAGAGACAGTCGCTAAGGCCTTTGCCCTTGTACTGTCGGACCCAAGCGTCAAAGGCGTTCTCGTCAACATCTTCGGTGGCATTATGAAGTGCGATGTCATTGCGGCAGGGGTGATCGCCGCTGTCGGCGAGATCGAACTCAACGTTCCGCTCGTCGTTCGCCTAGAGGGCACCAACGTCGAGATCGGCAAGAAGATGCTCGAAGAGTCGGGCCTTCCCATTATTACTGCATCCGACCTCGACGAGGCCGCGATGAAGATCACGACAGCTATCAAAACGGAGGCCGTCTAATGAGTATTTGGGTCGGTTCTGAAACCAAACTTATGTGCCAGGGTCTGACTGGCAAGACCGGTTCGTTCCACTCGGAGCAAGCCATCGAATACGGTACAAACCTTGTTGCCGGCGTCACGCCGAAGAAGGGCGGCACCGAGCATCTCGGCGCTCCGATCTTCAACACGGTCGCCGAGGCCAAGGCTGCTACGGGTGCAAACGCCAGCGTGATCTACGTGCCGCCGCCGTTCGCCGCCGCTGCCATCATCGAAGCCGTCGAAGCTGAGATTGAGCAGATCGTCGCCATCACTGAGGGCATCCCCGTCCTTGACATGGCTCGCGTTGTCGATGCAATGAAGGGCTCTAAGTCGCGCCTCCTCGGCCCGAACTGCCCCGGCATCATCACTCCCGGTGAGTGTAAGATCGGCATCATGCCCGGCTACATTCACAAGCCCGGTCGAGTCGCCGTGATCTCCCGCTCGGGCACCCTGACTTACGAAGCGGTCTGGCAGCTGACCGTTCGCGGAATCGGCCAGTCGACATGTGTCGGCATTGGCGGGGACCCGATCAACGGCACCAACTTTATTGACTGCCTTGAGGCGTTCAACGCAGACGACGCCACCGACGCCATTGTCATGATTGGCGAGATCGGGGGCACGGCTGAAGAGGAGGCCGCGGACTACATCAAGTCCCACATCCAGAAACCCGTTGTCAGCTTCATCGCTGGTGTGACGGCGCCTCC
>Ga0315322_10001389_pt1 | contig 18806 bp, 18 predicted proteins | sample M110021515metaG_FD_203461 | JGI IMG/M metagenome (GOLD analysis project Ga0315322, IMG submission 203461) | Ammonia-oxidizing marine archaeal communities from Monterey Bay, California, United States - M1 100m 21515 | ecosystem: Environmental > Aquatic > Marine > Intertidal zone | place: USA...
CGCTCGTGGTAGCTTTTTGAAACATTAGCAATCCTTCGCTTCATTTGAAGCTCTTAAAATAAATAATTAATATATCTAATTATAACTATAAATTATGTTTATTAGAAGCTTTTATACTAAAAAGCTTCTAACGAACTGATTTTTTTTGTGACGCTATAATAGCTCTAAATGTTGCGAAATTCTAGGATTTTTTAGGCCTAAAATCTTCAATATTAAAGACCTGTGGCTCGCTAGGCTTTGCTTTATTAGTGATGCTTTCTGCTGGTTTTTGCTCCTTGTAATCACAGCTAAGGCAATAAATGGTTTGGTCGTCTGGAGTTATCGCTATTTTATCCAATTCTTTGCAGCTTGGGCATACTGCACCAGCAATAAATCTAATAAAGTTTTTAGTCATCAGCGTTGCTTAATTTTATGTTTGATGTATCGGGAAATGTATCAAACCATAATTGAAATGAAAATGCCGCCTGAGCAATTAACATGCCGGTTCCATCAAATCTATTTTTTGAAAACTGACTAGCCCAGGAAAAAAAATTTGCTGACGCTTTTCCATAGCTTAAGTCATAAAAAATAGTTTCTTCATTAAGTTGATTCTGAATGTTCCAATTAAAAGAGCCAGATAAAGCTGCTGAAGTTGCATTAATTAATAAGTCTATAGGCTCATTATTATGCTGAAGAGTCTGAAGCCCAAGAGAAGAGTACTTTTTTAATAAATGTTCAATTTTATCAGGGGACCTATTATCAATCATAAGTTTTGTTGGGTTCATCCTTGCAATTGCTGGGATTATGCTTTGACTTGCGCCGCCCGCTCCAAGAATTAAGATTCTTTTATTGCTGATTTCTATATTTTTATCAGAGCAATCCCTTATTAATCCAATGCCATCTGTTGATGAGGCGATAATTTGATTATTGCTATTCTTGCTGAGGGTATTTGCGGCACCAAGCAATTCTACTTCGCTTGATAAAATATCAGCAGAGCGAATACAGTTTAGCTTATGTGGCAAAGTTACATTAAGTCCATAACCACCATCCGCAAAAAAACTTTCAATAAATTTATCTAAATCCCTTTCAACGACATGAAAAGACCTGAAGTCAATCTCAAGACCTGTGGCCTCTCCAAATTGAGAATGAATTAAAGGGGACATTGAATGATCAATAGGATCTCCTATAACTCCAAGCTTTATCTGATTGCCCACCTATACCCTCTCTTTCCAGTTCTTATTAAAAAATGAAATTAAAGATTTATTTTTCTTTTTAATAACTTTGCTATTCGAGTAAGGCCAACTTACCAAAGGCGGAAGGGAGGCTAGTATTGATTCTGCCCTTCCATTCGACTCGATCCCAAACTTAGTGCCCCTATCAAACAAAAGATTGAATTCAACATATCTCCCTCTTCGATATAATTGAAAATCTTTGTCGGCATTGGAAAATATTTTGTTTCTATGAGCCAAAATAATTTTTTCGTAGGTATTAATATAAGATTCAGCAGTTTTTTCCAATAAAGATAGGCTGCTCTCAATATCTTTATACTGGAGTTGATCAAAAAAGATGCCTCCTATTCCTCTGTTTTCTTTTCTGTGCGGAAGAGTAAAGTATTCATCGCAGTTTTTTGCAAATTTTTTGTAATATGTTTTACTAAACTCGTCTAATGTTAGTTTGGCTTCATTATGCCAAAGCGATGAGTCTTGATTGGAGATAATATAAGGAGTTAAATCAAATCCGCCGCCTATCCACCAATTTTTAATAGTAGAATTTTTGCCTATTTCTAAAAATATCCTTATGTTCATGTGGCTTGTTGGGCAATATGGGTTAAGGGGGTGGGATATAACAGAAACTCCAACCGCATAAAATTTAGAAGAGTCTTTTAATTTTGATTTGGTTATAAGCGATGAAGCGGGTAATTTGTTCCCAGAAATAGAAGAAAAGTTAACAGCTGCTTTTTCTATAACATCGCCACTTATAGATATGGATTTTCCGCCTCCGCCCTGTTTCCGATTCCAGATTTCTGCACTTCGTTGAGAGGATTTTATATTTAAAGAATGTAGCTTTTTATCTATATTTCTCTGAACAGATTTAAACCTTGATTCAATGAGCTTAAGATTATTTTTATTCAGTTTATTCACGAATATATTCCATGGTTTTTAGGTCTATTATTGAAGATGGTTTTAAAGCATCTCCATTATCATGAGCATACACTGCAACGTCCGAATCATTAAAAATTTCTTTTACTTCAGCAAGTAAATAAGGGGTTGGAAACTTATTTATATTTGCTGACGTGGAAACCATTAAGTTGTTAAATGAATTAAGTAAATTTATAAGGGGTAAGTGGTTACTTACTCTGATTCCAATAGTATTATCTGAAGCTTTTATTGATGATGATATAGAATTATTTGCCTGCAAGATAACGGTAATGTGGCCGGGCCATATAGACTCTAAAAATTCAATTTGTGATGACTTAATTTTTTCGGAACAATCAATAGCGAATGAGATTGATGGGGCTAATAAGATAAAGTTTTTACTCTTAGGTCTTTGTTTTAGAAGAGATATTTTCTCACATGCATTAATATTTGATGCATCACAACCAAGGCCCCACACCCCCTCTGTTGGGTGGATTAAAATTTTACCTTCTTTTAGCCAGTTTGATGCTTCAGCAGGAGATGAAAATTCTTTCAAATTAATTTACTGAATAGACTTATTTGCAGCAAGAACATCATCATGCATTTTAGACTTATACTCAGTAAGCATGCCAGCAATTTTATCATCTGTTGTTCCTAGCATTTGCACTGCGCACAATGCAGCATTTATTGCTCCTGACTTTCCTATAGCAAAAGTTGCAACCGGGACTCCTTTTGGCATTTGAACAGTGGCAAGCAATGAATCCATTCCATCTAAGTCACCTCCACCAATGGGTATTCCTAAAACAGGTTTTGTTGTTTGAGCAGCAATTGCTCCTGCAAGATGGGCTGCCATACCTGCTGCCGCTATAAATACTTTAGCACCGTTTGCTTCGGATTCTTTAACCCTTTTAACTACTTCTTCAGGAGTTCTGTGCGCTGACAGAATAAACATACGATGGGGAATATTAAATTCGTTTAAGGTATCTGATGCAGCTTGAACAACTGGTAAATCAGACTTAGAGCCCATAAATATTGAAACTGAGATGTTATCGGACATAAAATAGCTCCTTTTGCTACAAATAAAGATGTTGATTATAAAGAATGAACATATAATGTGTATATGGCTATATTGAAAGTTTTAACATTTCCTGACCCAAAACTAAGAAAGGTTGCTGTGCCAGTAACAAAATTCGACAAAAGTCTAGAAAATATCACTTCTAGCATGCTTGAAACCATGTATGCAGAAGAAGGTATAGGTCTTGCAGCAACGCAGGTAGATATTCATGAAAGAATTATAGTCATGGATCTTTCTGAAGAACGTAATGACCCTCAAATATTTATAAATCCAGAATTTAAGATTTTAAATGACAAAAGTCTGCTTTCATTTAACGAAGGCTGTCTCTCTGTTCCTGGAATAACTGAAGAGATAACTAGGCCTGATAGTATTTATTTAACATGGCAAGATATTAAAGGCGATTGCCATGAGGCAGAACCGTCTGGTTTGTTAACAGTGTGCATTCAGCATGAGATTGACCATCTTGAGGGAAAGCTAATGGTTGATTACCTATCCCCCCTAAAAAGGGACAGAATTAGGAAAAAAGCCTCTAAATAAAAGAATCCGAGAGAACTTTATAAAAAATATGAAAGTTTTATTTGCTGGCTCCCCCGAATCATCTGCAACAATACTAAATTCCCTTATTGATGAGGGGTTTGAAGTTGTGGGGGTAATAAGTCAGCCCGATAAAAGATCAAAGAGGGGCAGTGGCAAAGAGGCATCACGCGTTTCCAAAGAAGCTTTAAAACTTGGGATCCCTACTTTTAAACCTGTCTCACTTAACAATTCCTTTAAAAAGGAAATTGAGGTCTTGGATTTTGATTTTTTATTAGTTTCAGCCTATGGGAAAATATTGCCAGATTGGCTGCTTGAAAGCGCAAATATTTCGGCTGTAAACATTCATTTTTCTCTTTTGCCTAAATATAGAGGAGCTTCTCCCATACAGGCAGCAATACTAAATAATGATAAAAAAACGGGCGTCTCAGTTATGAAGATGATTGAGGGAATGGATGAAGGGCCAGTTTATTGTTTTCATGAAACAGAAATTTTGAACCATGAAAACAAAAGAGAGCTTGAAAATAAACTAACCTCTTTATGTATTAAAAATATTGCCGAGGATCTTAATAATATTTTTTATAAAAGGCTTGCCCCTGTTGAACAAAATGATTCTGAGGCAAGCTATTGTAAAAAGATAAATAAATTGTCAGGCAGGATAGAATTTTCTGAAGAAAATACTGCTGACATATTTCAGATGCATAAGGCATATAATGGCTGGCCAGGGCTGTATTTTGAAAAAAATAATATGGCAATTAAAATCCACGAATTAGAGGAATTTAAGGGCAACAAAGAAGATCTTAAGGCAAAAAGTTTTAGATTTATATCTAGCGGATTAGCTGTTAAAACAATTGATTCTGCGATAGTTATCACTTACTTACAATTTCCAGGAAAGCGCATTATTCCCGCTACAGATGCAGCGAACTCCTATGCAAAGTTTTTTGAAGGATAATTTAACCTCCGCAGTTCTTCCAATTCACTAAAAAGAGGTTTAATTTATAACAATGAAAATTTTAATACTGGGCGCTGGAAGGGTAGGAAGTAGCCTTGCCTCTACCCTTTCAAAGCAAGACTACGAAGTCAGCATAGTCGACTTAAATAAGGATAAGCTTTTAAGACTTCAAGAGGACTATGATTTAGCTACAGAAATTGGCTATGCCTCACATCCAAATACCCTCGAAAGGGCTGGGGCAGATCAAGAAACAATTTTGTTAGCTGTTACTAATAGCGATGAATGCAATATTACCTCCTGCCAAATTGCAAAATCTAAATTTAATGTTAAAAAAACGATTTGCAGACTTTCTGATGCTTCGTACCTTGAGTCATTAGAAGCATTTGGAGAAAAAAATATTGATATTGCAATTGGTCCAGAAAATGAGGTTACAGAACATCTTGTTGAATTAATTAAGCATCCAGGCGCAGAGCAAATTGAATCATTTGCAAATGGCGCCCTTAAAGTTGTTTCAGTTAAAGCTAAAAAAGATGGGATGTTGGTTAATAGGGAGCTTAAAAGCATAAAAAGCGATATGCCAGATACAGATACATATGTTCCTGCAATATATAGAAAAGGTAAGCCCTTAATACCAGAAGGGAAAACAATCATAAAAGAAAATGATGAGATATACTTTTTAGCTGCAGAAAACGATATTGATGGTATTGTTCAGGAAATGAGGCTGCAAGATACATCTTCATCGAGGATAATGATCATAGGTGGTGGAAAAATTGGCTTTGCGTTAGCAAAAACACTTGAAGAAGACTATAAAATTAAGATTATAGATCCAAACAAAGATAGGTGCGAGGTTCTTTCAAGAGAATTAAACAGAACAATTGTTCTAAAAGGCGCTGGATCTGATGAAGAACTCTTAAAAAGTGAAAATATTGAAAATATTGATATTTTTTGCGCTTTAACGAACGATGATGAGACTAATATCATGTCAGCTTTTCTTGCCAAAAAACTTGGTGCAAAAAAAACCATTATTATTGTAAATAATTACACTTACATAAACATACTTCCCAAAAATTTTGTTGACATAGCCCTCTCACCTCAAAGACTTACCGTCTCTATGGTTTTGCAACATCTTGCCAAGGGTGATGTTCCTCAAGAAGTAATTTTTAAAATGCAAAGTGGGGCTGAGGCGATTGAAGGAATAATTCATAAAAATAAATTTACTAAAGGATTTTTTGATAAGCCCATTTCTGAACTTCCTCTTCCAGAAAGTTGCGTTATTGCATCAGTGATAAGAGGAGAAGAGATTTTTATGCATTCAAAAGATTTGCTTCTAAAGCCTAACGATAAGATCATAGTTTTTATTCTTGGAAAAACAGATAAAGAAAAAATAGAGAATCTTTTTTTAGAAGACTAATGAATTACAAATCAATTTTTAATTTATTGGGTATCCTGCTTGGAATATTTAGCCTTTCTTTCGTGCCGCCTTTGGTGCTAACTTTTGTATATAACGAATCTGGTAAAGAGATATTTTTATACTCTTTCATATTTTTTTCTATTTTAGGCGGGTCCATATGGGCGGCTACTCGTCAACAAAATTTATCATTAAATATTTCTGATGGCTTTATTATCACTACTTTATTCTGGGTAGTTCTGGCTTGCGCTGGATCAATTCCATTTTATTATTTTGGTCTTAGTGTGGGTGATGCCATTTTTGAATCAGTTTCAGGAATTACAACAACTGGCGCTACTACGATTGTCGGTTTAGACAGCCTTCCAAAATCAATTCTTTTATATCGACAGCTTCTTCAGTGGATAGGTGGAATGGGTTTGATAGTTTTAGCTGTTGCGGTAATGCCGGCTTTAGGAATTGGTGGAGGTCAGCTTTATAAAATGGAGCTCCCAGGAAGTCATGGTAATCAAAAACTTACTCCAAAAATAACAGATAGCGCTAAAGCTTTGTGGAAAATATATGTGGGTCTTACATTTATTTGCGCAACGCTATATCTGCTTTCAGGGATGACTTTATTTGATTCCATTGCGCACAGCTTAAGCACTGTCGCTGGGGGTGGATTTTCAACGCATGATGAAAGCATTGGATTTTTTAATAATGCATTAATAGAAACTGTTTGTATTATTTTTATGTTGCTTTCTGCGGCCTCATTTGCTGTTCACTACGCAGCAATATTTGGCAGAAAACCCCTGAAATATTTTTATGATTCAGAGTTTAGATTTTTCTTATCTGTTGTGCTGTTGATAATAATAGTGTCATTAATTATTCATATTATAAGTAACTCATATACGGACATTTTTTCTGCAATTAGTTCAATAATTTTTCATACTGTTTCCATAGTTACAACATCAGGTTTTACAACAGAGAACTTCTCCCTTTGGCCGGGTTTTTTGCCATATCTTTTACTAGTTGGTGCATTTATGGGGGCATGTTCTCAGTCTGTTGGCGGGGGCATTAAGGCTTGGCGAGTATTAATAATGATTAACCAAGCATACAAGGAAATATTAAAAACGATTCACCCAAATGCCGTTCTGACTTCAAAGATTGGCACCAAAGTTATTGATGCAAAAATTGCTGAAAAAGTTTGGGGCTTTTTTTCTATCTACGTATTTATATTTATGTTTCTGCTTATGGCGATGCTTGGAACGGGGCTAAGTTTTGAGACTGCATTTTCTGCTGTTGGTGCTTGCTTGAATAATTTAGGCCCGGGGTTAGGCGAGGTGGCTAGCAACTATAAAAATGTAAATGAGGTTGGAAAGTTTATTTTATGTTTTGCGATGATTCTAGGAAGACTAGAAATCTTTACGCTCCTCGTATTATTTATGCCTGCTTTTTGGCGCCGCTAAGTTTTGTAGATATCTTTGGGTTCTTGTGAGAGCTTTCTAAATTTTTTATATTCCCATGAATACTCAGCGGGAGATTTATTAATTGCATTTTCCATTTCTTCGTTCATAACATCCACTCCATTAATTTTATAGATATCATTGCTAGGTTTTTTAAAATTTATAATGTGGCCAATATCCTTTTCATAGGATAAATACGACATTAGAATTTGTTTGTTTGATTTTCTTGCAAGCTTAGGGGCAAGTGCAAAAGAATAGCACTCATGACCAAAAAATTTTGAGTAGGCCCCAAGTCCATCAGCTGGAACCTGGTCGGATGCCATGCAGGTCATTTGATTTTCTTTTAAAGAATTAAGAATAGTTTTTACTCCCCCTATTCCGGTTTCAACCATTTTACAATTTCCCTCTTCTCTAAATTTTTTTACAAATCTATTGATGGGTTTTGATTTAATCTTTTTATAAAGAGATGTATGTGATCTTTGAGAGCTTATCCATCTCAGCATAAAATCTATACTTCTATTATGAAGAGCAAAAATTATTAGGCCATTCTTCTGCTCAGGAGTATTGAATAAAAACCTATTGTTAATTTTTTTAGTTTGGTAGATTATTTTTTTATTAGAGCGTGACCAGGTGTATAAAGTTTCATAAAAGCTTTTGAGCGTTTCTTTGTAACTTTCTTTTGCTAACGAATCTAATTCATATTTATTAAGTCCTGGAAAGGCAATGGATAAATTTTTTTTTGTGACTCTAAATGAAGGTGAAAATCTTAAAATGCTTAGAGGGAGAACCTTAAATACAGTGTCCCATATCAAAAATGCAAGTTTTAAGGGGTATATGGCGGAAATATAAAAAATTATTTTCATTTAGAGTTTTTTTCTAATTATCGTCCTTTAATTAACAATTTTATAGGTTTATCTATCTAGAGTTACACAAAAGCTCTATAGATATAATTAAAATAACTGCATAATGTACTCATCTCATACATGAAATATAAAGGTTTATCTTGACAGCAAAAACAATGGAAGAACTTGTTGCTCTCTGCAAAAGAAGAGGGTTTATATTTCAATCAAATGAAATTTATGGCGGTTTACAAGGTTTATATGATTACGGACCATTGGGCGTTGAGCTCAAAAATAACTTAAAGCAGTCGTGGTGGCGAGAGATGGTTTTCGATAGAGATGATGTAGAAGGTTTGGATGCTTCGATATTAACAAAGCCAAGTGTCCTAAAATTTTCAGGTCATGAAGATACTTTTACCGACCCACTTGTAGATTGTAGAGATTGTAAATCTAGGTGGCGTGCCGATCAGTTAAAGTCAGACAAATGCCCCTCGTGCGGATCAAAGAACCTAACAGATCCAAGGCCATTCAATCTTATGTTTAAAACATCTTTAGGCCCAGTTGAGGACAAAGATTCTTTTGCTTATCTAAGACCTGAGACAGCACAGCATATTTTTACAAACTTTAAAAACGTTGTAGATTCAACATCTAAGCAACTCCCATTTGGAATAGCGCAGATAGGCAAAGCTTTTAGAAATGAAATTACTCCAAGAAATTTTGTGTTTAGGGTAAGAGAATTTGAGCAGATGGAGCTTGAGTTTTTTGTTGTTCCTGGGACGGATGAACAATGGCACGAGTCTTGGGTAGAATCAAGATTAAATTGGTGGGATGCCCAAGGGGTAAGCAAAAATAATCTTGAGCTTTATCATGTCCCAAAGGATGAACTTGCCCATTATTCAAAAGCCACGGTTGATATTATGTATAAATTTCCACACGGATTAGAAGAGCTAGAAGGCATTGCTAATCGGACAGACTTTGATTTGGGGTCACACAGTAAGAATCAGGCTGAATTAGATATCAGCTCTAATGTTTTAGAAAACAATGAATCAAATGCAAGGCTGGCAACACAAGATCAAGAATCAAAAAAATGGACTGTTCCATATGTGATTGAGCCTTCAGCTGGTGTCGATAGGGGTGTTCTTGCAGTGCTCAATGAAGCCTATAAAGTTGAGGAACTAGGTGATGGCAAAACTAGAACGGTTTTAAATCTCCAGCCACACCTTGCACCTATTAAAGCAGCAGTTATACCGCTTAAAAAAAATCACCAAGGTTTAGTAAATATTGCATCAAATATTAAGAAAGATCTACAAAAACTTAGGCTAGGACGAGTATTGCTAGAAAATTCTGGAAATATTGGAAAAAGTTATAGGCGTCATGACGAAATAGGGACTCCATTATGCATTACGGTTGATTTTGATTCACTTGATGATGACTCAATAACAATTCGAGATAGAGATACTATGCAACAAACCAGAATAGAGATATCTAAACTCCCAAAATATTTGGAGGGCTTGATTTTAAAGTAGACAAAAGTCTATATTTAATAAGTACAAATAATTAATATTGTTATATTTTATTTGATCTTTTTATCAAGTCTCATTTGCATCTCATTGATCATTATTGTGTCTTCTTTTTTTCTATCCATTCAATCTGTTCAATACATTGGAAAAATATGGATTCTGTTTATTTTAAAAAGCCTAAAGATCTTATGTGGCATAGGGTGGGATATAAAAGGAATAGAAAACATACCCAACACACCTTTTGTTATGGCTGCTAACCATCAAAGCCCATGGGAGTCTTTTTTTCTTCAAACATTATTTTTACCTACCAGCAGCATAATGAAAAAAGAAATTCTTATCATTCCTTTTTTTGGTTGGGCGATCTCAAGACTTAAACCAATTTCAATTAATAGAAAATTAAAGGTTGAAAGTCTAAAAAAAGTTATTGAGATTGGCGGGGAGAGAATTAGAGGGGGTTATGCAGTATTAGTTTTTCCGGAAGGGACAAGAAAAAAACCTGAGGAAGGCATTGGCAAGTTTGGCAATAGCTGTGGTCTTTTAGCTTCCAGTGAAGCAGTTCCAATTATTCCAATTTGTCATAACTCAGGCAAATACTGGATAAATAGGTCTTTTAAGAAAAAAAGCGGAAATATTAATTTGGTTATTGGTAAGCCTATCTATGGCTCTAATGCAAAGAAGTTAACCGAAGAGGCCCGTTCTTGGATTGAAAAAGCGTATATTAAAATTAGCTAGATATCTAAATTTGAAACTGAAAGTGCATTGGTTTCTATAAACTCTCTTCTCGGCTCAACATCGTCACCCATCAATGTTTCAAACATGTCAGTGGCATCTTGAGCATCTTTAATATCAACTCTCATCATTCTTCTGTTCTCAGGATCCATTGTTGTTTCCCAAAGTTGATCTGGGTTCATTTCTCCTAAACCTTTATATCTCTGAACATCAATACCCTTAGAGCCTGATTTAGAAAACTCTTTAACAGCTTTTTCTTTTTCATCTTCATCCGACGCATAAACAAAAGATTTGCCTTTGCTTATCTTATATAACGGAGGCATGGCGATGTATACATGCCCTCTGTCTAAAATATCATAGTACTGCTGATAGAAAAAAGTTAATAGAAGGGTTCTTATGTGCGACCCATCTACATCAGCATCTGTCATGATTATAATTCTATGATATCTAAGTTTCTCTATATTAAAGTCTTCTGTTCCAATTCCGCACCCAAAGGCTTTAACCATAGTTCCAATCTCAGCAGATGATAGGACTTTATCAATTCTCGCTTTTTGTACGTTCAGAATCTTACCTTTTAGTGGGAGAATGGCTTGATATTTTCTATTTCTTCCCTGCTTGGCAGAACCTCCAGCTGAATCACCTTCCACTAAGTATATTTCTGAAAGAGCTGGATCTTTTTCTTGACAGTCAGACAGCTTTCCAGGAAGCCCTGCTAATTCAAGCACCCCTTTTCTTCTGGTCATCTCTCTAGCTTTTCTAGCAGCTTCCCTTGCAAGAGCTGCTTCGGAAACTTTAGACAATATTGCAATTGCTTCCTTAGGATTCTCTAATAAAAACTCATTGAGACTTTTATTTAAAACTGCGCTTACTATTCCCTCAACTTCAGAAGAAACAAGTTTTTCTTTTGTTTGTGATGAAAATTTTGGATCAGGTACTTTTACTGATATTACAGCAATCAAACCCTCTCTAACATCTTCACCCAATAACTCAATAGGAGCGTTTTTATTTAACTCTTCTTTTTTAACAAAAGCTTTTAAAACCCTTGTTAAGCTTGATCTGAAACCCGATAGATGTGTTCCCCCGTCTTTTTGAGGGATATTGTTTGTGTAACACAGTACATTTTCATTATATGAATCATTCCACTGCATGGCGATCTCTACAGTTACTCCTTCTTGCCCGCCCTCACACTCAATTGTCTGACATAAAGAAGCTTTTCTTCCTCTTAAATAGTCAACATAGCTCGCTACGCCTCCTTCATTCTTAAATTTTTTGGATTTGCCGGTTCTAGCATCTGTTACCTCAATACTTACCCCAGCGTTAAGGAAAGAAAGCTCCTGAACCCTTTTATTAACTCTATCAGCCTCAAAATTAATTGAGGTAAAGATTTTGTCAGATGCACTAAAGGTTATCTCGGTTCCTGTTTCTTTGGACGCTTTAATCTTTTTTAATTTAGTTTTGGCCAAACCTTCGCTATATTTTTGTTCATACATACCACCGTCTCGGCAAATTGTCAGGGTTAAATCCTTTGAAAGGGCATTTACAACCGAAACTCCAACACCATGGAGACCCCCAGATACTTTGTAAGAGTTATCATCGAACTTTCCACCAGAATGTAGGGTTGTCATAATCAGTTCAGCCGCAGGGACTCCCTCACCTTTGTGGGTATCTACAGGAATTCCTCTTCCGTTATCCTTAACGGTAATTGATTCATCTTTATTAATTATAATATCGATTTTGGAGCAGTGACCTGCCATTGCTTCATCTATACAGTTATCCACTACCTCAAAAATCATATGGTGGAGACCAGAGCCATCATCTGTATCTCCTATATACATACCAGGTCTTTTCTTAACAGCTTCGAGACCTTTTAAAACTTGAATATTAGAGGAGTCATATTTTTTGTCTTCTGATTTCTTTTTTGGCATTTTGTTATTTTAATTGTTCCACGTGGAACTTTTTAAATGATTGTTCGTTATCCATTATTTTACTACCAAATAGGTCAACAATGTTTGAAAAAACAAAACGATTTTCAATATATTTTAAGGTAGGCAAAAAGCACTCTAACATCTCTAAATCTAATTCTGACGAAAGATCATCAAGAAGGAGAATTGGACTTAGGTTGAATGATCTTCCTAAATATATATTTTGTGAAAGTGACCATAGAATTGAAAGAAGCTTTTGTTCACCACGTGAAAAAATGTCTTTTATTAGTGAGCCCTTACTTTCAAATATAACATCTGATTTATGGGGTCCAGCTGTTGTGATTTTTCTTTTTAAGTCAATATTATTTGTATTTCTAAGACTTTCCAATAGGCCTGCTTTATTGTTAAAGCCAGGTTTTAGATATATGTCTAGGTGAGAAAAAATATCAGCTCTTTTGTTTTCCTGAGTTAATTTATTAACAAGTTCATAATAAATTTCTTTAACTTCAATTATTAAATTTTCTCTCAAAAAATTTAATCTTTCTCCATGATCCACCAAAAGCGGATCATAAGCTTTTGCTTGTGCCATATCGCCAAGTTTTAAAGCAGAATTTCTTTGTTTTAATGAACGGAAATATCCAAACCAGTCTTTTGCATAATCAGGAGAAGCAATAAAAAGCCCTCTATCTAGCTGTTTTCTTCTATATTCAGGAGCATTATCATTATAAAAGAAGGTCTTGCTATCAATAGAAAAAGAGGGAAAAGATCTCATAAGCTCACTTATGGTTACCCTAGAGTTGTTAATTTTGATGTTGATGGGTTTGGTTTTAGCTTTTTTTACCTCTAAAATCGAACCAGTATTATCGTCATAAGCTCTAATATCAAAGGCTTCAGCGCCTTTTTTAATAAGAGATTCAAGGTTGGATGTCCTAAACGACCTTCCTGAACTCGCAACATAGATAGATTCAAGTATTGATGTCTTCCCGCAGCCATTTTTGCCATAAAATAGGTTAGATTTAGAGGATAGATCGATAGATAAAGAATCAAAGCACCTGAAGTTTCGTAGATCTATTTTTGAGAAGGCCACTAACCTATATAAGGAGGGGCATTACAACATATTTTGGGCTATCGCTTCCTGGTGGTGTGAGCAGGCAGCTTTTATCAGATCCAAAGAAGTTAATGTGACATGTATCTGTTTGCATGTGGGACATTATTTCTTGAAGGTAAGTAACATTAAATGCAATGTCCAACTCTTCTCCATTATAAGAAGCAGGGAAAAATTCTTCTGCTTCTTCTTGCTCTGGGTTATTTGCGGAAATTCTCACCCCATCAGTGGAAGTAATTAATCGAATGCCTTTATATTTTTCGCTTGATAAAACAGAAACCCTGCTTAAGGTTTCTGAAAAATCTTTTACATTAATTTCTAAAACTGAGCTCTCGCCCGAAGGAATTACCTGTTGATAATCAGGAAACTTACCATCGATTAATTTGCTTTTAAAAATAAGATTTCCAACCGCTAGCTCCAAGGAGGCTTCATTAATTTTTAATTCAGCATTTCCATCTTCATCAGATAAAAATTTAGCCATTTCATTAATTGATTTTCTTGGAATGATTCCTGAAAAAGAATTACCAGATTCAGTAGAAATGTTTGCAACTGCTAGCCTATGAGCGTCTGTTGTAACGGCTGTTATTTCTCCTCCACTAATGGACAAATACAGACCATTTAAATAGTGTCTCCAGTCCTGGTTTCCCATAGCAAAAGATGTGCTCCTGAGTAACTCCCTTAAATCTTTAGCTGATATCACAAGGGGCGAATCTCCAGAATCTATATCAAAGACAGGAAAGTCTGTACTGGGAAGGGTTGATAGTGAGTACTTACCATTGATTGTTTTAATGTTCAATTTATCGCCATTTAGAGATATGTTTATTTCTTCTCCATCAGGAATCAATCGGCAGAGTTCATTTAATTTTTTTGCTGAGGTTGTGGTCTTGCCCGAAGATTCTAGTTTTGATAATGGGCCGCTTGTTGTCACCTCAGATTCAAGGTCAGTAGCTGTTAATTTAAAAGTATTTTCATTTACTTCAAATAGAACATTGGCAAGTATTGGAAGTGTTTGTCTTTTTTCTACTACGCCCAAGGTGCTATTAAGAGCTGAAACAATATCCTCTTTTTTGACAGTAATTTCCATTTAATTTGTTAATGTCCTGTTTAGGTTTCTGTAATCCTCTTCAAGTGATGGAATTTCTTTCCTTAATTCTTTGATCTTACTACAAGCATGGAGAACAGTTGTGTGATCTCTTCCATTAAATGCTTCTCCAATTTCAGGGAGGCTATGGTTTGTTAATTCTTTTGTTAAAGCCATGGCTAATTGTCTTGGCCTGGTGATAGATCTACTTCTTCGTTTTGATAGAAGGTCAGACAATTTGATGTTGTAATATTCAGCTACTGTTTTTTGAATGTTATCTATACTTACCATTTTTGCAGAAATAACAAACAAATCTTTTAACGCCTCTTTAACAAATGGAATATCTATCTCTTGATCAGTAAATCGGGAATTTGCAACCACTCTTTTTAGTGCGCCCTCTAACTCTCTGATATTTGACCTAATCCTTTGCGCTATATATATTGCACAATCGTTCGGCAGTGTAACCCCCATAGAGTTTGCTTTGCTTAATAGCACTGCGGCACGCGTTTCAAGCTCTGGCGGCTCAATAATTACCGGCAAACCCCAGCCAAGCCTTGATTTTAAGCGCTCTTCAAGCCCATCTATCTCTTTTGGATACTTGTCACATGTAAGTATCATTTGATGATTGCGATCAAGAAGTGCGTTAAATGTATGAAAAAACTCCTCTTGGGACTGCTCTTTACCTGCAAAAAACTGAATGTCGTCGATTAAAAGAGCGTCAGCATTCCTATAAAACTCCTTAAACTCACTCATAGCACCTAATTGAAGGGCTTTAACCATATCTGCAACAAATTTTTCAGAATGAACATAGACTATTCTTTTGGAGGTGTCTGAATTAAGTATTTCATTGCCCACAGCATGCATTAAGTGAGTTTTTCCAAGCCCCACACCGCCATATATAAATAATGGGTTGTAATCTCCTTTGGGGTTTGCTGCAACCTGTTTTGCGGCCGCTAAAGCCATATGATTGGATTTCCCCTCTACAAAAGTATTAAATGTGAAATGTTGAACCAAGCCAGGGGTGTTTTCTTCTGTAACATTAAGTTTTTCAACAAATGTTGACTTATCGAGAGTTTTAAATTTTACATTTAGTGACTCATCAGACTTGCTTACTAAATTTTCTATAATTTGACCTAGATTTTCTTTTACATATGAAAGAACAAAATCATTTGGGGCACTTATCTCTAGGTCATTTTCGTTAATATCAGCTCGCAGGGGTTTAATCCAGGTATTAAACTCTTCTTGTGATAGTTTAGCTTCGAGTTTTTCAGTGCATTCAGACCAAAATTTCAATTTATTAGATCTCCAGTAGAAAAGTTAGTCTAACAAAAACTAACAAGATATCTACAGCATAAGCATATGTATTTTCTGTGGATAACTTGTTGGTATCTGCTGTATTTATTTTTAAAATTTTTTTCTTTCAATTCACCCACAATGCTTTATAATTCACGCCTAATTTTTTGAGTAATTATGAAAAGAACATTCCAACCAAGCACACTAAAAAGAAAGCGAACTCATGGTTTTAGAGCAAGGATGTCTACAAAGGCTGGCAGAGCGGTAATTGCTAACAGAAGAAAGAAGGGTCGCAAAGTATTAACCGCTTAATATATTAGGCTTCGTTATTTCAAAAAAACTTTATCACTCTAGTCATTCATCAATATTTTTTGATGTTAGCTCCAAAAATCAAAAACTAAAAATAGTGGTTAGAAAGAAAGACTATTCTTTGGCTGTGCAACGCAATAAAATTAAACGTTGGATAAGAGAAATTTTTAGAAGAAATTTACTAAATGAGGGGTATGTTGTGGTGGTTAAGAGGGGGTTCTTGGAAACAGGTTTTAAGAATGTATCCTCTGAATTTAAGATTGCGCTACATAATTTTGTAATTACGACACAAGATGATTAATATGAAAAAGTTTTTTATATTTATAATTGATTTCTATCAAAAATATTTGAGTTTTTTATTCGGTAAAAATTGTAGATTTGAACCAACATGCTCTCAATACACCAAAGAAAGTATAGAGGCACATGGAGTATTTGTTGGGGGTTATTATTCTGTGGCAAGAATTTTAAAGTGTGGCCCATGGTCAGCCGGTGGGTTGGATGAGGTGAAAAAATGAATTTGAGATATTTATATATTGGCTCAGTTATTGCTTTGTCCTATGTTTTGTTTTTGTCGTGGAACGCAGAAAAAGAAATTAAGCAAGAGTTTGCTGAGGCATCTCTTATAGAGCAAAGCAAAGGCGAGGAGGTTTTGCCCGCTGGAGAGACGGTTGGGTTTGTTGAAATACAAAATGAAAAATTGGTTGTTCAAGTTAGCCCCTCATCTGGAAAGGTTTGGGAAGCCAGGCTTAAAAATTATACTTATTTGAACAATGATGATTCGCAGGGTGTGAGGTTGTTTGGTTTTGACCTTTTATCAGGCTTCAAGTTTTATTTAAACAGTGGTTTTGTTGCAGAGGTGCAGAACTTTGAAGTTGTGGAAATAACACCATATTCGGTAAAACTTCTTTCATTGGATGGGAAAATATCAAAAACAGTTTCTTTGGAGGAGAATGATTATGAACTCTCTATTGAAGATAGGTGGGTTGGTGATATTCCTTCAGATGTTCCAACCCCTTATGTTGCAATGTATAGAACAGATGGCAAACCTCTAGACGCTAGGGATAATTTTTTTGAAAACAGCTCATATACAGGGGTTGCTTTTAATACGCCTAATGAGCCTTATGCCAATACAAGACTAAGAAGTATTGACGAGGGGATTGAATATTTTCAACGTGGTGGGTGGGTTGCATTTATACAAAAGTATTTTATGGCTGCAATTATTACTCCATCAGAAAGGGCTCAAACTTTAACCGCTTTACCCCCATCAAGCGGTTCAGACGCTTATGTTATGGGCGCGATTTCACGAGAGACAAAGGCCAGCCAGGTGATGTCAGGTATAAAACATAGGGTTTTTCTTGGCCCAAAAATAAGATCAGACTTAATTAGCAGGGCACCAGATTTGGAACTAACAATTGATATGGGTTGGTTTTGGTTCCTAGCTCAACCGTTAATGATGCTTTTAAGCATAATCAATGCTGTTGTCGGTAACTGGGGTGTTTCTATAATCTTGTTAACTGTTTTAATTAAGCTGTTGCTTTGGCCTGTTTCGGCCAAGGGTTTTTCTAGTATGGCAAAAATGCGATCGGCCGGACCTAAACTTAAGGAAATACAAGAAAGGTATAAAGATGACAGGGCTAAACTAGGAACTGAGATGATGGCTTTGTATAAAAAAGAGGGTATTAACCCTGCGGGAGGTTGTTTTCCGCTGTTGCTTCAAATGCCGGTTTTTATAGCTTTCTTTTTTTGTTTGCGTGAAAGTGTTGAGCTGAGACATGAATCGTTTTTCTTTTGGATACAAGATCTCTCTGCTCCCGACCCTTTGTTTGTTTTGCCTGTAATTTTTGCTGGTCTTATGTATTTAACCCAACAACTTAATCCTCAGCCACCAGGAATGGATCCAACTCAAGCACAAATAATGAAATTTATGCCTGTTATGATAGCTGCAATTTTTGTAATTATGCCTGCAGGTCTCGTGCTTTACTCTGTTGCTAATAGTGCAATTTCTCTTGTTCAACAAAGGGCAATGTATAAAAAATATGGTGCCCCAAGCGCACCTGCATAGTTTTGATTTTCGCACTTGCAACTCCTGTAGCTCAATCTGCTATAGGTGTGTTTAGGCTCTCGGGGGCTGGTTGTTGTGAAAAATTCAACAAGGTTCTCAGTAAACCCGTTTCAGATTATCGAAAGGTTTTTTTAAGAGATGTTATTTGGAATGGGGCTCTTATCGACAGGTGTTCGGTTGTTTTTTATTCAGCTCCAAGCAGTTACACCGGTGAAGATTCTGTTGAGGTGTTTTGTCATGGGGGTCTCTCTGTTATTAAGTCATTAACAAGTGTTTTTCTTCGTCTTGGTTTTAAGGAGGCTGCTCCAGGTGAGTTTACAAGAATTGCATTTGAGAATGGGAAGCTTTCTTTGAATGAGGCCGAGGCGGTTGTGGATCTTATCCATTCTGAGGATGAAAACAGGGGATCTCTTTCCTCAGA
>Ga0315322_10001390_pt1 | contig 18806 bp, 13 predicted proteins | sample M110021515metaG_FD_203461 | JGI IMG/M metagenome (GOLD analysis project Ga0315322, IMG submission 203461) | Ammonia-oxidizing marine archaeal communities from Monterey Bay, California, United States - M1 100m 21515 | ecosystem: Environmental > Aquatic > Marine > Intertidal zone | place: USA...
ACACCGCGTAAAAGCGAAGGATGTGGTGGCTTCCATTTCTGGAAATGCCGTCATCATCAAGAGAGTCACCCTCCCACAGATGAGCTTCGACGAGCTCGAAGAGTCCATCCAGTGGGAAGCGGAGCAATACATTCCGTTCGACATCAACGATGTCAACATCGACGTCCAGATCTTGGAGGGGCCGAGCAATGACCCCGGCCAGATGGATGTGTTGCTGGTGGCTGCTCGGAAGGAATTGGTCAACGAGTACCAGTCCATCATCTCGCAAGCAGGCCTGCGCCCTGCGGTCGTCGACGTCGATGCCTTCGCCGTCGCAAATATGTTCGACCTTTGCTACGAGCCCCCCGAGGACACCGTGGCTTTGGTCAACATCGGTGCGAGCACGGTGAACATTCACCTGCTGCGCAACGGTGTGTCCGCCTTCACGCGCGACATCGGCATGGGCGGACGTCAATTCACCGAAGAGATCCAGCGCACCCTGAACATCTCCTACGAAGAAGCCGAGGCGATGAAGATTGGAGGAAACGACGACGACGAGACAGCTGTCGTTCCCGAAGAGATCGAGCGCGTGCTCTCAAGCGTCGGTGAAAACCTCGCCACCGAGATTCAGCGTAGCCTCGACTTCTACCTGTCCACCTCCGCAGATTCCGGCATTGGCAGCGTGTTCCTCAGCGGTGGCGCTGCTCGAACTCCTGGACTGAGCCGGGCCATCGAGCGACAGACGGGCCTCCCTGTGGAGGTCATTGACCCTTTCCGGCAAATTCAGATCGACGAGCGCAGCTTCAACCCGGCCTACCTCAACGACGTGGCCCCCCAGGCTGCGGTCGTGGTGGGGCTGGCGATGCGCCAGGCGGGTGACCGATGATTCGCATCAACCTCCTGCCGATCAAAACTTCGCGGCGGCAGGAAGAGGTCCGCAACGAACTCATTCTCACCGGCTTGGCCTCAGGGGTCACTGTTGTCGGTGTGGTGATTCTGCTGATCATCCAGGGCGCGCAGATCAACCGTGTCAAGGGTGAAAACGCGAAGCTGAAGCGGGACATCGAGCACAAAGAAGAGATTTTGCGCGAGGTCGAAGAGATGGAGCGGATGCAGGAGGAGCTCGAAAAGAAGCTCGCCGTCATCGCTCAGCTCAAGCGCAACAAGAGTGGTCCGGTCATGATGCTCGACCAGCTCAGCCAGGCCACCCCCGAGAAGCTGCAGCTGCTCTCCCTCAACGAGAAGGGCGGCAAGGTAGAGTTTACGGGCATCGCGGTGAGCAACGAGGTCATCAGTCAGTTCCTGTCGAACCTCGAAAAGTCTCCCCGTTTCACGGATGTCTTCCTCAACGAGATCGACCAGGTCGAAGAAGATGGCGTCAAGCTCAAGAACTTCAGCGTCTCCGCACGGCTTGTCAATGGCAAGCCCGCGGTCGACATCGAGAAAGGCTGAAGCATGAATCTCGCGACCATTCTTGAGCGTCTCTCGCGCATCGCGCGCACCCAGCGCCTCGCGCTCTACGCTGGCGTAGTGGCAATCCTCGGTGTGCTGCTCTTCTCTCTCCTGTATCTGCCCCGCAGCAATGAACTCGGTATCCTTGAGGGCAAGCGGCGCGAGTACAAGGAAAAGCTGGCGAAGGTTGAAGTCCGAGTGGCCAACCGCAACTTGGCCAAGGAACGCTTGCGCCAGCTGCAGTCCGACCTCACCCAGGCGCTCAAGGAGCTCCCCAATAGTCGGGAGATTCCCGGGCTGCTCAAGGGCATCAGTACCACCGGAAAGAAGGTGGGCCTCGAAGTCCGGCGCTTCACACCGCTGCCTGAACTCAAGCGCGAGTACGTGGCTGAAGTTCCGGTCGCGCTCGAAGTGGGCGGCAGCTTCCACGAAGTCGCCATGTTCTTTGACCGACTCTCCGACATGAACCGGATTGTCTACGTCAAAGACATTGAGATGGGCGACCCTGAGGAGCGGGGCGGCAAAGTCTACCTCACTGTCACTGGCAACGCGGTCACCTTCCGCTTCCTCACTAAAGAGGAGCAGGTGCAGAACAGCGCCAAGGGCAAGAAGGGCAAGCGGGGCCGTCGTGGCCGTGGCAAGTCCGGGAAGGGGGGCTGAGCCATGCGAACCCAAGTCAACGGACATCGGCAGATGCCGCTCAAGCTCGCCGGAATCGGTCTGTTCATCGCACTTTCGATGACAGGCTGCGACTTCCTGGTCAGCGGATCGGGCACGCCCGACCGAGACGAGGCAGGCACGGCTGGTCCGGTCACGGATCTGGTCGACAACAAGAAGAACAAGGTCGAGCAGGAGTTCGTCTACAACCCCATCGGCAAACGGGATCCCTTCCAGTCGTTTTTTACGACGGAAGCCGGTGGCGTGGTGGGCGACGGACCCCCTCCGACAGGCACCCAGAAGTATGAGCTCGACCAGTACAATCTGGTGGGCATTATCTGGGGTGTCGAGCGTCCTCGGGCGCTAATGGAAGACCCTGATGCAGTCGGTCATGTGGCTGAAATCGGGACGTACGTGGGCCGCAACTGGGGCAAGATCACGATGATCACCAGCGGTGAGGTCGTTGTGACCGAAGAATATCAGACTATCGACGGCGAGCTCGTCGTCAACAACATCTCGATGCGGCTGCCTGGCACGGACGACCCTGGGGGGTCCCGATGACGCGGCGAACCGAGCAGACGCGGTGGTTTGGATGGGCGAAGAGCCGTTCGGCCGGAAGCGGAGGCGACCCGATGCAGATGGGAATGCGTAGCCTGAAGCTCGCTGGACTCGTGGGTGCAGGAGCTTTGCTCTTGTCCCTTCAAGAGCCGGTGTCCGCCCAGGACCTGAGCCTCGAAGAGGTCAAGGTAGTGGCAGGTGACACTACGCAAGTGGTGCTCTATTTGAGCGATGCGGCCAAGGGTTCGGCGGTGAGTACATTCACGCTCGCCGATCCCAATAGGCTAGTCATCGACATCGCAGACACCACTGCCAACATGGAAGTCAGCGCGGTGGAAGGTGACGGCGTGCTCGTCGACCGGGCCGAGGTGGTGTCGTTTGACGACGGCACTGGGCTCACCACACGAATCACGCTGTACCTCAACCGGTCCGCCGACGACGTGATGCCTCAGGTCGCCACCGATGGTGCCAAGGTCACGTTGTCGCTGCCCATCGTGGAGGCGCGTCCCGACCCAGTCGGCGAAGCCATGGGCGAGGATGGTGCCTGGAATCCCGGCAGCGGAGACGATCGTGCCCGCGCTCTGTCGGGTCCGGATCGGCTGGTGCACGGCACGACCCTCACCACGCTGGACTTCAAGGTCCCCAAGTTCGAAGAGGCCGGCGACATCCATCGCGTGGTTGTCGGGCTCAAGGGCACCGACGCCTACACGGTCAGCCAGCCCAGCAAGAGCCTGATCGTCATCGACATTCCCGGCGCGTTTGTGCCGCAGTCGCTTCGACGCCCGCTCGACACCGGCGACTTCATCTCGCCCGTGCGCATGGTGCGCGCCTACAAGACGGCTAAGGGCGCTCGCGTCGCCATCAGCCTGCGGCGCAACACGACTTACAACCATGGCATCACTGGCGACGGTCTCGTCACCATCGCTCTGAAGGTTCCGGAGGACATGCGCGACCAACGTCGCGATTCCGTTGACTTCGGCAGTGGTGTGAGCCCGGGATCGCCGGGTCCAACTGGCAACGCCTACGCCGACCAGGTCGTCATTGGCGCAGATGGTCGCTCGGTCTCTCCGTCGTCCACCTGGGACCGCAACGGCGTGAATGACCCCACCAGCACCTTCTCGGGTGCCGCGGGCTTCATGTTCGACTCGTCGTCGGCCACTTCGATGCCATTCAGCGGTCGGCGCATCAGCCTCGACTTCGTCAACGCGGATATTCACAGCATCTTCCGCCTCATCAGCCATGTGTCGCGCCTCAACATCGTCGCCAGCGATGATGTCCAGGGCAACGTCACCGTGCGCATGACGGATGTGCCGTGGGACATGGCGCTCGCCGCGGTCCTTCAGTCGAAGAGCCTGGGATCGCAGCGGTTCGGCAACATCGTCCGCGTGGCTCCCATTGAGACGATCAAGTCTGAGCAGCAGGCTGCGCTCGAAGCGAAGCGCGCCATCATCGAGATGCAGGACCTCAGCCTGCTTGTCGTGCCGCTCAACTACGTGCAGGCCAATGAGCTTGAGGCCCAGGTCGAAGCGCTGTTGTCCACTCGCGGCAGCATCGAAGTCGACCAGACCTCCAACCAGCTGGTCATCCAGGAAACCGAGCAGCGACTCGCCCAGATTCGCCAGCTCATCCGCTACCTCGACCGCCAGACTCCTCAGGTCCTCATCGAGGCCCGCATCGTCGAGGCGAACAGCAACTTCGCTCAGGCGATGGGTGTCCAGTGGGGTTCCGAAGTCGATGCGACCACTCGCACTGGCTACGGCACCGGGCTGTTCTTCCCAAGTGGTGTGGGCGTGGGTGGCGCAGTGGGCCGAACCGGTGGAAACACCTTCTACGAGCCCAACACAGATGCGCTCATGGTCGACCTGGGTGCCGAAGCCGCCAACTCCGGTGTGGCCTTCAGTCTCGGCAGCATTCCCGGTCTCGTCGATCTCGACGCTCGCCTGAGCGCGCTGGAGACCGACGGCTACGGCAAGGTCATCAGCCAGCCGCGCATCACGACGCTCGACAACAAGCAGGCGACCATCTCGCAGGGTCAGCGGATTCCGTTCATGAGCACTTCGGCGGGCGGCACCAACGTGCAGTTCATCGAGGCTGAGCTCCTGCTCGAGGTCACGCCCCACATCACTACTGACGACAAGATCTTCCTGGCGGTGAATGTCACCAACAACCGGGCCGACTTCTCGCAGCTTGTGCAGGGCCAGCCCGCCATCCAGACCAAGGAAGTTGCCACCGAGCTGCTGATTGCAGACGGAGACACCACGGTGATGGGCGGTGTGTTCGCTACGGAGCACAGCTACAGCCACGACAGCGTGCCCGGCTTCTCGAAGATTCCGCTCATCGGCTACCTGTTCAAGAACTCCGCCGAAGCGCTCACGCGCAACGAGCTGCTGGTGTTCCTGACGCCCCACATCATCACCCGCCCGCAGGCCAGTACCGGTCGCTGACCATCTGGACCGCTGGGTGATCTCGAATACCATTGTAGGGCCGCGCCACTTCGGTGGTGTGGCCCTTGCTGGTTTCATGGGCTCGGGAAAGTCGACGGTCGGCGCCGAGCTTGCGCGACGCCTGGACTGGCGATTTGTCGATCTGGACTTGGTTGTGGAGTCACGCAGCGGGTGCACCGTGCACGCGCTGTTCGAGTCGGTCGGTGAGCCGGGTTTTCGGACCATCGAGCACGAAAGCCTAGGCTCGGTGCTGACAGATCTTCGGGAGCCGGTCGTGCTTGCGCTTGGTGGTGGGGCTCTGCTGGACCCCGCCTCACTGGAGATGGTTCAGAACAGCGGGCTGAAGGTTGTTGTGCTGAATGTGACCCTTGTGACCGCGTTGGAGCGGGTGAGGGGGAGCCAGCGACCTCTGGCTCCGCACTTGGCGTCCCTTTTCCGTGCGCGCGCCCAGCACTACGCCAGCTTGGGTCCACAAGTGGCGGCTGATACTGCAGCGATCCACTCGGTGGCGGATGCCGTGATGGAGCTGCTGTGATGGCGGCCACTCCTCTCCAAAGTGTACTGCAGGTGGACGTTCCGGGCGGGAGCTACCCTGTACACATCACGACCGCGGGGCTCGAAGGCTTGGGTGACGCTGCGGCAGCTGTCGTGCGGCCAGGACGCTGTGTGGTGGTGACGAATCCGATTGTTGGCGCGCTCTACCGCCATGCGACAGTCGAGAGTCTTCGGAAGTCGGGGTTTGCGCCGCAGGTGGTCCTGATTCCGGATGGGGAAAGTCACAAACACCTGGAGACTTGGTCACGGCTAGTGGGTGAGCTGGTCGCGCTCGGAGTGGACCGCCGCACCCCTGTCATTGCGCTTGGGGGAGGGGTCACCGGCGACATTGTCGGCTTCGCTGCTGCGTCGGTGCTGCGCGGACTGCCGCTCATCCAGGTACCGACGACTCTGCTCGCGATGGTGGACAGCGCGGTCGGAGGAAAGACCGCGGTGAATCTGCCGGCCGGCAAAAACCTAGTGGGTGCGTTTCATCAGCCCGTTCTGGTCTACGCAGCCCTGCGCACTCTAGAGACGCTGCCCGCCGAAGAAGTCACTGCGGGGCTTGGTGAGGTTGTGAAGCACGCGCTGATCGGCGATGCGCTTCTCTGGGCGAGGCTCCTGGAAGGAGAAGGACAGGACCTCGAAGCTCTGGCGAGCTGCGTGCGGCGCAGCTGTGCGCTCAAAGCGGCCATCGTTGCGGAGGATGAGCGGGAGCGTGGACGCCGTGTGGTGCTCAACTTTGGGCACACCGTTGGCCACGGAATTGAGGCTGCGATGGGTGGACGTCTTCGGCACGGCCACTGTGTGGCACTGGGGATGCTTGCGGAGCTTCGGTATGCCGCCAGTCGGGGGTGGACACCCAAGGCTCTACCGCTTCAGACCGAGCTGCTGCTGAAGCGCCTGGGACTCCCCGTCGTCGTGCCTCCGAAACTTGATTTGGACCTAGTGCGGGCGGCAGCTCGCCACGACAAGAAACGCGACCGTGGTACACTCCGATCGTGCGCGGTCTCCCAAGTGGGGACCGTTCGCCTCATAGTGCTGGATCCTGGTGAGGTTGATGAGATGGTGGGCCATCTCGACGCCGCTGCCTTCACCAGGAAGCTGATTGGCGCGGCGGCGACGGTGGAGGAACGATGAACGTACGACGACCCTTTGGTGCACGCCCCGTAATCAAGGCTGCAGCGGCTCTGATTGCGTTTGGTGTGGGCGCTTCCGGATGTGCCAAGCACGAGATGTACGACGCCCCGCTGGATTCTGATCTGCAGGTTCGTCCTGGCAGCATCAACGTCGGCACTAGCAGCTACTTCGCCTATGAAGATGCTGTCGGCATGGCCTTCATGGTGGATGCAGTCGTCACCTCGACCGACCCCGTCGACGACGGCATGCCGCTCGGCAACATTCGGGTGGAGGCCTATGCGCCCTCCTACGGCGTCTACACCCTGCCTGCATCGGCTGTGTCTACTCACAGCTTCGACACGCCCGACAACTGGGCCGACATCATGCAGGAAGAGTGCTTCGACGAAAACGGCGCGCTCATCACCGACAGCAACCCCCTCTGCGGATGGTTGACCGATGAGACCAGCGGGAATGCCTTTGAGATTTCCGAGACCTTCGCCCAGCCCGAAGACTTCGCGCCGAACTACCTCCAGATCGCCACCAGCCCCGACACGGGCATTGCGCGCTTTTGGGTCTTTGTCGACGCTCTGCCTTACGACACTTCCAGCAGCGATGACATCACGAACGGCGCCCAGGGCGGAGCGACGATCTACATCACGACTGGGGTGGCCGACACTACCCTCACCATCGACACCCAGGACTGAGGGTAGTCGGCACTGAAGACTGGAGTCCGAGCCCACACCTGTAGGGTAGAGGACAAAGCACGCCCGCTTGGCTAGGGCCGGCAGGGAGACCATCCATGGCGCCGTCGGCCGACATCGCGCAGTACCGCAAAGAGCTGCAGAACGACCCGCGGTCGCCGCGGTTTGTGCCGCTGGCTGAAGCGTTGCGCCGGGTGGGCGAGCTGGACGAGGCCTGGGACGTGCTCCGTTCGGGCCTGCGGCTAAATCCTGGCTTTCGTAGTGCAATCGTGGTCCAGGCCCGGATTCATCGAGACCGAGGACGGCGCGACAAGGCGCTCATCTTGCTCGACGACCTCTACCCTCGCGATGCTGGCAATGTCGTGCTGGTGGAACTGTACTGCGACCTCCTCTTGGAGGCCGGCCGACTCGACGATGCGGAGGCTGTTCTCCGGCGCGCGCAATTCACTGGCGTTCCGGACACCACTCTGGCTCGACTCGAGGAGTCCTTGGAGAACGCGCGCTCGCCAGAGCCCGTATCGGGCTTCGACGAGTTCGAAGACCTGTCCAGCCTTGGTGGGGTGATGACCTTGCCGGGCTTGTTTCTTGAAGAGCTGGGTGACCCCTTCGCGGTGCCCATCGTCGCCGCCCGTGTCGCGCGGTCAGGTCGACGGACGGCAGCCAAGTCCATCTGGCGCGAGGTAGCCCGCCTGCACTCCTCTCATGCGGCGCTTGCAAGTCGTCAGATAGCCCGTCTCGACGGCATCGCAGGTCGAATTCCGCGTACCGAAGCCCCCCATGTGGTCCTGTCGCCATCTGAGCCTGAAGCGGCTGCTGCGTGCGTGCGGGCCTGGGCTGAGCGGCTCGGGCTGGACATCTGAGTGGGGTCCCCCGGCGGCCACACGGGCAGTCGCCCGCTCCAGCTCGCAGTGCTTCACGGTCCCAACCTGAACCTGCTCGGACGCCGCGAGCCGACGGTGTATGGCACCGGCACTCTGTCCGACATCACGGAGTCCTTGGATGCGCTCGCCGCCACGCTCGGCGCTCGCCTGAGCCACTTTCAGTCCAATCACGAGGGACTGCTCATTGATCGCATCCACGCACAGATTGGTGTGGCTGACGGAATTGTCATCAATCCGGCTGGACTGGGACACACCTCGGTGTCCCTCCGGGATGCCCTGACCGGAGCCGCGGTGCCCTTTGTCGAGGTGCACTTGTCAAACATCCATTCCCGTGAGTCCTTCCGTCATCGCTCTCTGTTGTCGGATGTGGCCGTCGGCACAATTGCCGGCTTTGGGAGCTTGAGCTACTCGCTCGCCCTTCGAGGGCTGGTGGGGCATCTGCGCGGTCGCCCCCTCAATCGCCCTGAACCCTGACCCCCTGGATCCGCCCATGAGTCTCCGAGACAACCTGCCCCAGATCACCGAGCTGGTCGAGATGATGCGCGAGCACGACGTGGCCCGCATCGACTATGAAGATGCCGATGTAAATGTCTCCGTGCGCTTTGGTGGCGCCACCGTCATGGCCGCTCCGATGGCCACGATGGTCTCCCCGATGTTGGCTGGAAGCGGTGGATCTGGTGCAGTCGGCGCTCCGGTCGCAGATATCGGTGGCGCGGTGGTGAAGTCGCCGATGGTGGGCACCTTCTACCGCGCCGCCGAGCCGACCGCGCCGCCCTTCGTCTCCCCTGGCGACCGTGTGAGCAAGGGCCAAGTGCTGTGCATCATCGAGGCCATGAAGCTGATGAATGAGATCGAGGCGGAATTTGACGGTGTGGTCTCCGAAGCCCTCGTCGACAACGGCCAAGCCGTACAGTTTGGCCAGCCTCTCTTCCGCTTCGAAGGCGTCTGAACCGTACTCCTTCCCCGATGCCGGGCCATGGTTTCGGCGCCGCAGCTGCCCCAAATTGAGGAGATGCCGTGTTCGAAAAGGTGCTCATCGCCAATCGTGGCGAAATCGCGCTGCGAGTCATTCGCGCCTGCCGAGAGCTCGGCGTGCGTACAGTCGCGGTCTACTCTGAAGCCGACCGCTCGGCGCTGCATGTCCGGTTTGCGGACGAAGCGGTCTGCATCGGTCCGCCCCCTGCGAAGGACAGCTACCTCCACATCCCGGCCGTGCTCAGCGCAGCCGAGATCACGGGAGCCGACGCTGTCCATCCTGGCTATGGCTTCCTCGCTGAGAACGTCGGATTTGCGCGTGCTCTGAAGTCTCATGGCATTGCGTTCATCGGTCCCGAGCCCGAACACCTCGCAACCTTTGGCGACAAGTTGTCGGCCAAGGCAGCAGCCAAGGCGGCAGGCGTACCACTGCTTCCGGGCAGCGCAGGCGCGGTGGGCGACGCGGATGAGGCTGCGGAAGTCGCCGCGGTGGTGGGCTACCCGGTGCTGCTGAAGGCCGCCTTTGGTGGTGGTGGCAAAGGCATGCGGGTCGCTCGCTCCGAGGCTGAGCTGCGCCGGTCCTTCCGAGTCACCTCCGTTGAGGCTGAGGCGGCCTTCGGAAACGGCGCCGTGTTTATCGAGCGCTTTCTGGAGCGTCCGCGCCACGTCGAGGTCCAGGTGGCCGGCGACCGCTTCGGCAGAGCCATCCATCTTGGTGAGCGCGACTGCTCCCTTCAGCGCCGGCACCAGAAGCTGGTCGAAGAGGCCCCCGCGCCAAACCTCGACGATAAGGTGCGCCGCGCGCTCCACGACGCGGCGGTGCGTCTGGCCGAGTCCTCCAAGTACGTCACGGTTGGCACTTGCGAGTTCCTGGTCCAGGACGACGAGTTCTTCTTCCTTGAGGTCAACCCGCGCATCCAGGTCGAGCACCCCGTCACCGAGCAGGTCACCGGCATCGACCTCGTCGCGCTTCAGATCCGGCTGGCGGCAGGAGAGCCGATGCCCTTCAAGCAGTCTGATATTCGGCTGAAGGGGCACGCCATCGAGGTTCGCATCAACGCCGAGGACCCCTGGACGTTCCTGCCTTCGCCCGGTCTGATCACCGGCTACCACGCGCCTGGCGGGCTCGGTGTGCGCATCGATGCTGCGGTCCACGAGCACGCAACCGTCCAGCCCTTCTACGACTCGATGGTGGCCAAGCTCATCATCACTGCCGAAAATCGCACCGCTGCCATCCGGAGGATGCTGTGGGCGATGGACGAGTTCGTGGTGGAAGGCATCCGCACCACGCTACCGCTCCAGCGTCAGCTGGTATCTGAGCCGATGTTTGCTGCGGTGGATTACCACACCAAGACCGTCGACTCCTGGGTCAAGACCCGAGGCGGCTGACTCGTCAGGGCTTGGCCTGCTGCTCGATGACCCCGCGGCATGGCAATATTTCGACCGCCGCGGAGCCCTCCGCGGGTGACGGGAGGACCGCGTGGGAATCGACCGCAACCGGCTGGAGCAGGAGGCCCTGCGTCTCCTTCAGCGTGGGCAAAACGAGCGTGCTCTGGAGCGCTATCTCACGCTCCTTCGCGACCAACCGCGGGATCTTCGGATCCGGCAGCAGGTGGCTGACCTCTACCTGAAGGTCGGCGAGACTCGGAAGGCCGAGCAGCATCTCCGTGAGATTGCCAAGTTCCATAAGAACAGCGGCAAAGCGCGGGCCGCCATTGGCGTCTACAAACAGATCATCCGCATCAAGCCCGATGACTCCACTCTCTACGGCGACCTCGGGGAGTGCTACCACCGGGCAGGCTTTCCAAAGGAGGCGCTCCAGGCCTTCGAGCGTGTGGTCGAGGCTCTGTCCAAGTACAATCCGGACAAGGCGGTGCCCTACCAGAAGCGCATCATCGGGCTGAAGCCCGGTGTCTTGCCGGTGCAGGTCAAGCTCGCGGAGCTGTACGAAGCAAGCAACTGGGCCGAACAGGCGCAGGAGGAGTGGCGACGGCTAGCTCGAGAGGCCCGTCGACAGGGTTCTCTCGATGATCGGGCGCGCTTCCTCATGCGTTCCATTGCCGCGCGCAAGAGTGTTGAGATCTCCATCGAGGCTGCCGAGGCGTGGATCGATGTGGGCGACTTCGAGCAAGCACTGCCCCTGGTTCAGACCGTCACGGCCGCCAAGCCCGAGGACCCTGAAGCGCTCTCGTTGCTCGCCCGCACTCTCGTGGGCTTGGACGCCAAAGACAAGGCGTGCCAGGTGTGGCTGATGGTCGCGCGTCTCCATCTCGCAGCAGGCAACGCGGCCGACCGTGCGGGGGCGCTTCGGTGTGCCATCGAAAACGGCGCCTCCGACCCGACACTCGAAGCCGAGCTCGCCCAAGCAGACGTCACCGCAATGCGCATCGGCTTGCGGCTGACCGCGTGTGATTGGGCTGAACCGGGCAATGACGAAGCGGGTGACTTGGTTGTGCGAGCCGGCGTGTTCGCGCAGTACGGCTTTGGCGACAAGGCGCGTGAGCTGCTTGAGGGCAGCGACGACGCCCAGAAGTCTGTGTTGGCGGTGCAGGTCGCAATGCTCGAGGCCCGCGCAGCCAATGGCGACATCGAGGGCACAATGCAGCTGCTCCACAGCTTGGCCGCCCCCTCTTCGGCTGCTCGCGAAGACATCCGGGTGCGGAGGTTGGTGCTGGAAGGCCGGCTCGACGAAATCGATGCGTCCGAAGACAACGATAATCTTCTCGAAGACGACCTTCTCGATGATGATGAGCTTCTGGACGACGAGCTCCTCGACGATGAGCCCACCGATGCAGGGGCTTTGTCTGATGCCGACGACGAGCTGCTCGACGATGATGAGCTGCTGGATGACGACGCGCTTCTCGACGACGCCCCGCTGCCCGCTCCCGCCGACTCCGGTCTGGGGAACCTCTTTGGAGATGCGTCCACCGATGAGGTCGATGACCTTGCCTCTCTATTTGGGACCGCGCCCGACGAGTCCCCAGCTGCGCCGCGTGACGACGGACTGGACTCGCTGTTTGGAGACTCCCTGCAGGAGGCTCCAGTTCTCCACGACACTCCTGTTCCGCCGTCGACGACCTACACGGCCACTTCGGTGGTCTCCGGCTCCGGCGCCCTCGCGGATGCTGAGGCTCTGATTCGGGTGGGTGCATGGGACCGCGCCCAGGCTCTGCTTGATGGAGACACGCTGCCCCACGGCCTTCTCACCGCACGACTTCTGCGCGCTCAAGGGCAGATGCGCGCCGCCTTGTCTGCGGTGCGCGATGCGATCGATGAAGCCGCCGAGGACGACCCCGCCTACCTGCCCGCATTGCTTGAAATGGCGGAGCTGACCGCTGCAACCGGCAAGACCCGTGGCGCTAAGCGGCTGCTCGACGAGCTCGAGGACATCGACCCCAGCTTCCAAGCGGAAGCGGTCGCGCTGGTGCGGCGGGGCATCGTGTTGTTGCGCCAGTGAGGGGCTCTGGCCTCGGTCCACTCGTTCCTTGCCCATGCCCCACAATCGTGTGACAGGAATCGGCGCCGCGACTCTTTCGGCTCTGCGTCGACGGGTGCGGCGCACGCCATCGTGCGGGCGTAGCTCAGTTGGTAGAGTACAAGCTTCCCAAGCTTGGTGTCGCGGGTTCAAATCCCGTCGCCCGCTCCATTCATCGCGCCCGGCCGACATTTTCGGTCGGGCGCAATTGGTTCTGCGACCATGAGCGACACTCAAGCTGCCGCTGACTCAGGCGCCCTCCGACGCAGTCGTCGTCGTCGTTGGCTGGTGGGGCTTGGCATCGGGCTGTTGGTGTTGGTCGGTGCGATAGAGGGCTTCGGCCGCTCCGCTTGGTTGTCCGACGCGGTGGCTGGCGAGGTCGCTCCCCTTGCCCGGGAGTTTCTTGGGCTCGACGCGGTGATCGGCCGCGTGGAGGTTCATCTGACGGCCGGCAAAGTGAGGCTGGAGGGACTTGCGCTGACCTACCACGCCCCTGACAACCCTGAACTGCATGGTGGGCCGGTTTTGTCGGTGGAGGCGGCTGAAGTGGCGCTCGGCTTCCAGGGCTTCCGCCCCACCTTGGGACGTGTGGAGATATGGCGCCCCTCGATACATCTTCATGTCGGTCCCGACGGCGTTCTCGAGTTGGCAGGTGTGGCCATCGAGCCTCAAGGTGACTTCGATCGGCTCCCTTGGAACGAGCTCCTGCTCCACGATGCGCTGGTCTCGGTGAAGCATGAGAAGTGGCAGTTGGCGCTGGTGGGCTTCTCGGCACTTCCTGCGGGCTTCGAGACCTTCGACATTGAGCTGGATGAACTGCGGGTGCGGGTCAAGGACTGGACCCAGACGGCCTCGAATGTCCGCATTCCTGGGCTGCGCTTGTCCCCAAAACTGGTTCAGGTCCCTGACCTCGACCTCGCCTTGGACCACATCCGCATCCACGGAGACGCCTTCCTCCAAGATGGTGAGCTGGACGGCGACCTCACGGTCGACATCGACCTTGACGGGCTGGCTCCCTTGACCCGACCCGGTGTCATCCTCCACGGCGATGCCACCGTCGCCGTTGCGCTGGGCGGCACCGCCAAGACCCCTGACATTCGCGGTCACCTCGACGTCCACGACCTCTTGGTGGACCGCCTGCGTCCCGATGGCGTGCGGGTGAACCTCTGGTTTGGCGACCTCGACAGTGACCTCCACTTCACCAATGGTCTGCTCACCGCGAGTCCCATCGAGGCCGCCTGGTCGGGCGGTCAGGTCACCCTCCACGCCGGGGTAGACCTTGCACACCTTGGCGTGTCGCTGTCCGGCCGGGCACGTGGCGTCCAGCTCGTCGACTTCCTCAAGAACCTCTCCGTGGCGCCCACCCCCTGGGTTGCGCTCGACATCGACCTTGACCTCGAAGCCGCTGGCACCCTCCGTCCGCTTCGTCTGGCGGGCTCTGTCGATGTCGTCGCCCGACGGCTACGGGTGGCCAGCGCCCCGATCGAAGACCCCCGCTCCAACCTTGTGCTCGCCATCCCAGAAGGGCGGGCATTCGCCCAGATTCAGCTGCACGAAACCACTCTCGAAGTGGATATTCACCGCTTCACCGCCTCGCAGGGCGTCGAAGCGGGCCTGCACATCGACGCCGAGCTCACCACCCCGCCCAGCCTGGACATCCAGGCCAACATCTCCCGCTTTCCGCTGCATGTGCTCCAGCCGCTGGGAGGGTCCGAATTGCAGGGCATCGCGCGCGGTCGGGCCCGTTTGTGGGGCGAAGCCGGTCGCTTCCAGGCCAAGTCCGACCTTGAAGTAGATGGCATGGGCCTGCTGGGCTTCCATCTCGCCGACCACGTCAGTGGTCACCTCGAGTCGCCTGAGATGAAGACGCTCGAGTTCACTCAGCTCGACGCCCACCTCAAGAACACCCACTACACAGGCGCTATCGACGTCGGGCTGGGTAGGGACCCCATCGGACTCGACATCGACGTGGTGGTTCACGAAGGTCGCCTTGCCGACCTCACCGGCATCGTGCTTGAGCTCCCCGGTATCGATGGCGCTGTCTCTGGAAGCGCGCAGCTGGCGGGTCCCTGGAACCGCACCAACGGGGACTTCAGCTTCCAATTCACCGACGTCGACCTCTTTGGCGAGCCGTTCGAGGAAGGCGGCGTGCTCGCCTCGATGGACGATGGTGAGCTGCTCATCGACCGCATGTTTGTGGGCCGCGACCTCAGCGACGCCGGCATCCTGGCTCGCGGTCGCATGGGGCACGGCTACACCCTCGACCTCGATCTTCATGCCGGCGGGATCGACCTCAGCGAGTCCAAGATCATCGCGCAAACCGGCGTTCGCATCGACGGTGGACTCACGGCAGATCTCTTCATCTCGGGCACCGCCTTCGAGCCCGCCCCAATGGGCCGCGTCGACCTGGCCGGCTTCACCATCGGGCGTCGGCGTCTTGGAGATGTCACCGTCGGCTTTGAGACTGTTGGAACCCTCCTTCAGTTTGAGGGCAGCGGCTTTGACGGCGGTGTGTCCGCGGTCGGCGACCTCCAGCTCACCAGCGATGCCACCTGGCATGTGTCTTCTGAGCTGGACAACTTCGACCTATCACCGCTTCTACCGGACCCGGTCAACGGCGGCACCACCCTCGCGCGGGTCACGGGCCAGTTCACGGCAAGCGGTCTCGCCGGAATACCTGCCGAAGTCGACGCCCAGCTCGACGAGGTATTGCTGGCCTGGGACAGGCACCGCCTTGAGGCGCCTCTGCCGTGGCGGGTGATGGTGTCTGGCGGCATGTTCCACCTCCAGGATGTTGCGCTTGAAGGGGGCCGCACATCTGTGTCCCTCGATTCCAGCAAAGACGACCAGAACCAGATCCACCTTGAAAGTCGTGGCCAAGTCGACCTCGACCTGCTCCGGGCCATCGTCCCGGGGATGGATCGGTCCGCTGGTGTGGCCTCAATCGATGTCGAAGCCCACGGACGCGGCGATGACTTTTCACCCACCGTGTTCATCCAAGTTTCCGACGGGCTGTTTCAGGGCAGCTGGTTTCCTCATGCCCTTGAAGGCGTGTCGGGTCGCATCGACGCCAGTCCAGACTCCTTCACTCTGCGCGACTTCGAAGGCTACCTCGGCGGCGGCACCTTCACGGCAGGAGGGGCGATTGAGGCCGACAACTTCATGCCTTCCCGTCTCGCGCTGTCCGCTGACGTCAGGGGCGCACGAGTACGCTACCTCGACTTCTTGCCCGCAGCCGTGGGCGACGCACAGCTGAGCTTCGACGGGCCGGTCGACGACCTGCTGTTGTCCGGCGACATCAAAATCGACGACATGACCTTCGCGGAGCGCATCGACTGGGAGAGCTGGGTGCTGGAGTTCTCGGGTGAGCACCTCACGGGCGTCGTGGCGGAGTCCACTGAGGACTACTTCAACCTCGACATCCGAGTGCGCAGCGACGAGACCATTCGATTCCGCAACAACGTGGGCGACTTCTTGGTGTCGGCCGACCTTCAGTTCCTGGGCAACACGAGCCATCCGGGGCTTGCGGGCCGCGTCCGTGCGCACTCTGGCGGGCGTGTGCTGCTCAAGGAGAGGGACTTCGAGATCAATCGCGCTGAGCTGCGCTTCACCGATCCGTATAGCTTCGACCCCGACGTCGACGTCGACGTGCAGACCGAGGTGTCCACCCGCGAACAGGACTACGAGATCAACTATGCGGTGCGGGGGCTGTACTCGGACTGGACGACCAGCACTCGGTCCGACCCCGATCTGCCCCAGGCCGACATCAACTCATTGCTGCTGTTTGGGTTGACCATGGAGGAAATGGAGCGCTACGGCGGCGCTGTGGGCGCGCTCGCGGTGGAGGGCGGTGACCTGTTGGCGTCGAAGCTCGGCATCGTGGAGCGGGTGGGGCAAGGCGTCGTTGGGCTGGACACATTCCGTCCCGAGCGCATCGACCTAGTGTCTGGCGTGAGCGAGCGAGGGTCGGGCACCGTGTCTTCTGACTTGCGGTTGCTTGTCGAAAAAGACTTGGACTGGTCCACTCTCATCTTCGAACAGAACCTCTCGCGAAGTGGCGACACCTACCTGGGCCTGGAGCGCCGGCTGGCGCGCCTGTTCTACGTGCGCACTTACTGGGCGCGCGAGCAGGTGGGGCGGCGGCTCGACCTTGGTGGCGCCTATGGTCTCGAAGCCAGCGTTCGCGGCGAGATTGATTGATGGGGCCCTGGCTCTCCTTCGCGGCGTTGGTCGCCGCCGCTCCTGCATTCGCTCAGGAGGTGCTTCCGGAGCCCGTGCGGTCGGCGGAAGCGGGCCCGTCCCCCAGTGCTGCTTCACGGGACGATGTCCCCTGGTATGTCGGCAAGCCGGTCGGGCTGGTGAGTCTCGTCGCAGCAGATGGCGGACTGCCGCCTGAATACCTTCAGCCGCTGCTTCGGGTGCGCCTCGGCGAGCCGCTCAACCTTGGGGACATCCGCGAGGACATCGCGCTGCTCTACCGGGCCGCTTCCTTCGCGGTCGTGGAAGCCGAGGTGGAGACCTGGCCCGCGATTGGACCCAACGGTGAGCCCCTGTCGGGCGTGCATGTGGGCTACCGCGTGGTCCCATCTGCCACGGTCAAGCGGATTGAGGTGGATGGTCCGCCTGGTCCCGCTAGTCGACTCGCCCGACGCTCGCTCGGCGTCCACAACGAAGACCCCATCTTTCCCGAAGACGACCTTCCCCGACTCTCAACACAGGTGGTCATTGCCCTCGCCAATGCCGGCTGGGTGGATGCTAAAGCGCATGTGGTGTCCGAGCTCACCGGTCCCCGCGAAGTTGCGCTCACCCTGAAGCTCGATCCTGGCGTGCCGCGTCGATATGGCGAGATCAACGTGGTGGGCGATATCACCGGCCTCACGTCCCTGGGGTGCCGCGCGGCGGACATCGGTGCTCGGATGACTAGGCGGGTGGCCCGCCGGCCCGATTGTGGTGTGAGCGAGCGGCGGATCCGACGCTGGCTTCGGCGCGGCGGCGTGAAGCCGGGCAGCCGCGTGGAGCTGGGTCAGATGGAAGAGGCTCTGGTGGATGTCCGGCGCAAGCTGGTGCGGCGGGGCTGGCTGCAGTCTCGCATCGGCTTCCATGTGGGTGCGCTCGCCGAAGGTCAGACGGACCCTTCGCGCGCCGTCAACGTCGAGGGTGGTCCGCGTCTGGTGCTTCAGGTGGACCGCTCTCGCAGCTTTCGAGAACGCGTGCTCCCGACCGCAGGTCAGCTCCAGGAAGTCCTTGGCTTCTTCGGTGGGGAGCGGGTGGACGAGCTGGCCATCGAAGAGTCGACTGTGCGCTTGGAGAGCTGGCTGGATGCGCGCGGCTACGTGGCGGCGTCCGCTGAGCTCGATGTGCGGAAAGTGGAGGGCGGCAACATTGTGTCGCTGGTGGTGGACCCTGGGCGAAAGCATCGCTTGTCTCGCATCGAGGTCGATGGGACCCAGACCCTCTCTCCGGGCTTTGTGGGTGGGGCCATGAAGGAAGCCGCGATGGAGACCTTGGGCGAAGGTCGTGTGAGTCGCGAAGGCATCGAAAAGGGCCTCGTGGCGGTGGAGGGTGTCTATCGGGGGGCCGGTCACCTCAATGCAGAAGTCACCTTGTTGGGACTGAAGCCCCGTGCTGGTTTCGAGCCATGGTTGTTGCGCCGGCGTCGGCCTGTGCGCACCGTCGTGCAGGTCGAGGTCGATGAAGGCTCGCGCACCCACCTCGTCGCTCTGGAAGTGGTGGACCCTACCCTTCTGGGCGGTGCCATCATCCGCGAAGCCTACGACCGGATGGTGGGTGAGGCTTACAACCCAGGGCAGCTCGATCAGCTTGAGCGCGACTTGGTGGGCCACTACCAGTCGCTCGGCTACCTCAACGCGCAAAGTGATCTGCAGGTGACCATCGACGAGCACCAGGGGGAAGCCGAGGCCCGACTGCTGGTGCGTCCGGGCAGCCAGGTTCGTCTGCGGAGCGTCGTGGTGCGCGGCAACCGACGGGTGCGTCGGCGCATCATCACCCGCGAGCTCGCCCTGGAGATTGG
>Ga0315322_10001391_pt1 | contig 18800 bp, 19 predicted proteins | sample M110021515metaG_FD_203461 | JGI IMG/M metagenome (GOLD analysis project Ga0315322, IMG submission 203461) | Ammonia-oxidizing marine archaeal communities from Monterey Bay, California, United States - M1 100m 21515 | ecosystem: Environmental > Aquatic > Marine > Intertidal zone | place: USA...
TACTAACCCGCACCAAAAAGGAAACGATTTGGCATTTACCGATCGTATTGACATGGAACTTCTTTTCAAGTCGGTTTCTCTCGGTGGCCGTTATGATCAATTAGTAAACAAGTTTTCTGGTAAGGGTGGATTAGAACCTAACCAAATCTTGGTTGAATACATGAAACTCGATGAAGCCGATCCTAACTCCTTCAAGCCAATGCGTATTGGCAATCTCTTTAATGTTTGGAAAATGGTCGGAAAAGAAACTAAGTTTACCAGCCCCGGCTCTTCTTACGATGGTTTCCGTGATATCTCCGTTATCTCAGTGCTGTTCTCACAGATTTTCGCTAAGCGACCTGAAACAGTCAACGTTGGTGGATCTGATCAAGGTGTCAGATATTCTTTCGCTGATATTGATGATGCTCAATCTTTGGATCTTTATGAATCTCCGCTCTTGGATTACTCTACTACTACCAACACTAACACTTCCGATCGTGGAACTACCTCACCTGTTCTAAATGATGATACTATGATTTTCGGTAATGCTGATGTCGCTGGCCAATTGCCGACTGTGTTTACTCGTGTTCTTGGATTCCGTTTTACCAATTCTATCGTTAAACTTGCTCAAGCCTTTGCTTTCCTTCGTGGAAAGGAATCAGTTTCCCGTCAAGAGATTCTCGATGCTGTGCCTTATGCAATTGCTCACCGAATGGGTCGTGCTAAAGCAGGTGCAAAAGACATGGAAGGTAACAACAAAGGTCTCGACGGAAACCGTATTGGCTATGTCAATGAACAAGAGTTCGTGCGTGAGATGGTTGTTAAAGGATACCTTGAAGGCAAGGTTGACGGTGTCGATATGGATTCCCAAAATCTTATGGACAACGCTGATTACTATTATAACCACTGCCGATCCATTATGGATTCCGTTCCATTCGTCTGGGAATACGAAGAACTAATTCTTCGCCCACTTTATCAAGCCATCAATGATCGTGATGTCGATGATATGACACCGATTCACTGGCATATTGCTACTATGGTTATCGAAGAAGAGCGAAAAGGTCGTGGTCGAAAGGTGGCACGAAATTATGCTTCCTCCATGGCAGGTCCAAAAGGTTCACCTGCGATTCAGAAAGCCCCTACTAACTACCATGAAATGTATAGTAATTACCAATCATTGATTTTGAACCCAAGTCCGAATGGCGAGCCTTGTCTCTGGGATTATTACCGACTTCGTGGATTTATCTCTCGTGAGGCTAACTTGTTTACCAACGATCGTGATCGTCTTCTGAAGATGTTGGAAGGAGAGGTCAGAATTATTGCAGGTGCTGATGGCTTAGAACTTGATCTTGAAAACGAATTTTTCTCCAACTCCTTATCCGTTCGACCATTCCCACAAGGAATTACACCAGTAGGTGGTGATGGCACAACCTTGACTCAAACTACTTATCGTGGTATCGGAGATGGGCCATGGCCAAGACCTGAGCAAACTTATTGGCATACTTATGATGATGCCCAAGGAACTTTCGGTGCTCTAATTGGGATGGGACAAGTTCAAACCTATGATCCCCGCCAATCTGCTTCACCACTGAGTATCGATTCCTCCCTTACTCGTGCAGCAGCCAACCAATCACTGAGAGTTACGGGACGTTATCAGCAAACTGCTAACCTTAACCAATCTATTAGTCGTTATGACATCAGCAAAACTCTAAATCAGTTTGCTAAGAACTTCCGAACTTCTGTTGGTGCTGGTCTCAACCTTGGACCCGCCTTCCCTCAAAAATCAGACAGTGCTATCGCTATGTCTTTCGATGACTGGATTAAGAAGGCACAAGCCTTCCTGATTTCTAAGATTGGTGATCCAACCCGCGATCCAGAAAACGATCTTTGGGGTTGTTTCGAGTTGAACCACGCTCCAGTAGTTACCCCACAAATGGGGCTACGAGGGGTCAAAGGTAATGACAAACTACGTTTGTGGCTTCGACTTAGTATGATAGGACAATCCCAATCTGCATCTGATACCGACCTTATTGATATGTTGTTTACCGTCGGTATTACTTCTGCCCCTGCCCTAACAGCCAAGGCTAATGTTGGTTTGGAGGCCGAAGGGCCAGACTTTGAAATCCTTGAAGTTACTAATACCAAACAATATGCGTCCAAACAATGGGTCAATGGATCTTCACAGCAAGGTTTCAAATCTAATACGGCTTTGGTCGATTCAGGTAACATGATGGCTTTGGATCGTCTTTACTACAACAAACTGTTTGCTAACTCCTTAGAGTGAAACCTTATATAGTTGATAGTAGTAGGTAATACTATGGCATCAACAGAGGACCGTGCAAATAAGCACCTGCCACAAGCCTTTGTTGAAACCTATAAAGTTTTCAAAAAATTAACGGGTATACCCAAGGAAACTAATTTCGTCCTTTCAACTTCGCTTCACAATGCTTATACCAATTCTAAACAAGTTTGTTTTGGTCCTGAGTGGGTAGATTCTGCCATTCCTGAAAACTTTCATGGTTTTGGATCGGATGTAGCCACAGTTCAATCCATGAATCAATTCGTAGTTGGTCATGAAGTTGGACATCTTTCCGTTCAACCCGGCTGGCAAGCCTCATGGGGTAAAGACATCAGATCATGGCCAATCAATCTTAGTCGGCAAGGAATGTGGAGTAACGTTTATTCCGATGTTTTAGTGAACACTCATATTTTTAAGGCTCGTGATTGGACTCGACCACCAAAAACCGAAACCGAAATTAAAATTGCAGAATTGATGGAATGGTCTCAACGTTGGCATATGGGATCAAGGATTTGTAAAAATACTACGGGACATGCTCAACTTCGTGCCTCAGGAAAGGTAGTCGATAATAGATTTACACCACCCAGCGGAGTTATTGGATCATACTCCCCACACGAACCCTCTGATACCTTTACACCCGTTCCCGGAAAAACTCCTCTCTACCAACAACGCCAAGGCCATGGCCGAGGTTATCAAGTTTATCCTCCAATCGCCTATGCTTTGGCCAAAAATCTCCCTGCTAATTATCGTCAAGTCAAAGTTCCCACTACCCGTCAACTTTTTGAATGCACTTCTTGTGATGAAGTTATGACTGATGTAGTTACCAGTGGAAACTGCCCTCGTTGTAATAAATCTGTTAATAATGTGGGATCGATAGCATCAGGAACTTACGAAGTCACTAAGGCGATCGATATCGAAGGAAAAATTAACAATGATTTGCCGACTATGGGACATTATTATATCATCAATGGCCAAAAAGTGCCTGCTCAAATTACGGAAGAACTTTGCCCTGACTGTGGAGAAGATGCTTCTTGCGATCTCACCTCAGGATACTCTGGCAAACATTGTAGTGAACAATCGACGCTTTGGCGTATTTTAGTTATGCAAGAATATGCTGGATTCCGTGCCCTTACCACAGGACATCGTGGAAAAACTGGCTTTGCAGCAGGCCACCAATTTATCAAAGATATGACAATTATAGCACATCACGCTGAAACAATATGTGTTACTAAACCTTAGGTGATTTAAATGGTATATGAAAACAATCCTTATCCTTCTAAACAAGGAACTAAATATCTTCAAGGCATTTTTGATTTAATTTTTAGGCCCGATCCTTCCGACCCCTCGCAATTAGCCAACGACGGAGTAAAATCTAATCGAGATTTCTTTAATTCTCATAAAGGCGGTTTAGTAAATTATACTAAGCGTTTCATTGGAGGTTATGAGCCCGTTCTCCCCGGCGAATCTCAAGATTCAGGGATTTATGTTTGCGACCCCGTAAAAGGCGGTTGTGGCCGTGCGGATTTCATGTATAATTGGGAGTTTGTCGACGCAGGATTATACAATTCCAAAAATTGGTTGGGAACTGTTGATCCCGTTCAAGAAAAAATATGGTCTCAAAACGGTTATCCTATTATTACCAGAGTAAGATGTAATGATGCTAATCATTGTTTAGATTGCCATGCTACCTATGCTACGGCCAACAAAGGCGGTGGATCTTGTATTTATTGTGGATCGAGTAACCTACAAGGTTATGGATGTGGTATGGAACACATGGCAGTGCATCTGGTAAAGGAACAAACCATCGATCAGATAAATGCTAATAGCCTAAACGCTATTGCCCCCACTACCTATGTTACTGGAACTGTTAATGGTAAAATGGGACAATTGCGAACCTCTAAAGCATTCGGCTTCCGAATTATTTGTAAAAATCTAAAAAATGATCAGCGAGTAGACAATTACGCACAAGCCTCAGATAGAATACCCCAATTAGAGATTGGTTACCGTGCTACTTCTGACGGCATAAACTTTTATCGCCCTAATCGATTGGTCTCCACTACGGACGATAAGATCGAAACCTTTTTTGGCGATCCTAAATGGAGAAATAAAACTGATACTAACAAAATTATTGCCAGCCAACAGCCATCTGATGGAGGGAATTGGACATTTGACCCGACTATTAACGGATTACAAGAAATCCTCGACGGTGGCTATTATAATGGTGGAACTAATACCAAAATTGGACCTGTTATCATGCAGGCTAATGCCAAACCCAGCATTTATCCCATCAGTAAGATGAGATTTGCTTTTACCTATGACAAAAAAATTATTTGTGCTGCCCATACTTCACATAGTTATGGCAACCGAAGCACTGAACAACTTTGGGGATCGGCTGGTTATGTTACTTGTGTCGACTGTGGAAAAACTAATTCGCCATATAGTCGAAGCGGAACTCTTTCCTGTCGCAAATGTAATAGCACTAATATAATTGGACCTTTCGATTCTCCACGTCCTTTAGAAAATTGTCCCCAGTGTGGCCATCAAACCGATCCCACTAATCTCAAAGTAGATCGCTCAGGTGGCACACCCTTTATCTTCCCCCGAAAGAAATTATTTATTAGAACTCAAAAGCGAAAAGGGGAGTTTATTATTCCACTTACTAAACCGTCTTTAGAAGGGCCCATCAACACTTATCAAATGCTTTTAGTAACTGATGATGCTGAAGATGGCTACGCTTATGAGGCTTATATTGATGGAAAGTATACCACTATTCCAATTCCCAGAAACTTAAAAGAAGCCAATGATTTACTCGGTATTGATGATGATGCCTCAGGATCGGCTTCTCGGGGTTGTCCCAAAGATCCATTTATTGATGCTTTAGGAAATGTTTACAATAGTGGTGGTGCTCCACCACCTCCACCACCACAAGGAGTTTGTGAACTTCCAGATGGCGATCTAATTATGACCGAACAACTATCTTGTGATGCTATGAATGGTGATTACAAAGGTGATGGTAGCAGTTTAGGTGATTATCTTAGTAAAACCTCCTCGGCACTTGGATATCCTCAATCGGGTGTATCATTCCCCGGCTTTTCATGGATTGTTTGCGAAGGTCGCACTCAATCAGCCTATATTGGCGAGCGTCGTCGATGGATTGATGATTCAGTTCGCAATACTACTTATCGAGATCCCAACACAGGTTCTTCAGGAAAGGTAAGAAACCATCCTCGATTTTTAGAAGGCCCTTCAGCCGATCCTCGTGTTGCTGCAGGCACGATGACTGCCAGTCCAAAATATAGATTTATGAATCCTAAGACTCACATTATGATGGATATCTTTAAACATGCTTCTATTAACATGGCTCAAGGCGGAAGCAGTAATATTGCTAATCACACCCACGACACAGTTTTCCAAGGCTTAGTTGAAAATGGTTTGGGCGGCACAGAAATGATTATTAAGTGTAATACTTGTTTGAAATATTACAAAACGGGTATGGACTTGGCCTTTAAAAATGATACTGGTGGTTGTGGAAATCCAGATAGTAAGGCATGGACTACTGTCGGCGGTGCTAAAAACCTTGAAGAATCGTGGAATAATGGCAACCCTCAAAAATATTATCCCGGTGTAGAAGTTCTAATCAATCGACGACGTTATGGATCGATAACTGGCTGGGTCAATGATAAACCAATTTTTATCCCTCGTCGTGTTAGCACTTATTCCCAACCTGTTTTACACCAAGAAATTGATAATGTGCAATCAGAAAACGGTTGGTGGTTCTGGATTCACGATCAGACCTTGCACGACATGTATAAAAAGTGTGATGGGACATATATTATATGAGGAATAATTATGAGTGGAGTTAGCAGTGCATCATCAGGAGGCCCTTGTAACTTTAGCGCACCGGGTCCTGATTTCGATTTCGAAGATGAGGATCATGATTTCGTCAACCCATTAGAATGTTTTATTTCTGAGATCGCTCCCCCTTATGTTCCAGCACCAAAAGCACAAAAATACCCTGAAGTTCCAATCAGAACCACGGATTGGGAGATTAGTCAAGGAACTAAGCCTGCTATTAAGTCTACTTTAGTTCCCTTCCCATTCCCGGGCGTAGGTCCTGCCATGAAAGTAGATCAACCAATCCCTCGTGGAACTGATGGACTTAACACTGCTATTATCATTATGGTAGATCGTTCTGGATCGATGAGAGAGGATGCCTTTCCAGTAGAGGGTAGAATGCTTAGTAAGATTGAGGTGACTCGTGGATTAGTCTGCGCCCTGATTAGATTAGCCCAAAATCAAGGTGATCATTTTGCTGTTTTGTCTTATGGCTCCAATAACTACACTGAATGGCCACAATCCCCTCCGGGTGATCTTGGCTCTTGGAGTTCAGCCCTCAGTAAAGACTATGAAGCAGCATTCCAATATTTTTCACAATATCAGGGAGAACAGTTTGTAAGTGGATTACCACCTCCAATCCCTTGCACTGACGGAACAGATCACTCTTTTGCAGTAGAAGGAATTATTAAGAAACTTCGTGGAACTGGAATAGATTCAGTAGTTTCCTTTGTAATCACCGATGAGTTTCATCGGACATCGATGCACTGTTTTAAAGGATTCTTTTCAGAAGATCCTGTTTCTCAAGTTCCTCGTGATACTATCCTACGTCGTAATGAATCTACCATTTACTACTTTGGAATAGGGAACCGGGGTGAAGAACCAAGAGGCCGTATAGTAGCGAAAGAGATAAACGAAATGATTGAGGAGCATTATGGTTGTATGCCATCTCCAAAACCTGCCCACTTTTTCCCATTAGATCCTTCCGATCCAAAGGCTGCAAAGAAGATGGCTCAACTCATGCTTGAACTCGCTGGCAGCGATACGCCAAAAAATAGTTGTGGGTGATTTATTATGAGTGGAATTAGTAGTGCAGCCTCTGGCGGACCTTGTAACTTTAGCGCACCGGGCCCTGATTTTGATTTTGATGATGACGAGCACGATTTCGTTAACCCCTTAGAATATTTTATTGCTGAGATTGCTCCACCTTATGTGCCTGCACCCAAGGCCCAAAAATACCCTGAAGTTCCCATTAGAACCACTGATTGGGATGTTTCGCAGGGAACTAAGCCTGCTATCAAGTCTACTTTGGTGCCCTTCCCATTCCCCGGTGTAGGACCTGCTATGAAAGTAGATCAACCCATTCCCCGAGGAACTGATGGACTTAACACTGCTATTATCATTATGGTCGATCGTTCTGGATCGATGACTTCAAATGCCTTTCCAGTAGAAGGTCGTTCTCTTAATCGTATTGAAGTGGCTCGTGGATTAGTCTGCGCTCTAATTAGATTGGCCCAGAATCAAGGAGATCACTTTGCTGTCTTGTCATATGGTAGTAGTAAATACACTGAATGGCCACAAAGCCCACCGGGCAATTTGGCTTCATGGAAAACCAGTCTTAGTAAAGATTACGAAACGGCTTTTAATTATTATTCCTCCTATAAGATAGAAAACTTTGCATCTGGTTTACCACCACCCATTCCATGCACTGATGGAACCGATCACTCTTATGCTGTCGAAGGCATAGTTGAAAAACTTCGTGGCACAGGAATAGACTCCGTAGTTTCCTTTGTTATTACTGATGACTTTTACAATGCGAAATCGATGTTCAATGGTTTCTTCTCTACCGATCCTGTTGCTGAAGTTCCCCGAGATACCATTTTACGCCGTAAAGAATCTACGGTTTATTATTTTGGTATTGACAATAAAGGAGCAGAGCCTCGATGTCGAAAAACTGCTGAGGAACTAAATGATTTAATTGATGCACACTATGGCCGACCTATCAAACCTCGACCTGCTCACTTTTTCCCATTAGATCCTTCCGACCCAAAGGCTGCAAAGAAAATGGCTCAACTCATGATTGAATTAGCCACCAGCGAGTAACGAATAACTATAAGTAGTTGGAACGCTGAGGATTATCTATGGCTGATAAGGTTATTAACTTACCTGATCGTGTAGTTTTGGGGAACGATATTCATTTCCCTGCCTATGGAAGCGATTCTATTATTTCACAGGTTATGTTCGTTACAGGTAAGCGTGGATCTGGAAAATCGTGGACTGCGGCAGTTATCATGGAAGAGTATGAAAGGCTGGGTCTGCAATTCGTTTGTTTCGATGCTTTAGATGCTCACGGATATTTAGGAGAACAACTCGCCAATGTCGTCGCCCTTAGACCCGGTCCTGCGGAAACTATTAACATGAAAGAATTGGTAGAAACCATTCGGGCTACTCCAAAATCTGTAGTTATTAGTATGGCAGGTATGCCGTTAGCCAAACAACAAGAAATGATTACTGAATACTGTGAGGCCCTACTCGAAGGCACACTGGGGAAAGGTATAATGACTGTCTTTGAAGAGTGTCAGGACTTTATTCCGCAAATGGGTAAACCTAACTCTGCTGATGCTATTATTCGCTTGTGTAAGTTGGGTCGTGCTTTAGGCTACGGCGCAACCCTAATTTCCCAACGACCTGCGGGAGTGGGCAAGGAGGCTCTTAGCCAAGCCTCTATCTATTTAGTTCACAACGTTATTAACGCCCGAGATCTAAAAGCCCTTGATGATCAACTCTCTTTTGGAACGGATAAGAAAACTATTAAGCGCATGTTGGATGGTATCGCTAAAGCCAAGAAGGGAGAAGTTATTGCTTACGCTCCTGAGTTTTATCGAGATCGTGGTTATGTGGTCGTTGGAAAAATCCGTGGTGATCGCCGCACCGAACACAAAGGACATAACATTGAAGTCAAAGATGCTCGATCAGGATTTAAGGAATCTGATACTGGTCCTGCTATCTCTTCTTTGGATCGTCCTATTGAAATCAATAAAAAGCCCGCAGGTATTTCCACTATTTCAAGCCCCGTCGCAGGAATGGCATCTCCTTTCCCCAAGGCTTCACCACCCACAATGACTCGCTCATTGGCGTGGGAGTCAGAACCCGAAGATCCTGAAATCGAATATGATTTAGAAGCCGAAGTAGAAGTCGAAGAAAAAACTTCTTCTGGGCCCATGGTGGCTATCTTTGTTGGCGGCACTATTTTAACAGGAACTTTAGGATTCTTAGTTTATCGTGGCTTATCACAAAACTAAACATACAAATAGATGGTATCACCCAGCATGATTCATGTATAAACCCGGATCGGCTTATTTAGACCTAACTTCGCTTGCGTGTCCTACTGATGACTTAAGTTTAACGGATGATGATTTTTATCATCGTTATCAAATCACGAAAACTGATATGCTTTCTTCTTGCGAACTTTATTTCTTTGTTAGAAAAACCACTCGTAAAGCAGGGGAAGAACGAGGCATGTTTGTGGGTAGTAATGACGGGGTCGCAAAAGCCCGAACTTATACTAATCTTTGGGGGCCTGTTCCTTGGACTGTTACTACCAGTCCAAAAAGGTGGATTCGAACCAATCCTTCTGGCTATGACACCGATCGACCTCAAGTAGTAAATAATCAACAACTTATTTTTCCAGATAACAACGGCCACACTCATTCAGCCAATATTCGTTGGCAGACTACGGGAGAATACATGGTCCCAAAAGGAAAGTTCTTTGATCATGATTGTGAGTTTATTACTACTGCTCCCGCTTTTAGAAATGCTAATATGAAGTTTGCAGGAAAAACTAAACTAAAAACTGGGGCGGGATTTTTAGTCAAGGCTGCTGAAGCCTACTATGATACTAACGAGTATGATAATCACCGATACACCAATTTGCCCGATCTGCAAGGCAAGCCTCAAGACTTTTATGTTCCGATCCAATATGCTCGACCCAAGGCTGTGCCTCCTATTGCCAAAGCCACTGGCATAACCCTTAACTATCCCATTCATGGATTTTTATTAACCTTAGAAATGGATGCTCAATTGCCTATGACCTATGTTCCACCTACTATGCCCAACCCCTATTTAGAAATGATGTATGATAAATACTATCCTGATATCAATAAGTAAAACTATAAATAGTCGGGACGAGATATTATCTACTATGTTGCTTAACGACAACCCTGTAATGCAAGACCGAAATACCTCAGTCAGTTTCTTCCCATGGGAAACTGATCACGGATCGGTTAACTCTTTTGACCTTCTTAATTCACAACTTCTGACTGACCCTACTGAAAGTATGGTCGATGAAATGGATACTCGAACCGAAGCCAATGTTGAAACTGAGAACTCTACTCCTGAAGGTGCTGATGAAGGCCAGACAGGGGATCAAGGTGGCGATGCTGATGGCGCAAACTTTGGACAAGATCAAGGATCACAAGATGTAGAAGTTAAATCTGCTGAAGGAATGAGCACAGGTGCAAAGTTCGGAATTGGTGCTACTGTTGCGGCTTTGGGACTCTTCGGAATGGTCTATGTGCTTTCAAGTCACTGAGCAAAACTATAAGTAGTCGAACAGGAAAGGTATTATTATGGCAAACATTATCGGAAAGTCAACTGTCTTACCAGACACCCCATACTCACCTAAGATGGCAAACTTGCCACAAGTTTCTCTAACTCGTGATACCTTGGCTGCTCACAATGCTATGGGACAATCCCTAACTCAAGCCACACCACGACCAGCACCTACTATGGTGAACACCCCTAAGTTTAACATTCCACAAGGACAGGGACTTAGCCTCAACGAAATGTTGATGGGCGGTGGATTCGGTCAAGGTATCGTTGCTAACTCGCCACGTCCTGCCGCTAACTTTATGCCAAGCACACCTTCTTTGGATGTTTCGGCTTTGGCTGCCTCTCGTGCTGCTGATTTTACTCTCGATGCTTACGCTATGATGGGACAACGCCTTACTCCTGAAGGACAATACCTTCGACCATCTCACATGAGTGAGATTTACGGCGATTTCGATCACACTCCTGATGTTTCTCACCTTAACCGTGTTAAGCCAGAACAGATGATGCCTTCTTTCGATGCTCACCAACCTACTGAAAACCTTGGTGGTAGTCCAATGTTCGAAACAGATCGTGCTTCTATCCGACCTACCAACCCTCGTCTACTAAGTAGTGGTGCTCCACAAGTTAACATTAAGCAGGCTGAACAGCGTATTCCGATCCGTGAACGCCCAGTCATCCCTGCTTCTACCCAGCCTCGTGTCAACAATTCGTGGGCTAAGAATCTAACTCCTGCCAAGAAGATCCGTATGGAGGCTGAATACCGTGCCCCACCAGTCCGTAACTCGGACATGGGAGGCCTCAGCACATCCTTCGGAACCAGTGGCGGTAGAATGTTTGGAGCAGATGCTCACCTAAGGAGTGCTTTTTAATGACAATTATGGGACGAATGGATTCTTTCGCAGGCGACTCTGTGAAACTACTTGCTGATTTAACTGCTTTGGGTATCGTTGCTTTTAGCATCCGCCCAATCTTTAACACTCTTAAAAACCAACAGTGGGATACTCTCCCCGTTGTCGGAGTTCCTTTCCTACTTGGAACCTTTGTGCTCGCTGCTCGCAGTGGACACATGGAAACCAATTACGTCGATGTTTCTGATGCCATCGACATCGTAAGAGATGACTTTAGTGATCTTTACGAGGATGTAGTCGGACCATCAAACCCGGAGATGATTTAAAATGATGAATAAACTATGTGACTGGACCCAAACCGATACTGGATCGCTGATTTGCTCGATAACTGCTGCTGTGGGTGGACTTCACCTACTTTTGACTGCCCCACAACCTGTGCTTTCTTTCCTACCTAAGTTCTCAACAACTTTTATGGGTCGTGAAGTCGGTGCACAACAATTGGTTGGAGCCGTTCTAACAGTTTGCGGTATTTGCGCCTTCGGTGCCTGCTGTATGCCTAAGAAAGAAACGCTAATCGTGGTGGGTGAATAATTATGTTGAACCGAATTATTTCCTTTGCTTCTTCACCTACTGTTGTTGCTACTACTCTGGTTGTAGTCGGCGGATCTGTTTTCATGAACTTTGATATCCTAAGCAAGTCTTTCTTTACGCTACCTTATGTCGGTGATGTTTCTGTTATCCGTGTTCTCGGTGCTTGCGGTGTTATCGCTGGTGCTGCTATGTTCATGGGACGTGGCGACATGGTCGGATCAAGGCAATTCGTTGCTGCTGCAGAATCTATGCTTGAGGGCGGTTACGCTCACGGCCACCTGTGAGAAAGTATAAATAGTCGGACTGACAACCTTAGTCTATGACATCTATCTCTCGTCGAACTGAAGCAGAAGCCCGTCGTATTTGCGATCGTGGTATGGCTGCATATATCTCTGATCGACACTCGGTTTATCTTAACAGATCTTTAGCCTACGGAGTTGTTGGTGGCATTATCCCCGCCTCGGCTCTTTTAATCACTTCTGCTTTTATGCCTATTAACCGTCTTTGGATCGGTCTTCCTCTGGGATTGGGATTAGTTTCTGGATTTGGTTATGGTGTTATGTCATCTTCATCTAAAGACCCTCAGTCAGAAATGGAGTTTGAAATTGTTTGCGATGCTTTAACTCCTAAAGAAGAAGAAGAATCTGACGGTGCTACCGATCAACCCGATGTCGAGTAGGCATAAATATATATAGTCGAACAACCTATTTATCTTTACACACAGGTGATTTATTATGACTAAGAGTTCACGAAGCCTTTCTGGTGCCAAAAAATCGACTAAAAAAGCGGGTATGCTAACTGTTGTTCAGCGATACGTTTCAAAATACGGAATTAACGAAGGCGTTAAGCGTTACAAGCAAGACGGCTGGAAGCAAAAGAAGGCTTCTAAGAAAGTTCGTGCTCAAGTTTCCAACGTTAAAGGCGGAACTCGCCGTATCTCTGAAGGAACTACTGGTATCGGTCAAAAGAAGACTGGTGGCCGCTCTCAACTTTACAAGGATGGCGACCGTGTTGGATCATGGACACCATCTGGTGGAATGACCAAGTCTAACGCTTCTCGTGGACAATCATGGTTCACAGACCGTGGCTATGGAGTTCCAGAAAAGCCAGTCCCAGACACCCCTCTTGCTCGCAAGTTGGGAATTGCTGGTCGCATGGACCTCGCAGTTACTGGCCGCACATTCGTAGAAGATCAAGATTGGGAAGCCAAAGCAAAAGGATTCCTCGGAATGGATGCTGAAGGTTACGATCTCTAAGGGGGTCTAATTTTTGACTAACTTCCTTGGAATTGCTACTGTTGCTGTTATCGGTATAGCAGTCGGATCATATCTGACTCGTGATAGCATGTCGGCTGAAGTTATTAAAGTTCCACAAGAGGCGTTAGTTACTTCGATCCCATTCCGTGAAGTTGCTGTTACTAATATGACGATGCGTCAAAATGCTAACATCGAACTTAACCATCTTTATGGTGGTGTTCCCGACCCAACCCCTATCAATCTTATTGAAATGATTACAGGAACCCCCTCCTTTGAATCCTATAATCCCGGGGTGACTCTGTGAGTCTTTGGGAAAAAGTGACTGCTTTCTTTACACCAAAAGATTGTGACTGCGAGTCTAAGAACTCTGAGGAAAATGAAGATGTTTCCGGTCACAAAGAATCGGTCGATTATCTCAATCCTACGGTAGTTCATGGTGCTCAAGACATTATGGGTGCTGAAACTGCTGTTAACCATATTAACCCTGTTGAAGTTCACGGTGCTCAAGATGTTTACGGATCGGAAGGACTATCTCATGGTCGAGTTTTTGGATCACGAATAGGAAATTATAATTATAACACTCCTGTTGGATCTCCTGCTTTACTAATTCCACCAAGTCCTACCCAATATCAAACTACTTCTGGTCTTTACCATGATACCTACATGATGGATTATGATGGTAATCTCCGTCCCGCCTATGGAGAAATCTGGGACAATTGGAACGATTCTCTTCCTGAATACCGATTCCCACGTCCATGGAGTCCTTCTTACAACCCTCGCTGGGCAGGACGACCACAAGATTATCAGGTTAATCAAGTCAGTGGTAATGTCAATGCTAAAGTTACTAACGTGGCCACTCATGCTACTACGGGTGCTGCCGCTCGTCGCAGACTGTGAGACATAAACTATAAGTAGTCGAAACGACGATACTATCTTATGGGTAATCATATGGTCGACGCTTATGTTCGACGCGATCCTAATGCCAAGAATCAAATTGATTCCTTGGGATCATCTGAGGAAGATTCTTTAGTTTTGCCTGATGGTATCTTGATGTCATCAAAAGCCTTTAAAAATACTGTGCCTCAAACTCAGTATACTTTGGCCGAATTAGGCATAGAAATGGCCGCTTCACCCTATGTTGAAGCCCTAACTTACGAAAAACCTGAAGTTTCTGGAGTTATTATCACCCCTCACGAAGTTCACCACCATGCTGAAGATCTTGGACCCGGTGGAACTCAACAAACCGAAACTACTTTTATTGGTATGTCTAACCCTGTTAATTCTATTAACAATGCTGTTAAAGAATATTGGGGTCTATTAGTATTAGTAGGCGTGGCTATCGGAGCCGGATATTTCGTAGGACGTAGGGGCTGATTGCCCTGCTATCTAATTTTAACATTGGAGACACCATTGTATCTAATGCGATCGAAGATGATTTTTTAGTGGGCACAATTGTTTACCTTGGTATGGATCGAGCGAGAGTGGTTTGGCCCGATGGGACCAATAGCACGGAGCAATACCAAGATCTTGTCTTGGTGCAACGAGCAGGATCCGATCATCCCGAGTTTTTAGGAATCATGGAAGGCCCTCGGGTGCATGATGAAGATATCAGTCCCGAATATCGCCAAATGTTAGTTGATCAAGGTTTATCTGGTAACAGTAAATGGGGTGCTGAAGGAACTTTGAATCCCTCGGGTCAAGGAGGACCAACGTTACAAGTCCCCGGACGAGACTTAACTATGCATGATAATATCACCCTAAGAGCCTTTTGGGATGCTAAAGAAAAGTTTGAAGAGCAACAGATCGCTAAATCTTTAATAACGGGAACTACTAATCGTTTAGTTTCTCCTTTAGATAGCAGCGTGGCGCATCGTAACATCGCTCAGCCCCATTCCGATTGGGAGCCCGGTGATATCGTTTCAGTTTCTCGCCCCGGTAAAAACGCAGGGCATTTGGCTACTGCCCATATTTATCGAGTTACTCCTTATGAGGCTGACTTAATTTGGGTCGATCCTGTTTCGGGTCAAGAAATTACTACTCGGGAATCTATTGCTAATCTGTTGTTTGTGCGTCATGATCGAGCATGGCGAACTGAAAGAGAAAAATATGAAAGGTTAGAGGCTGAGGCTATTGGCATCGACAACACTGATTTTTATGGATTTAAAGACGCAGGTTATCCTGTGCAGTTAATTCCCGATCCGATGATGTATGAGTTAAACTATGTGCAAACCAAAACACGGGATTATTTAGGCAATCAAACTAAAAAACATTTTGTCGGAGATAACAAATTATCAGACTACTCAGTTAAAGAATTACAATATGGCGGTGTTCAAAGAGGTTTCCAACCTTTTAATGGTTTCGAACGGTTTGCAGATTATCTTTGGAGGTAGTGTTTTTGTTTTACCCTGCTATCAATTTCGATCTGACGTCTTTTCGACTCCAGTTTTCTGATTTTGGAAAACAAGTTCGTCGATCCACCCCAAAAGAAGATCCGTATGCCATGGCCCCTTATCGCCTTTATTTTATCAACAATCGTTACTTTTTTGAACAGGCTACTGAGGATTTAATTGACTTGGCTAATTTTCTACAAGATTTAGGCGGCAAATATAATCGAGGCTATTATGATTATGGAAATCGCTGGAAGGATGATGCACGAGTGCAAGTAAAAGGCACGACTCTTCAAGAAGTTTTAATTGAAAATCTTGAAGAAGTTTCTGACATTCATCAGGTAACACTAACCAATAACCCAACTTCAGATCTGGAGTATTATTTACAATGGGCCAAAAAGACTTATATTCCCAACAACTATTTAGGCTATCTACGTTTATCTTATAAAAAGACCATCAGTTCTTTTAATCGGGCGTTGCGAGATGCTTATAATTCTACCGTCCATGGCTATGATGATTACTGGGGAGAACGTCATTTTAAATCAATTATGAGGGCTTTCTCTAAGACCTTACAGTGGTATCGCAGCGAAAAGCCATTACTAAGATTTCGAGAACATTATGATCCCCAAGCCTTTAGCGAAGTTATGGTAGAATACCAACATTTAGCAGATGTTTTATCACTTTACAAAGAAGTTTGGTTTCGTGGCACACCGGGATATCCCACTGGTGATACTCCCATTCCAACACCAGAATCCATAAACGAGGCTTTGTTTGAATTGGGAATGGAAGACTCACTACCCCATTGGGATTATGAGATTTGCCCTACATGTAATAATAAAGGAGTCTTTAATAATCGTCGATGTTCTAAATGTAAAGGTTTTGGTTATCTCGCTGATCAGCGAATCTATCCTTTAAAATATGCTGGTAGTTTTTCCACAGGAGAAAAACGATCCATGAATCGAGAATCCGCATGGCCGATCAGAAGATTTAGTGTCAGGGACAACCTTGCATTACCAACATCTGAAAGGCTACGAGAATTAGCATCACGAGCGAAACTATAAATAGTCGTGAGGATTAGTTTCTATCATGATGAAATCGTCGATCTCTTATTTCGTTGGAGCAATCGGAGTCATGGCAGGTCTTGGATGGGCAGTTCGCTCGAATAAGATTTCTTTGGGACCGCTTAACAAAGTCTTTAATGCCGATGATATCACTGCTGCCCAATACGAAGAAATGCATATCGAAAGGTCGGGAGCAACTTTAGATTACGTTCCACAAGCCCTTTCTGAAGCCTTTATGGGTTACCAATACTTAGATCTTGAGCACACTTCTATGGTGGCTAACGATCTTCCTTTCGGACCGGGTGTTATTGATAACCAATATCTCTACGAAAATGCCTACGATTTGGGCTACAACGATGATGAACTAATTGCTGACATGAATCGTGAAACCCATCCGCTTCAAGAATATGCTCCTCAAGAGATGGCGGCAGAAGCCCCCGGCCAAGGAGCACTTTACGGTCGTCTCAAGGAAACCAACAACATTAACCCTGTTTCGATGCAACCCGGAATTGGTGGCTTTGGCTATGGACCTGCCGTTTCAGGATATGGAAAACTCCCTCCAGAAATTAACCGTGATTTCCCTTATTTAGTTTCTTATGTTAATGCTCCTTTCGTAGAAGTAACTTCGGAACAAGATGGCGATAACCGTTTTGGATCGCTTAGTCGTAACTCTATTGATTCCAATATCAATGGACGCTTTGGAGAATTAGCCTTAGATCCTACCATTAACTCTGGATATACCGATGGTCAATCTACTAAGTCGCTTGATGATTGGCGTCGATCCTATCAACTTCTTCGTATCTCTGATACCGAAGTTCGTGGAATCCCAATGTCTGGCGGAGAAGAATTGCTACTTCGTCGGGTGTGATTAAATGGATTATCGTCGTCAATTTAATAGGATCTTTGAGGACATCACAAGTCAATATTCTGATTTAATTGAACTTAATGGTGGCTGGGGAAGGGAAAGTGATCAAAAAGCGATATCGGACTCGCAATTAACTACCCTTCTAATTCTTGAACTTAATAATATCTTCCCCGAAATGCAACAAAAAGTTATTGAGACCTTCAAACAAGAAATTGAATCTGCTGAACTTGATGAACAAATTGAAAAGGAAATCCCACGTTCCACGAATGACTATGGCACCCTGCATCAGTTGAGTGACGGCAGAGGATTTTACGGTGAAGGAGAGATACCCAAGTTTGATGATATTTCAACTTTAAAAGATGCCCTTGGGTGTATAGTTATATTTTGCAGACATAGTGCAGCATTAGCATGGGCTACCAACCCCAGTGAGATAAGATTGAGGGATGACACGAAAGATGCGGACGATGTTCATCAGCACTTTTTAGAACTTCTTGTTGAAGCACAAATGAACGTCATAGATAATTTGACTTATTCTGGCTATGTATTCAGTCAGGATCAGATTTATTATGCCCAACAAATCCTTAACAGAATCTTTGAAACTACTGGAAGAACTAAACAAATCTATTCTTCCATAGAGGCCTTTGAAAAAGATTTATATCAAAATATCAATTCTTATGATGACCAGCCTGATTTTTACCACAACCCAGAAACTAATGCATTGAGTTTTAAGGCTGAAACCTTTAACGCTCCAACAGGTTATACTGAAAGAGGGCCTCGTCCTTTCTACGGCAACCCTCGTAAAATGGCATTAGATCGCTGGGGCAACCGTCGATTTATTCGTCGTCGTAAAGATGGCACTTATATGAAAAATGTAGATGTGGGTCGTAGCCTTGCTATGGATCGTCGTCGACAATCTCAAACATGGGCACCTGCAGGATATCGTGATCAAGGAGATGGCTCTCCTTCACTATTAGTTCGCTTGTTGGATATGTTTAAGGGAGTAGACGAAGAAGTTCTTATGGCTGAGTCTTATTTAATGTGTGCTGACTGTGATACCTATTCCTCTGAA
>Ga0315322_10001392_pt1 | contig 18797 bp, 15 predicted proteins | sample M110021515metaG_FD_203461 | JGI IMG/M metagenome (GOLD analysis project Ga0315322, IMG submission 203461) | Ammonia-oxidizing marine archaeal communities from Monterey Bay, California, United States - M1 100m 21515 | ecosystem: Environmental > Aquatic > Marine > Intertidal zone | place: USA...
CCACAGCCGCTGCATGCGTCCAATGCTCCCACGCAAGGACCTTCGTGTTTGTTGCCACAGCCGCTGCATGCGTCGCTCACTGCGGCGATGGGGGTCTCGCTCATTGCGGCGATGGGGGTCTCGCTCATTGCGGCGATGGGGGTACGCGTCCCCCCTCCAAGAAAGTCATGGATATTTGTCTTTCCTTTGAATCGCACGCGTGCAGCGTTGTATGCGCGTAATGTTTGTGTTGAGAAAGGATTTAAATGAGTACCGTACAGTGCGTTGAAATCGGCCGCTGACATGGCCCGTTTTCTGTAAAACCGCGTGTGGTATTTGCTGTACTTGTCTAGATCAGTCATTTAAAAAATGCAATGTTCCTTTATATAGTCTGTAAATTTTGATAGCCACATGTATGGAAATAAAGATGTATAAATGTATTCGTGTAATATAAATTAAAATGTATCTTAGATTATTGTTGTTAATTCTTTCTGCTTCGGCGCTTCGTTTGAAAATGGGAGCACGCGATACTGTGTTCGATGGGGAATATTTGTGGAATAACAGCACAGAGCGTTACGAGCGCGTTTCAATTGACACAGCAACGGGGTTTCAAGAGTACATAGAGCGTACCAGTGAGGGTAAGTGGAGATTGGGGAGTTTAACGAACCACATAGAGGGCACTGTGCATGCAACAATCGCCACTGCTGAAAATTTAGAGGATGCTTGGGATATGAACGAGCGTCCACGTCCGAATGATCAATGGGTGGCGACACTGGATGGCGATAAGGAAGAAATATTGTACAAACTAAATAGGTACATTGGACGCAACGAAGATATTAGGGATGTTCGAAACCTGTACCGCCACACGCAAAATGAGGCGAAATGGGCCGTACACTTGTCCATAGTAACCGCGTTTATGAAGATGAACCATGGTGTTTTGGCACCTTGTGTGAATGACATGCTTTGTTTCCATCCCAACAGTGAAATATTTGGAGAATTTCAATCGCTTCTTGCATTTTCGTTTTCTGACTCGTCATCTGTTGCCCGACGAGTGCGAGATACGCTTCTCGACGTTGGCATTCTTAAAAATTTAGAAGCGGATATACTGGGAGTAAGTGCAACATCACGGGAGCAAGACTATGTAGCAGAGGGGGAATTCTACTCGGGATATACCGGTACAGACGTCTATGTATTTGTAGTGGATTCGGGCATTCGAAGCAGTCACCATCAATTCGGCAATCGAGTGTTGCTTGAATACAGTCGCAATTATATGGACAACAATGGGGACATATCCGACATTGCAAATCACGGCACACATGTCGCTAGCCTTATTGGTGGCGTTGATGTGGGGATTGCAAGCGAGGTCAATATTGTGTGCAGCAAAGTGATACAACAAGACGGTCTTGTGTACGGGCATATACTTTTAAAAGCCATCGATGATATACTTTCTGTTCAGATACCAGCTATACGCAGCAAGGATGCGGACGCGGGCATTATTGTATCCATGTCCTTATCATTTGACGTTCGCTGGATGCCTTTGGAAGACGCTATTGCAAAATTATTTGAACACCGCGCAATTACGGTTGTCGCTGCTGGAAATTCTGCTAAGAATGTTTGTACCGGTGGCGTGAGTCCACAGGCCGCGCGGTATGCCGTTTCGGTGGCAAATATTGCCAATTTGCAGCCAGCGACGCTCTCGTCGACGTCCAATTATGGCCGATGCGATTTGCAGACTCACAAGAATCATGATTCTTGGTGCAAATGGACGCTACCGTGGGAATATTCCAATTACCAAGACGCGGCCGACAAATGCTACGCTTACGGCGCGTCTAATAAGCCTTGCGTTGGTATTTACAATCCGTTATGTTTGCAAGAGACTTTACAGACAGAATTTCATTTGTGCCAGAGTGAACCCATTGAAAGCAGTGTGGGGAGTTGCATTCATAAAATCCCACTGAATGAAGGAATTAATATTTACGCGCCTGGTGAGAATATTGTGGGTGCGAGCAGTGCTTCAGACAGTGCGTTTGTAAAGCTGTCTGGGACGTCTATGGCCGCGCCATATGTTTCAGGCGTCGTGGCTCTCCTTATGGAAGAAGCGGAAAATGCCACCGATGTTGAGTACATACTATACACGAGACTTTTGAAAGATAGTTGCCGCGAAAATGGCAACGTGATACGGAGTGACGGAAGTGAAGAAGGGAACGTCTGCATTCTTTCATTGCGTGCGTTGAGTGGCGGTCGTTCAACTCAACCCAGTTTGCCTCCGAGGCCAATAGTACCACTTAAACCGCCTCTGCATCGAAGCAGCGGCGAAGATCCCGAACTCGTACTCGTCGTCCTGGCGGTTTTTCTATTGTTTTGTGTGCTTGTTTTTCTATATTTGAAGAAGACACCGACGCAGTCCAATAGTATACCCGGGAAAGAACTCCATAACTACTACAAAGCAGTACCAGGTGTTAAGAATCAAAATGCTTCAAGCTCATCTTGATCCCACGACATTTTCCTTGGAAGAAAGTTTCAGGAAAACTGCTTGGACTCCGAGGTACCGCGAAGTTCGGCGTTCCGCTGCCATCGAGAGCGCACGCGGAGAATGGCAAAGGAATCTGTACATGACTCATTTCTTTATGAAAGATATTGCAGGGTGGCCATCGTTCTTGCACCGACATGTGCTTTCGGAAGCACTGGGGGAACGCGATCGCGCGCTGGTCAAGAACAGATTCCCATATGCTCTCCAAAACAGCGAACACTACGTACTTTGGACGCGTACGCACGAGTTGTCGCGCGAGGACATTACAAACTGGATACGGACACAACTTCCACAAAAAGACTTTGTGTGGTACAAGAATCCTAAGCCTACCATGATAAGCAGTGTATCGGAACATTACCATGTGTTTGTAAAAAAATAACTTAACATTTCTGCGCCATAGCGAGTACATTAGCATACATCATCCATCCCAGTAACGTTTTCGCCACTAAGCTCAGTACTGTGTAAGCCAGCTCTATGGCGGAATTGAACTTCTCGTTGTCGTCAGTGCAGCGGCAGCAGCGGCTGCACCATACATATTTGGACATTTGTACGAGCTGCACGACGCCAAAAGAGTTGAACATCAAAAACAGCATGGAGACGATGGCAACCACAAATTCCGGTGGGCTCGAATCGCTCTCGCTAGCAGAGAGAATAAAGTACCTCCATATTACACCATATCCAACCATGACCATTACCCACCCAGATAGATGTGCAACGGTCGCTGCGATGTGTAAATTGTATACAATGCAGCGTATATCTTCACGAACTTCATTTTTCAATTTCTCGACGTTTGATACGATCGTCTCAGACACCAATCCACACATTTGCGTAGCTCCGCACAGTACGGAAATCATTATGAGTTCGTTTTCGTCAATAATTCCACTGATCAGAGCTACGGACACCAACATGATGCTGGCACTGATGCTGTATTCTATGAAACGCATGGGGTTTGTGCCTTCTTTCACACGGGTTTCGTATCGATACCACCCAGGGATGAGTACGACGCCCTGAAATAGAAACGACAGTGCGTGGAAAGCGACGATCAGCCAGTGCAGACGGAGCGTGTTACCCGCAACTGTACCCTGCTTAACTGCATACAGTCCACTACTCGTGTTGAATGTTACCACACCTTCTGTATTGGCGCCCTCTGCAATCTGTTCCCATTTCAAGTAGGATACGTTTGTCGGAAAACAACTGTCGCGCTTTGTTTCTCCATCGAACCCGCCCCAATAAATTGCAAGCATTCCTACAACATTGAGGAAGTGCAAGACTGTCGCTACGATGGCAATGATGTAGTACACGTCGCAGCAGTTCTTTTGCAATGCACTGTTATTTTCTGCTATATCTACGATGGATCTTTTCATGCGTATTGCGAGTGTCGATTTAGGCCCTGAATGCACACGGATATAAGAAGTATTTGCATGTTGGCGATGTTTATGATGTTTATGATGGTGTTTATGTTTAGCAAATGCACCAATTCTACCCACTAGCATTTTTTACTTTACAAAAGGTTTCATAGAAGTACTTATTTTTTTTTAATTTCATCTCGCAACTCTTTCAACCATTTTCGCAGAAGAGTGCAATCTCCCTCACTCTGCGCTTCTATGTCCAACACCAGTGTCATATCGCACCGATCCAAATCAAAGTGTCGGTTGCGGGCAATAACTGCTTCTTCTATATCCGCCATAAGCGATTCGTGCTCTTCGATGTTGGCTTTTACATCGACCGCATTGTCGCAACGCCGCTTCATTTATCTCAACAAGCAAAGAGTACTTGTACCACATTTCTTGGTATCCATTTGTACTTTGTCTCAGTTAAAGCTCGTCATATTTAGTATAGTTGGTGCATGTTTTTAGATTCGGCGAATTTCTTGCCTGCGTTGTAGATGTCGACAAGATTGTCGGACGCAAGTTCCGAATCAGGCGGGATGGGAGTCGCGTGGGCTAAATTCACTCCATTTTGCCAACAGAAGGCATCAACGGCGCGCATTGCGACACGACGCTTTTGTTCTAGAGATGGCTTAGAATGCCATTTCCCCCACTCCGAATAACCCAACAGTAGTCCCTTCTCGTGCAGAGTGCCACCAGACATATCGTACAGACCATCTATTAGCTGGCCAATATAACCCACACTTCCAGGAGCTGCAGGCGTTACTAAAGTTTTTACATAGTCTTCCATTTTTTTATATGTGTTGTCGTCGCAAGCGATGTCAACGGAGTCCAAGTATCCTTCTTGAAAATCGGAACTCATTGTCATGGTTTTCCATGACGCACTGTTGCACTGCAGTTCAGTTTTTTTGAAACGTGGATTCTGCGCATTGCGTATTTACTTCATTGGAGGTGAACTAAAATGCGCGGCCTGTGTCGTCGTGGACTGTTCCACCAATGGGCGGCAGGGTTTTCGATGTTTTTGCTGCTGGTCATGGTTGTTTTGGAGTACCGCACTTACGAACAGGCGTTGAGGAGACACACTGTGGCGAAAACAAACGCCAACTTATATTTGAAAAAAAACAGAATATGCAACGATCCCGAGGCACGCGCAAAGTTGGCAGGGTTTGACAATTGTGCTGAGAGTGAGGAGATATTGACAAAAACGCCACGCGTAGAGGCACTTTACGACGTCTTGGAGCGGTGGAAGTTGTGCCACGATGGCCGCTGTGAAATGTTCTATTCTGATTTGGCGGCCAATATGCCTTACATCGTAGCGCTCTTTTTAATATTTTTATTGATGCTTATCTGCATATGGTTCAAGTATGGCATGGAGCGCACTGTGGAGCACGCGCGGCAACGTTGGAGCCTGCCTTCGGATGTTTACAGAGATGGATACCATATTAAAACATATTAATTTTGCAAATTTATATTTGGGTCTATCAAGCCACTGTAAAACAAAAAAAAAAGACTATATATAGGCAATGTAGTTTATTACTACATTACCATGGCCAACCGATTTCAAGACCAACATTCTGGCGCACGCAACTACGACCTGAGCAAAAGCGACGCTCCTGGCAAGAATGCACTTTCAGCATTTTTTGGACCGCCCAGCGCTCCTTTGGACTCGACCCAAATGGGCGGTGCGCGTGCCGATGATCGGTACCCGCATGAGACCTTCAACCTTCCCAAGGCCTACGAGGGCAAGAACAAGTATCTGGAGACGCAAATCTGGTGGATGCTTAACCAGGCCGAGTTTCTCGTCGATAAGCTATGTCCGTGGGAGCTTACCGACCAGCTCAGCGTCGAGTGGGAGATCTGGAAGTTCAACAACACCATGGCCGATTACGAGCCTGAGCAGGGTGTGCCGCGGTACGTCACCAGCGAGCAGGAATCCCATCGCGACGCCCTTTCGCGGCGTGGTTTGGCCTTCATCATCGAGCACGGGTTCTTCAAGACCAAGCGCGGTCAGGAGACATACATGATGAACCTGCGTCAAATTGTCGACGCCATCCACACCACCGTGTACTACGGTGTTCTCACAAGTCTCCTCAACGGCAAGAACCACTACAAGGAGTGGGAGCGCAAGTTTGGGGACCAGGCTCTGCAACTCGAGGACATCATGCGCAAAGAGGTGAACGATTGGGCCATTGCCCAGAAAACGGAACGTGGGTTGTACGTTCTCGACGCCCACTTGAAGCACCGCATGAAGGCCGAAGGCATTGTCCCGAACATCTGGGTCTTCCCACCGAAGATGCAGATCTTCCTCACTATGTACCCATCCTCCGAGGTGGTGTACAACGTCCACGGACCTGGCAACCAGGACAACCTCGAGAAAGGTCCCGCAAACATGCTGACCTTCCGTGGCTCCCAGGTGCACGAGGCCAGTCCCATCGATGTGGACTTTGTGGGCAAATCGCACGATCTGCTGTCGCGGGACCGCATGATTGGTTCGTATTTTACCATGTTCGATACCGTACCACTTGTCGGAGCGAGCGACAAAACGTACAGCTCGGGCCAGCGATCTATCTTTGTGTACGATGCCAGCGCAGACGATTTCCGCAAAATTAGCCTGCAGAAGGCCATCTTTTCATGCATGCGCTTCGACAATTCGGATGAGGGTGTGCTTCACGACCGCATTTATGACGAGAGCGTGATCGCAGGGCTCGGAGAGAAGGTGCCGAGACATGGTGATTTTTTCACGATTCGTTGCCCCGTGCAACGTCGGTGGCGGAACGCCGCGTCCTTTGGTGAGCTTTTCATGTACAACCAAATCGACCCTGCGGTGTGGCGGGCTACGGTTCGGAGTCTCGCTCGCATATTGGACGTGACTCGCGTAGGCGGCGCCGCCGCTAATGCTGGAGTACTTTTAAATGATGATAACTGGAGGGACATTGTCGCAGGCGCTCTTGGTCTTGTTGATACTGATTTTGTAGACAATAACGCAATCGAAGGCGCTTGCGGAGTGCCCGCGACCGTCGGTGGCGTTGCAGGCGTCGCCGATGCGGCAGGCCAATACCCCCGAGGTGCCGATAAGGCAGGCGAAGATGCCGCAAGGCAAGCGGAGAGCGCAGGTGGTCGTCGTCGCATGAAGAAGAAGCGGAAGAAGGGAACCGTGGGAGCCACCCGTGCCGAAGCAGAGGGCGACGATGTACCACCCGAAGACCGTGTAGCAGTAGCAGGAGTGGCCGCACAAGGCGCTGTCGGTGAAGTCGGCGGTGTTGCTAACAGGGAACAATTGGGCCGCGTCGCCGCCATGGATGCGGGCGTCGCTGCTGCCGAGGGCGGCAATCTTGGCGGTGCAGACGGTTTATGGCGTCTCGGGGTTGCTAAGCATGCTCTTCGACGCTTGAAGATCACACGCAAGACGCTGACACAGCTGGTCCGGAACGATGTGCGGCTTCCGTTTGGATTCTTGCTTCTTCGTCCGTTCCAGCGGTACCAGGCGTCCTCGGCCATCTTGGCTCAAGGCGGGAAAGACTTGGGTATCACATTTCATGGCCACCACGATTTTCAGCTAACGGACGATGTTATCCACAAGACTCATGTCGGACACTATACGTTCTACTCCAAAACGGTAATTAAGAACCCAAATCGGTACGTGATTGCGGAAGATGTGTTTTGCACCAAGTACTGCGGCGGTGAGAACACCACGTTTTTTACCCGTGTCGAACAGTTTGAAGATGTGGCCACAGGATCGGCTCCTAGTGAGCGCAGTCTGCTCTCGGTGATTGTCCCCGCGGACCGTTACGGCCTCGACGGATCGGACCTCATCAAGAACCCTCTGGACATCACCGGACGCTTCGACCCCGCGTACACAAAGAACCTGATCTCTCCCGACGACGCGCCGCACTACCCTGGTGCTGGTCTTTTGACGCGGCTCCTTGATCTCACGCGTGTGGATTGGGGCGACGCCAACGACGACCGTTTCAACGCTCTGTACCAGCAGCTTAACCGCATCTGCTTTCAGGGCCGCCAGTTTGCCTTTGATTGGAAGACGCAGTCGTTTGCTGTGGAGACGCTGGAGTCTGGGCACTGGGGACGAAGTGGTACGTATGCTGGCTGCCGCGCTGCTCGTGAGGGTCGTGGCATGCTGGTGATGCCGGATCGCGAGTCAACGCTTCTGTAACTATTTTAAACTTAGAAATTAACTATTAATAACAGTTTTGTATACATTAAAAATGCCTACACGCAGTGAGCGCAAGGTGCGGGATTGGGATAAGAAATACCGTACCCGTGCGATTATTGAAGATCTTCGTTGGGAGAACGTGTGGAGGAGATCAGATAAATTCAACGACTTGACATGGGAGCAAAAATTACGATGGCACGAGAATATTGTAAATTCCCAACAACCGATAGGACGTCTTTTGCGCTACGATGCGTATCTCAGTCTATCACCCTGGTCGGAAAATCAACGGCAACAAATATCCAAAGCATTGTCGAAAGATCACTTTTGGTACAAATTTGGGAAGATTTTACACATGGTGGACGATCAAGGAAGGCACACTACTCTTCCCTTTATCGAAACGCAACGATGGCCAGATGCCAAGTACATCGGTGCGAAAAATGGCAAGAATGTTTCCATGGAGTTGCTGGTGGCAGATACGAAGTCTTTCATGCCACACATTGCACCGAAGGGCAATCGCTCGGGCCTCAGTACTATGCTCAATAAAGCTGGAAAGCAGTACAAAAAGCTGCTTACAGATTCAAAAGATCGTATGTACGATTGGGCGACGGAGGTGCGGAGATTTCCTGGCTCTGAAGTGGGACGTCGCCGTAAAATAATAAAGGATTTTCAAACATATAGACGTATAGATTTCTGGTTGAAGAACGAGAAAGAGGAATACACTGCGTATATGGATGAGGCCAAGTTTAAAACCGACGATGTGTACGACTCTGCGCATTTGTATTTATACCAAGATGTCGAGGTGCAAGCTCTAGCTTCTTACATTGGATCGCGCGTGCATGAGCGTTTCATGGCCTTCATGGTGGAAGACGTGCCGCACGGCGCGTACGCGCCACTTTTGCCCGGTTCCAAACTACCTACTAATTTAAGAGGCTTGCTTCTGGGCACCGATGCAGGCGCGGGATACATTCTAGGCTACACGGACAACAACCCGAAGCGCGAGGCGGAATTTTACAAACAGTTTCTTAAGCGTTTGAAAACAATGTTCAATGCTTTTGCTGCGGCAGTGGAGTATCCCGTGCATCATCCTAATTTGTGTCTGCGTGACACAGCTGGAAAGTTGGTGCTTTTGCAGACACGTTTGGATGCTGTTCTCAAACACAAAAGCAAGGATACGTTTGTGGTGGTGGAGTTCAAGACCATAAACGGAAGCAAGTGGAGTGAACTCAATCCAATACAACGCATTCACAGCGGTCTTCGAGATGCGCTGGTACAAGCATTGATCAACGCGTACCTGTTTGAACTCAACACTACACTCTCTGTGGAATTTCTCGCGATTGTCTTCATCGAGCGAAAGCGTAATGCACAGCATGTTTTTAAGTTTCCATACAACGAGCCGCAGCGCACACTGGCAAAGAAATTCTGCGAGTTTTTGTTTCCAGCAAAGCGGTGCATTTACATCAACCACCAAGGCGTTTGGTTGGATCGTGCTCCGACTTACCCGCTGACTGCATACGACAAAGAGAATAAAATTAAACTTTTGCGGACGTCCGTACCAGATTTGCTCGGTCGCGCTACCGACCGTTCTTTTCGATGGAGGCAAACATCAAAGGTTAAGCCTGTGCTCGCGTCAGCGACTTTGACGCCACTCATTGGGCACACTGTGACGTACAAAAAAAAGAAATATTTCATTTCACGCATTGTGGACAATGCAACACAAGAACTGTTGATTCGACTCAGTGACGATCCATCCAATGTGACAAAAACTAAACGTGTCACATTGGATGAATTGCATTGGCACACCGATATGTTTCGTCGCGAGTGGAAAGAATTGAAATTCTTTGCACTGCAAATGCTTACACCGAATCACGACACGATCATTCGCGAGCGCTCGGCAATGTACGAACTCGCGTTGCTCGAAGGAGATCGTTTCTTCAATGAAAACCGATTGAATCTTTTTAAAGTAGCACAAGAGTTCTCGTACGATCCAAAGGAGGATGTGTTTACGCGGGGTACAGTGCCATTGTCATACCGCATGGGTGTCGGGGACACATACGATGCTTCCAAAATTGTTGGAATTGCACCAAGCAATGCGAAAGGAAGAGACAAATCACGGGGTAACTTGGATGTGCAATTTCCAAAGGCAGGATCATTGTCAAAAAGGATTGAAGATGCGTTGAAGAATCGTTTGGGTGCAGGGGCAGGGAAACCGCAGCGGAAGTACTCGAAGTCGACCAAGGAGTATCTTGGATGGGCCGTTCTAAAACCAGACGATGATATTCTCAACAAATTGTTTGGAGGAAGAGGAGACGCGTGGGAGCGATACTATGAGTTGCTGAACAAAGGTTGGGATCAAAACCAAACTCTTGCGAGCGTGTACCCTACAGGTTGGTACTCCGCGACACGGTTCCGGGCAAACCGGACAATAAACAAACACGCGGTGAAGTTTTCTCCCAGTGATGGGCGGTTGAAGAAAGATGCTATGTTGTTGGAATTTCCAGATTTTGTAGCAAGAATGCTTCACAGTGACAATCACGAACTGTTGCTGTATTTGAAGAAAAAAAGCGATGAATTTGTAGAGTTTAGATCCAATGCTAATAGGGAACCCGATGCAGGAGAGGACTTTCGATTGTACCGAGATGGTTGCATGCCGTCGTTTGATGAAAATATTCGACTCTCGACGTCCCTGTGCGTTCCAGAAGAGAGACTGCAACTGCATGTGGCTATACGAACGGCGTCAGAATCGATTGTGGGTCAATTGGATTCCACTGCTGTCCCCATGCAAAGCACCGACGCCTTTGAAAAGGCCTGTCAATCGTTTGAACCGAGCAAATTTCCCTATGTCGTAGACTCATCGCAAGCGTTGCCTGTGCGTGTGTATCGTACGTTGAATCGTAGGATAAATAGTAAGATTGTGGGAGATGAATACGAAGACGTTGTAGTGCATAACAGTACGCGTTCTATGTGGAAAGAGTTTTATTTGACAAAGGCTATTGAAATGGTTGAAGAGGAAAAAATGAATTTACTGGCCTCGTTGCAGGCGTGGAAGGAATCCGAGGATTCCTCCAACCCCTCTATTTTTGATGGTTATGACTATAAACGTATGTAAGATACAAAGGTAAAATGGGGTTCTTAGTTAAAAAAAAATGCATTACAAATTTCTTCAAATCGGATTTCGATGTTAAGGGATTGGCCAGCATGCCAGATATGGGGGGGTTGGCATATGTACAGAAATATTCACCACATTTGTTTCAGCTTTTGCACAGCATATGCTACAAAGAGTGGAATCAAGATGTGCATTGTGAGGAGAAAAAGTGCACGCATGGGGATAAATTAAGCACGTTTGTGCACGATATTTTAGGCACAGACGCAAACATCCACCCACAAGAGTCCTTGCCTCTTATTCTTGAGCATGTTGACTATGTGGCCGTCGACGCGATGGAGCATCTCTACTCCATGTCTTTTCTGAGTATGGAAAACATGGATAGGTTTAAAAGCGTGGAGAAGTCCGAACTTTTAAACGTGTTTAAAAATTGGTGTTACAAATTGGCGTCGTTGGTGGACAAGTATTCTATTTCTAGGCAGAGGCCTTTGTTACTTTACAACAGCCTGTGTGAGTTTGACGCATTGCATACATTTTCCAGAATTGGAGAAAACTTCGTGGACTACTGCAAGAAAAAACCTCACTACAAGGAATACATAGAAGATGCGCGCTACGTGGGTTCCAAAAAGGACGAGCTTCGTTACCAGTGCAATGTTATTTTTAGTATCCGTGAGGAAAAATATGCAACGTTGAAGAGTGTAACAATTTTAGAAACAAAGAAATCTATTACAGGTGAATTCAAGTATGGAGGCATACGCGTTGAAGGAAAAGATCAAGTCGGTTTGTTTTACGATGCGACTGCTGTTGAGTCGCAACGCCTTGGTACCGACGAATATGTGGTTTCTTGGGTTAGCGATCGCAAAGTACCGGAATTTTTTGGCGCACCCTGTGACGACAAGGAATTGTTGGAGTTAGTCCAAATTATACGTCTGGGTAAAAAAGACCCACCAGATACAACGTATGGGCTTTTGAAGTTGTACGTTGAAAATTTGGAAGCAGTGTTGAAGAGCATTAACGAGCCCTACGGCCCCATGCTCACACAAACATTGGATGCCTACGTTCTGCAAAAATTGGCAGAATTGCACGATTACGAGGACGAAGAGGACGAAGAGGACGAAGAGGACGGGGCTGAATGTCGCTGGTTGTACAAACTAGCCTCCGTAATGAGCATGTTGGAGCTTCTGGTGGAGTACAGTGATTCTATTTCAAAGAGTCCAAATTCAGATTTTTGTTTGGGAGGCAAGGAGTCACTACTTTCTCAAAGGGATCGCACAATTGGTAGAGTGACACTTATCATGGGTCAAGAAGAAGAAGCAGACGAAGAGTACGAAGCAGACATACAAACAGTCAAGTTTTTGTACCTGCGTGATTTTATTCTGCATACGCGGTTGATATCTATGATGCTTGGAAGATACCTCGAAGACTCGGATCCGTCTTGGGGACCGTCGCCAGTGTGGAAGGCATTTCGTTCGATTGTGAAGCAGATCCCCTGCTTACGTGGAGTAGTTGAGTTTCCAAGCAAAGGATCCGATCCTGCGTTTGTGCACGCTGTTGAAACATACACAAACAAAGGAAAGGTCTTACTTTGCGTGAGCTCCATTGCACCGAGGGTTCTGTACGCGCACGCGTCAACCGAACCGACAAGCGAGGCTGCTCCCATGTTTCTTGAAACGTCGCATCACATTTTGGATTTTCATGGCATGAGAAGTCGCGACGAGGACATACAAGTCAACTATAGTATGGTGTTGGAGTCTACTTTGTGGCCACGTGGGGGTCGTGAATTGTTTGGACAATTTGCAACTCCGAACGATGACAACAAGGAGGCACTGGGTCTGAAAGAGGACGAGATGGCCGATGCGGACCAAAGTTTTTCGCTTCGCTTGAAAGAGGCATATGATGGTCCTTTGTATTCAAATGCGTTTAAAAAGAGCAAACAAAACGCAGCCTCCAACTTTGTATACTTGCGAATGTGCGCTCCGGAGAAAACTGTTCTTTCCAATTACGAACAGGCAAAACAACATCTCTTGAATGAAAAGGGGTGGAACAAAGGGAAGCAAGCGAAGGGCCACTTTGAAAACGCTATGAAACTGCTGGGCATGTTTGAATGGCACAGGACTCAATTGGGCGAAGAACGGCGCAATATGGTACTTTTGTATGGCATTGTACTTTTGGAATGGAACGTGTTGGAATATTTAAATGTATATCCTTGGGAAACAAAAATGTAACGCCACTATTATAAACAGAAAAAAAAGACTATATATACGGAACATGCACATGTTCTAACAGTCAAGATGATTAATACATCATTTTTAGGAAACCCCAAGCCAAGTAGGGGCCAAGATGCTCCTTTTGCTCCCCGTCCCGACGCGGGACCATCTCGTTCGCTGAGAAATGCGTTTGGTGCAGCAGTCCGCGCGCCGTCTCTGCACAATCGCGCTGGTATCTTGTCCAACGCCACAATTACGTATCCTTTTCTCTCGCGCCCGTGGCGGAACGGCGAGGATAAGACACTTACAGAGGGATCGCTTTTGTTTTGCCACCGAGATTCGCAGCACTCTGCTCGGAACCATGGGCGTAAGAACCGTACTATGGTAGTAGTCGCAGACCTACCAATGATCAACCGTAAGTTGGCCGCGGCTTCGCACAAATTCGAAGAGGGTTTTGACGCTGCGGGGGCCAGAGCTTTTGGCACCAACGAGCTCTTGAAGCACACTGCCGACAGCAGCTTCTACGGAGCCTTTAAAGATGACGCCCTCACGCCTGCTAACGACGGTGGGCCGATTGCCGAAGGCGGGTTTCTAACCTCGTGGTCCTTCGTGGGTGTGCTGCGCAACGAGTCCAATCCACGCGGCAAACTGCAACGCATGCTGAATGTCGACGTGAGAGGACGCAGTCGTGTCCGCAACATCTGGGGACGAGTGAAGGGCGGCGATCGCTTGTACGTGCAGCTCGTACGTGGAAAAGACCGTGCGGAGGACAAGCCTATTGTCCCAGAAATATCAGAAGATACGGCACGGGACGCGTGGTTTCTCATGCCGGTGGTAAACCCACTTAACAGCAAGAAAGCCTTCCACAAGTGTTGCTTGTTTCCAGTAGGTACAGTGACCAGCGCAGTGTGCCGCGAGAGTTCTCAAGGTGCGCGTCGCCGTGCTCTGTACGAAGGGGGACGTGACTCGGAAGGAAATATGTTGGTGGCGTTAGATTTCATTGAAATTGTAGTGGGCATTGCATGCCATTAGACTAGTTACTTTTCACATCAATACAACATCCATATCATGTCCAGGTGGTGCGAAGCTCAGGGCACGACCGATCTCGAATCGTCGGCGCGTTTGCGCAATGCTCAGAGCAGCGTTTAATACATTTTGAGCGTTAGCACGTACACCAGCAGCAGCAGCGCCGCCTATAAATGCGGCGGTCGCTTGCGCATCATTTGCGACGTTAGTTACCATCAAGGCTCGGATGGCTTTTAGAAAGTCCTGCATGTTGGCGTCAAGTCCTACAAGCCCCTCTGGCCGGAATGCAGCGTCACTTCCAAATACCTTCTTTGCATACTCGCGGTCGGCGACATGAGCTGGTTGGACGGAGAACATTTTCTTCTCAGGTGGCACGCCTTCTGGAACTTTCTGATCCCTGTGCGGAAGCCCGACGCGCAGTACATCGCCAGGGTAGATGGCGTGGGTGCCAGTGTTGATAATGGTGTTGAGACCACCCAAACTTGTTACAAAGCCTTGCGCTTCACGCTGCTTGTCGTGGTGAAGATCATACCCCGTTACGGATACGCCTGCGTATACTAGCGAGTCCAAAATTTGGTCGTCTGTTTCACCGCCTGCTTTCAAACCGTTGGCCGAACTAAAACAGTGCAACATGTGTCGGTCACGATACCGTGACCCGTTTTGGTTTTTGGCCATGAGAATTTCACGCGGCATAATGTTCAAAGTCTCTGGTTCTTGTGCCGCGTCGACGGCGTCCCTGTTGTTTTTTTGTTTGCCCAGTTGGCGCGTGTCGGGACGCACATTAAGATCAAAAGCTCCCGGGTTGCGAGCGATGGGCAGCATTCTGCGACGGTTGGCTCCTGCGGATACAGACATCTTGATTGTTTTGGTGGTGTTGTGCTATATATACTATTTTTTTGTTAACTTTAGTGGAGTGGCGCGTTTTTTTCTAATTAACTCAAAGTACTCATATCAAAGTCGAATGTATCTTCTTCTTCGTCACCAACGCCTGCTTTGTTGTACTCCGAAACTCTCTTTTCGAAAAAATTTGTTTTCCCTTGGAGACTGATTTGTTCCATCCATGCGAATGGGTTCTTCACCTTGTGCTCGTAAAGGGGTTCGTCGCACAGCTGCTGAAAGAGGCGGTCGGCCACAAACTCGATGTAACTGGACATAAGGTCTTTGTTCATACCGGTCAATTTACGCGGCAGTGCACTAAGTATGAAGTATTTTTCGACCTTCACGGCCGAAAGAACGATTTCGCGAAGAGTTTCGCTTGACAGCTTGTCTTTTTTTTTGGTGTACTTGGTGTACAACAGCACAGCAAATTCACAGTGCATGCCTTCGTCACGTGCGATGAATTCGTTGCTGAGTGTCAACCCTGGGCACTTTTGTTTGAAATGTTTCAGCCAGTAGATGGCACAAAAGGAACCTGAAAACAGAATGCCTTCGACGCACGCAAAGGCCACGAGACGTTGTTCGTATGGCGTTGTCGGATCCATCCAACGCTTGGCAAAGTTAACCTTGGCAGCGACGCTGGGTAAGGTTTCCACGGCGTCAAACAATTTTTGTTTTTGGTCTTTGTCGGTGCAGAACAAGTCTAAAAGAATGCTGTAGGTCTCGGCGTGCATGTTCTCCATCATGGCCTGGAACGTGTAGAACGCAACCACTTCCGGGTTGTCCAATTCGTTACAGAAATTGGACACTAAATTTTCTAAAACAACGCTGTCGGAAATGGCAAAAAACGCTAAAATGTGCAAGAGAAATTTCTGCTCGTCCTCTTCGAGCGTTTTCCATTCCGAGAGGTCGGATTTAAAGTCCAACTCCTCTGGTGTCCAGAATTTTGTGACCTGCTTCTTGTAAGCCTGCCAAAGGGGCATGCAGAAGTCTGATATGGGAAATGTTGTAAGACGCTTTTTACAGTCACATAAGAGAGACATTGTAGTACATAAGTATGTGTTTGATATACTTAAAAAAAAACTGAACTTTACAATACCATGGGCAAATCTCCACTAGATTTCCACCCCAAACGAGCCCGATGTCGTAAAATGCGGTTCAATATTGTGAGTTTTCTGTGCAAGAAGTTTGTGACGTTGGAGTTGAGTCCCGTGGCGTCGATCCAATCGTCGTCCACATCATCGGCGTGGCGTTTCATCCCAATGATAAGATCGTTGACGGCCTCTACTTGTTGAGACGACCAAGTCTCACGCTTCGTTTGAATACCTTCTAAGGTTCGCCGATGTTTGCGCAGATAGTCAAGAAATGTATTTCCAGAGGGTGGTGTTAATGTTTTTTTCGCGACACCGAGCACAGTCATGAGTTCTCGGTTCGGTACTGTGTTTTCAATAGGTGCCCTGCAAATGGGGCACCGCTGCAATCGTTCTATAGAAGCTTCACACACGCTGTGGCCGCATGGTACTAACACGTGCGCTTGGTGGCTTTCGTTGTAACCGCGAATGCAAATAGGGCAGCGCAAACTCGGAAGTAGGTTGCGCAGGTACGCGTTGCGCACGGAAGAAAGGGCTACAGGCGATGGAATATCGGGCGGTGGAGGTGGTGTTCTTGCTGCCATGGCAGATGTCAATCTTGATCGAAAAGTTGATACTATTTCACGTGGCCTGGATTCAGCTCGGGGTGTTTCGGACTCTGTTTGAGATTGTGGTGAATTTGGCATTTAATTTGTATTTGTGTTTATTATATATAGGTAAACAGTACATTTTGCAGCGTCTGAAAGGATTTTCTGTAAGATTCTTCAATTGCCCGCACTAGATCAGATTTCATGAACAGGTTGGAAACCTCCAACAACGTTTCGAATTCAAAGCATTCCTTGCTTGAGCATCTTTTTTTCATCCACCAAAATGCCGTGATTTCAATTATAGAATGAAAGTGTCGCATAATAAAGAATGAATGAAACAATTCAACAGAGTTGGTTGGTATAATCCAGCTCCGCTTGTTTGTAGCATTTTCTGAGCATGTCAGCAGCATTTCATTTGCATGCGATGCCCACTGCTCTTCTCCACCTCTGTGCAACAAAGTGCACTGTACACAATTTGAATGTTCGATTGTTTTCAAAATGTCATGGTATTTATCGAGAGACCCTGGAATATTCTCGTAAATTTTACATAAAATACTATGTCGGTGTTCGTTGAATTGTTTGACCACCAGCACTAACTTTTGTAGTATGTTTCGTTTGTGCGCCCGTGTTCTAGAAAACGCAGAGGCAAATTTTGCGGATACGGAGGGGCATATAGCTAAAATTGCGAACATGCGAATGACCTGTTTAAGTTCTTTGCATGAAAAAACTGTCAACTGATGTTGTTTTAGTTTCACTACAATGTCGTTCAACGGCATTTGGCCCCTAAGCCAGCATGTCACCTTCTTTGTTATGCCCATTTCTTATTTGTTGTGTTCATAAAGTTATAGGCTCTTTGGATGTATCCAAAGCTCACTTTACAGTATTTGAAGAATATGCAGAAAATCAAAGCCACCGTTTAACCATAAAATACTATAGTTGTTCATCAATATGTAACATTAAATGCTCATTGTCGGCATCGATGTTGGCTTGCGGTCCTTGGGATGGGCCGCGTTTGATTCCAAAGCAGGGGAACTTACCGATTCCAAAGCGTGGCAAGTTGGAATCTTGGACGTGTGGTCCCTTGTCAAAAAGAAGGAGAAGAACGACTATTGCCTGTTGGCCAAACGCATGCTGGAGTCCATGCCTCTGTTGCGAAAAGCCGATGTCATTGTCATTGAGCGCCAAATGCAAGCGCGCATGAAGCAACTGGCCACCGCTTTGCGTGCGTTTTTGTGGCCTCGGGCACATCTGTGCACACCACTGGTTGTAAAGCGTTTTTTTGGCACTTCCACCGGGCGCTACAAGTTGAACAAAAAAGCTGGTGTTGAGTTAGCGCGTGAAATTGCTCCTTTGCCCATTCGCAACACAATCATGGAAATGAAGGCTAAGCAGGAGACGGACGCGGCGGACGCGTTGCTCATGTGCTATTGGTACTGGTTCGCAAGGCTGAAAAAGAAGGTACCGGAACATATACAGGAAAGTAGGAAAAAGCGCGGATGTTAAATTACTCCATTAGACAGTATAAAGAGCATGCTCTAAGTAAAAGTAGAAATGAAACGTGCCCGCTCGTTTTTCCCAGAACATGCCAAACGACAATGTTTGCAGCGGCCACCCGTGGCATGCAAACGGGCATGTCCTCACCCCGAGGTTCCAAACGCAAAGAGACAACGACAAGGGCCGTCGCTTCAAGAGATGGAGCTTTACCGACTGCGCAACGAAAATGCGGCCTGTCAACGAATACGGGAGGAGTTGCAGCAACAAAACGAGGCCATGCGCGCGTACGTGAGCAAGGCGATGTGCAGAATACAAGAATTGGAAAGTGAAGTTTCTATATTGAATGCTCGC
>Ga0315322_10001393_pt1 | contig 18783 bp, 12 predicted proteins | sample M110021515metaG_FD_203461 | JGI IMG/M metagenome (GOLD analysis project Ga0315322, IMG submission 203461) | Ammonia-oxidizing marine archaeal communities from Monterey Bay, California, United States - M1 100m 21515 | ecosystem: Environmental > Aquatic > Marine > Intertidal zone | place: USA...
ATGAATAACACCGCTGCTCAAGTGATGCTCAATCCAACTATTCATCGCGCCTACTGCGATGGTATCACGCAGTTGCAAGAGAACGATAAGGTCGCAACGCTCGTCTCCGGATCCGGGAATGACGATGACTCTCCTTGCTTGGGAGCAGCTGCCGTCTTCGAAACCAGCGCTTCGTCTTTCCTCCAGGACGAATCTCTCAGTCATGAAATTTTCGGTCCAGGCACTACTCTCGTTCGATGGCAAAACAAAGAGGAACTCCTCGCCTTACTGGAAAGCTTCCAAGGGCAACTGACCGGAACCATTCACGCCAGTGAAACGGATTTAGGAAATTACAGCGAAATCCTAGCGGTTCTGGAACGCAAGGTTGGGCGTATAGTCTACAACAGCTTTCCAACAGGAGTTGAAGTCTGCCATTCCATGGTTCACGGTGGTCCCTTTCCGGCGACTTCCGATGGACGCAGCACCTCGGTCGGCACGCACGCAATTTCCAGATTTACCCGTCTAATCGCATACCAGGACAGCCCCCAATCGCTGCTTCCCGATGAATTGAAAGACGGAAACCCGCTTGGAATCGTTCGACTTGAAAACTGAAAAATCGTTTGGGTAATAGCCTCGAAAAACGCGTCATCGCCCTCTCTCCAAGAAATCAAAAGTCTAGACGGGGTCCGCTTTAGCTTTTCGTCCCTTGCGCCCCCAAACATCCTTAATTGTATTCGCAAACCAATTTCGCATATCATCTAGAATCGCGTAGAAAGTTGGAACGATGATCAATGCGAGAAAAGTGGATACCATCAGTCCTCCCACAACGACTCGACCCAGCGGAGCATAGGAAATGTCCATCATCTTCGATCCGCCAATAGCTATCGGTATCATGCCGCACATTGTCGTCAACGAGGTTACCCAAATCGGTCTAAAGCGTCTACGACTGGCCTTCATCAACGCTTCATTTCTAGACATGCCGGAAGCCATGAGGCGCTGCGACAAATCCACCAGCACAATGCCGTTATTCACCACTACGCCGATCAGGATCATCGCTCCCATGCCCGCCATGCGATCGAACGCCGTATCCGTCGCAACCAACATCCACACAACTCCAATTCCCGCAATAGGAACAGTAATGATTACCGCCAGCGGCATAATGAAAGACTCGAACAATACTCCCATCAGGAATATCACGAAAACAAAGATAAGCACTAAAGCAAACTGGAGTTCTTGATTCTCCTCTTGCTCCTTTTTCATACTGCCACCACGGTCCCACTTGTATCCACGCGGCATTTCGAAGCCTTGCATAACACTTTCCACATCTGTATTCGTTTTTCGAGTATCCTCTGTTTCCATCAATGCGCGAATACGCATGTTCGTTTTGCGATCATAACGCCTAATAGTCTGCGTCGCATCACGAAAGCTCATTTTGGAAATAGCATCGAGGGGCACTTCTTTCCCCGTATCGGATTTGAAACGCATCTTGTTCAGTTCAGTAAGCGATTCTCGGTCCTCTTCGCGTAAACCTGCGTCGATATCTATCTCCCTTCCGTCTTCCATGTAATAGCGACCGACACTAGAACCTCGCATTGCCGAAGAAATCGCAGAAGAAACCTCACGAGTACTTATCCCCAACTGCTGGGCCTTTTCCCGATCCATATGAATTCCCAGCTCTTGCTCATTCGCTTCTACGTCTAAATCGAGTCCCACGAGTTCCTCTATACTCTGTAGGCGACGAACGACCTCCTCTCCCAAATTAAAAAGTGTTTCCGTGTCATCGCCGTACAAATACACATAAAACGACCGCGTATTATCCGAAGAACTACTCGTTCGATAGCGAGCTTTCAATCCTGGCGGCAAATTGAAGCGTTCCGCGAAATCCCGCATAATGTCTCCACGGCTCATTGGTTCCTCCGGGCTCATGCCAACAAGATCGAGAATTCCAGCGTATGCGACTTGATACCAAGTCTCTGTTTCCTCGATCATATTCAGCCGCACGTACATGCTGCTTCTACTGTGACTAGAAGAGTAGGAATCGAATACATACAGCTCCCGATTCTCTTCGAGAAAAGTCTCCACTTGATTCGTCCATTCCTCGACTTCGTCTTTTGTCACGCCACCGGGAAGCTCGAAACTGAAATAGACATAACCGCCCTTGCTCCGACCATCCCGGACATCAATCCATTCCTCCTGGATAGGGATTAGAGTTACGCCCACCAAAGAAAAAATGATCAGCATCGCAAAGTAGCGATCGTCAATCGCTTTTCGCAACACAAGTTGATAAGCTCTACCAATCTTTCCGCCTGCCTTTTGCGAGGCTTCTCGCACCCGTTTTGCAGCAAAGGTTTTGCTTGCCAATGGAATCAGCAACAACGCTATCCCAAGGGACGCTCCCAATGCGGCGATCACGGGAATTCCAATACGAAGAAAGAAAAAATGCGTTTCACTCCCAGAACGCATCAATAGCAACGGAATGAACACTGCCGCCGTCGTCAAAGTCGCCATAGTAATGGCCAGACCGATTTCGCTCGCTCCGAACAAAGCACTTTCCTTTGGACTCATTCCCTCCTCTCGTTTCGAGTAGATGTTCTCGACCATCACAATGGCATTATCCACCACTAGCCCCACCGCAAGAAGGAGCCCCATCATGGTAAGCACATTCATAGTCCACCCCATGAAATACAGAGCGATAATGGAGCACAGTAGCGATAAGGGAATGGCCATCGCAATCGTCACCGCAATACTCAGCGAGCGCAAAAAACAAATCAGAACGATGAACGAGAAAATGCCGCCCCATATCGCTGTCATTTTCAAATTGCTTACAGACTCCAGAATATACGCCCCTTGATTTTGGAATATATGAAAATCGATTCCACCCCAACGTTTCGCTCTCGAAAACCGATCGAACACGCGCACTACCGCATCGCAAATCTCAACGATATTTGCATCCGCCGAGCGCGTGATTTCAACACCATAAGACATCCCTCCATTCAAGCGCCAAGTACTGTATCCTTCGATTACGCCAATATACACTTCGCCCAAGTCACTCAAACGTAGTCCCGTATCACGATCGACCACGAAATCCTCCAAGTCCTTCAAATCTTCTATCCGTCCCACTGAACGAACCATCAATTCCTGCCCCCCTTCTCTCACTCGACCAGCACTGAGATTTAGATTATCGCTCTTCAAAGCGCTGGTCAAACGATTTATATCCACATTGTGGGCACGCAATTTCTCTTGATCCAAAGAAATGCGCACTTCCTTGTACTGCGTTCCTTTGATATCGACATCTCCCACTCCATCTATCCGCTGCAAAGCGGGTCGCAAATAGCGCTCGATAAAAAACTCCGGATTCTCAATATGGTCTCCTAAAGTCATGGCAGCGAAAAGCACTTCCTCGTCATCTTCATCGTAACGGTAAACCGTAATCTCATCCACTTCTTCCGGCATCTCCGGCAATACACGATCCATGCGATCTTTAATTTCTGCATACGCCTCATCCATATCCACATCCTTGTGGAAATAGACGTACGCTCGCCCCTGCGTACCATAAGATCTCGTGTATACTTTCTCAACGCCACTGACAGTTCCCAGCGCGTCCTCCATCGGTTCGACTATTTTGTCGAGCACATCAAGTGGAGTGGAATTCTGATAATAAGCTCGCACCATCAATCGCTTCTCCTCCATGCCGCTTGGCATCAATTCGATTGGAATGCGATTGTAAGCGATGATTCCTAAAACCAATGCCATCAGCAACCCCATCAATACCGTCACCGGGCGATTGACCGAAATAGTCGGGAGCAAACTGTATTTGGGTTCGGGCATTTTCTTCAACTAAGCTTCCGCTGATGCGACCTCAGGCAAAGCCGCTTCCTCATTCACTTCGAATTTTCCATAGTCCAGCAAGAGATACAAAGAAGGAATCACCACTAAAGTGAGAAACGTAGACGAAGTTAAACCAGAGATAACGGTAATCGCCAGAGGAACGCGAATTTCCGCCCCTTCGCCAACTCCCAAGGCCATGGGAATCAAGCCCAGCACCGTCGTCATGGTGGTCATCAAAATGGGCCGTAGGCGAGCCAAGCAAGCTGATTTTACCGCATCGACTTTATCTCGCCCTTGCCGCCTCAAATTATTGATATAGTCAACCAATACGATCGCATTATTAACCACGATACCGGCCAACATTATCAGTCCGATGAATACAAGAATATTGAGGCTCCAACCTCCGAGAAACAGAGCTAAAACCACCCCAATAATCGCCAAAGGTACTGTGAAGAGAATGATGAACGGATGAAGCAAGGACTCGAATTGACTTGCCATTACAATGTACACCAAAAAAAGTGCTAAGCCTAAAGCGAAGAGTAGGCTATCCATCGAGCTCTTCATCTCGGCAGCTTGCCCTGCAACATCATAGTCGAAACCAGCTGGAAGCTCTATTCCAACCAGTGCCTCCTCTATTCTTAGAGTAGCCTCCGAAAGATCAATTCCATCGACATTGGCTGTTACGATCGCTCCACGTTGACGATCCAAATGTCGGATCTCGTTGGGACCTTCACGCACTTGCAATTCTGCAATTGAAGAAAGCGGAATCGGAATTGTGCCTCTTGGGTTCACGATCATTTCGCCCAAATCTTCGATTCCCAATCGATCCTGTTCATCCAAACGGACAAGAATATCGATCTGACGATCACGTTGTTGGAATTCCGTTGGCACCTGGCCTTGGATCTTGTTGCGTACCAATTCAGCAACCGTTTTTAACTGCAAATCCAATTGCGACAGTCGCTGTCGGTCATAGATAATCTGCACCTCGGGATTTCCTTTTTGAATACTGGACCGCACATCCACAATTCCCGGAATCGCTTGAATCGCCTTAACAACCGAAGCGCTCACCGATTTCATCTCGACTAGATCGTGACCATACAACTCGACCTCGATAGGCGCCTTGACTGTTATGAGTTCCGGATAAGTTATCTCGACTTCCAAATCCGGAATATCAGCTCCATATCCTCTCAATTCCTCTAGCACTATCTGCTCCGATTCTCGAGTCGAACCCTCTTCTAATACCACGGTAATCATCGAAGTGTTTTCCCCCTCATCCGAACCGCTTGAGGCATCTCCATCCGTTCCAATGGTTACGGCAGTACGCTTGACTCCCGTAATATCCAAAGCGACCTCTTCGATTTCACGAGTGATTTCTCCCGTTTCTTCGATCGGAGTGCCCACTGGTAATTTCAATTCCACGTTGAATTCCCCTTGGTGTACTTTCGGAATCAATTCGCTTCCTAGTCGGGGAAAAACAAATACAATCGTCAGGGCAAAAACGGCAAACATGCCACCAACAATAAATATCTTATTGTCCAGAGCCCAATTCAATAGTCCCTTGTAAAATCTCGTTACTACATCGAATGCAAAATCGAACAAATTAAGGACTGGTTGAATCGCAGTTAGAATCAATTTCCCTAACAAAGCGAAGACGCCAACGATCAATAGCAAAATTCTGAATACTAGTGAAATGATTCTACCGACGAAACACATTCCAATCCGGAACGGAAGCGACAGCAGCAACAACGCAAAGATCACCGGCATCAACAGCCACCCCAGGATCTTCACAATAATGGGACTGCGTTTAATCCAAGCAAAATAGGCCACAAAAGATGAAGCGCACTTTCGCCAAGAATCCGCGAAGAAACTCAAGCTCCACCAAGATTTCAATTCTCTCTCATCTTCCTCGGAATCATCTCCTAATCCACGCGATGCCAGCATCGGTATAAAATACAAGGCGACCGCCAATGAAGCCAATAGCGAGAAGACTACCGTCAATGACATATCGCCGAAAATCTGACCGGCAACACCCTCTACGAAAACAATGGGGAAGAAGACTGCGATTGTCGTAAGGGTCGACGCCACGACCGCGCCCCCAACTTCCGATACGCCTCTTACTGTTGAATCTACAAAGCTATCGCCTTCTTCTCTACATCGGAAAATGCTCTCTAAAACGACGATCGAATTATCCACGAGCATACCCACTCCCAAGGCAAGGCCACCTAGTGAAATGATATTCAATGAGACACCTGCCAGTTGCATCGGTGCGAACGTCACCACAATGGAAACGGGGATGGTGATCCCGATTATCGCTGTGTGACCAACATTTCGCAGAAAAAGAAAAATGACGATAACGGCTATGCCACCGCCCACGATAGCGTTGCCTTTCACATCCTCGATCGACTGCTCGATAAATGTCGATTGATCCGTAAGCAATTCAAGCACGCATCCCTCGGGAAGTTTGAACCCAACGAAATTGGTCAACTCACGCTCTTTCTGCGTTTCTTCTGCAAACTTTCTTCTCACCTCAAGCAGCTCAGCAGAACTTAACCTACGAGTCCCTTGAGGGTCCGGTCGCCGACCAAAGCTCTCGCCCCTCGCTCTCTTCGCTTCCACATAGGCGCGCTGCTCCGGCAGGCCCAGAGTACGAGTTCTCACTCGATCAGCGACTTCGACAATATTCGCATCCGCTTCCTTATAGATCTCGATTTCCACGCTCTCCCGTCCGGAAACAAAAGTCTCGATCTCAATCTCCTTATGGCTCTTCTCTATCTCAGCAATGTCATTGAGATGCAAATTCACACCATTCTTCTGAGCTACGACAATAGCTCCAATTTCATCGATCGATTTGAATTCGTTCAAAGTTCGAATCGAGTAACGGAAGCGTCCTTCGTAAAGCCTGCCGCCCGGCAAGTTAACATTATTTTGGGCAAGTCGCGTATTAATCTGCTGAATATCCAAATTCAAGGAAACCAATTTATCTTCGAAAATTCGCACCTGGTACTCCTCTTCGAGTCCTCCAACCACCTTCACAGCAGCCAAGCCCTCTTCGCCTTCCAACTCGCGCTGCACGATCTCTTCGGCAAATAATCGCAGTTCATCCAGAGGATACGGACCCGTTAGACCGATTCGCATAATCGGATCCAAAGTAGGGTCATATCTGAGAATCAAAGGACGCTTCGCATCACGCGGCAGACGCACTCGATCCAGTTTTTCGCGGATCGCTTGAGTTGCCTCATTCATATCAGCCCCCCATGCGAATTCTAGCAGAATGTCCGATTGATCTGCGCGGGAAATCGAAGTGATTTTCTTGAGTTGCTGAACGATGCCCAACTGCTCCTCCAAACGTTGCGACACCTGAGTTTCTACCTCCTGCGGCGCCGTTCCAGGGTATTCCGTTCGAACCGTAAGAGTCGGGTAGGAAATATCCGGCATCAAGGTCACCGCCAATTTCTGATAGGATACGTATCCAAAAACGCATACAGCCAATACGATCATCAAAACCGCGACTGGCCGCCGGGTCGCTACGGCGAAATGGGAATGCTTATTCACAACAAAAAGCTCTCAGACTTGACCAACTAATACTACCCTTCCGCTGTGGCAGGGTGAGTCGTTTCAGCGTTTTCAGAAGCGACAGAGTCGGTCACGACCTTCACATTCGCACCATCTTTTAGCGCATTGTGCCCCATAACAATCACTGCATCGCCCCTATTGACACCCGAAGTGGCCTGAACGAACTCCACATTGGAATATCCCTCTTGCAACAATTGCTTGCGAGCTTTGCCTTCCTGCACGGTATATATGTATTTCAAGTCCCCCTCGTGCACTACAGCATCCTTAGGAATAAGGATCGAATCTTTGCGATTATCAACGATGATCCTAACGTTGACAAACATACCAGGATATATGGGCATTCCATTGTCCTGAAGCACTGCAACCTTGACTTTGAATGTGCCGCTTCCGGGATCGACCACAGGACTGACTAGTCTTACGAAAGCATCGTACTGAACGCCTTCAATCAAATCGGAATCAATCACGGCCTCCAATCCTTGCTTAACGTTCAGCAGGTGCTGCCCGGAAACATTCACATTCGCGTGCAATTCATCGAGATTCATCATCGTGTAAAGCTGGCGATTTGCCGTAACGCGACGTCCAACCTGAGCCAACCGTTCCGTTATTACCCCATCCACCGTAGCACGAACGATCGTATTCTCAAGCTGAATACTCGCTCTCTCGTAGCGCAAGCGCATTTGCTCCAAATTAAACTTTGCCGTTTCGAATTCCTGCAGATTGATCAGCTTTCGCTCGTGTAGCTCGACCATCCGTTGATTGTTCAACTTTTCATGTTCGTAACGTGCTTCAGCCTCATCTGCGTCGACCTGTTGCATATCGCTTTCCAATCGAGCCAAAATCTGTCCTTGCTTTACACGATCGCCTTCTTCTACCAAAACTTCCAGGATAACGCCTGAGGATTCAGCGAATATTTCGATCGAACTCTCGGTCTCGAGTACTGAATCGAAAACCAGAGAAGAAGTAATATCACCCTCCTCTACTATCGCAACTTTGACGGGAACCGCCGGTCTTACCCGCGGTGTAGGTTGAGTCTTCTCAGGCTTCTCGGTTTTCTGTCCCTTATCCCCCTTTGCCTTAATTCCACCGCCCTTCTCGGCACTTGCGGTTTTACCCCCTTTGCCAGACTTCGATTCAAGGAGGTTATCACTCAATTTCGAGCAGCCAGCAATGGCTAGGCTTGCAAAAAGCACTATCCCTATTCGTCTCCACGTCTTCATCTTAAAAACACAATAATACAATTCTATCGTCCTAGCTAGCGATTAAAAAAACACTCTCCGTATCCCAATCCAAAAGCTCATTAACAATTGAATTCCAACTGTTTCAGGAGCTCTAATTCCATAAGAGCATCCCTTCTCTCAAAGCTAAGTTCGAACTGATGGATTTACTTAATAATCCTCAGTTCTGGACAACGTAGATTCGTAAAAATCCAGGAGAATGAAAATCATCCATCTAAAGCGCCGCCACAACTAGATCCCGCGCCAGCAGTACACCCATAACAGTGATTTCCCATCGCTATCGCCTCGTTCTCCAATCCCTCGGATTCCAGCTCCCACAGAAACCGATTTTCCACTCTCCCGAGGGGCAATCCAAGCATCTGATTAAAATCGCAATCGAAGACTCGCCCTTCCCAATCGACGCTAACGGTATCGCAACACATCAATCCATCGATCGAAGCCGGATTGAAATTTTCGACGAGCAACTGATTATAAGAATCTGCCTTACCTTCCCGCCTCAATTGCGTTAGGAAACGAGCAATCGGCATATTCGTAATCGTGAACAAGCGATCGAATTCAATTCCGAATTCAGCTCGAAGCGCCTCCTTATAATCAAATTCCAGCTCTTTCTGATTCGGTGGCAAAACCGCCCCAATCGGGTTGTAAACCAAGTTCAGAACCAATCCTGAATCCTTCCCGTAGCCGAGAGCATTCAATCGTTTCAAAGCCTCAATCGATCCATCGAAGACACCCTCTCCTCTCTGCAAATTAACGTTTTCAGGCTGATAGCATGGCATCGAAGCCACGACCTTAACCCGATGCAAAGCAAGAAATTCCGCTAGGGTTTCGTAACCCGGCTCTAGCAAGATCGTCAGATTACAACGATCGATGATCGTCACCTCAGGCCGGATCGCACGGACTTTCAAAATGAACTCTCGAAAACCCGGATTCATTTCCGGAGCTCCACCCGTGAGATCGATCGTGTCAATCGAAGGAGAACGAGCGATCCAATCGACCACTCTATCGATCGTCTCCTCGCTCATAATTTCCTTTCTTCCAGGACCTGCATTCACGTGACAATGCACGCAGGCAAGATTGCAAAGCTTACCCAAATTCACTTGCAAAACACTCGGAGATTTTCGTGCCAAGCGAAGGCCTTCCCCCTTAAGACGTTCTTCGAAAGCTATACTCCGATCGGCAACCAGCATACTATCGCTCTCTAACAACAGGAATCGTCCGAGCAACAGGTGCTCGAGTTCGCCGACACCGCCTGGTACTGGATTTGAGGAGAGTCCGAACCGCCAATCCCAAGAAATGTAAAACTATCCCCATACGGACTAGCTTTAAGCCGCTCAAAAGCGGCTTTTCCAATCTTACTCCGATCCCCGCGTTCCCAGATTTGCCCGTCCTCGTCCTGGATCGCCTTAAAGGGACCTTGATAAATCGCTTCGCAAACCGCTGCTTCCTCCGAATCGTCCGAAACTCCCTTAAATGCCTCAACTGTTACCGACCGAAAAACAACCCCATCGATAACTCTCCAAGGTTCCACATCGAACTTGCGGAAACGGATCCCGTAAAAACCAGCTTCTTCAAATGCCTCGAGAAAATCGCTTTCGGTCATCGCCCCAGACAGACAACCACTCCAAAGCTCAGTATCCTGCATCATCTCCTCGGTCACCGACTGATCCGAAACGATGTCGGAAATGACTGCTCGCCCTCCCACCTTCAAAACGCGAAACAATTCCGAAAACATCAGACGCTTTTTATCGGCATCGACCAAATTCAGCACGCAGTTCGACACAATCGCATCGATACTATTATCCTCGATCATAGGCTGCTCCGAGCGCAATCGCTCAACTCGCTCTTCCAATTCCAAAAACCCATTAGCATCGCCGACCGGATGCTCGCTAAGCAATTTCTCTAGATCGTCCAAATCCAACTTCAAATCCTGGATACGTCCCTTTCGAAACGAGACATTCGCGAAACCGATATTCTCAGCCACTTCCGGAGCTGCTTCACGAGCAACGTCCAGCATATCATCCGTCATATCCACGCCGATCACTCGCCCTTCCGCCCCGACGACCTGAGAAGCGATAAAACAAATTTTTCCCGTCCCAGAACCAAGGTCCAACACAGTCTCGCCCGGCTTTAAATACCGGCTTGGATCGCCGCAGCCGTAATCTCGTTCGATCACTTCTGCCGGAATCGCTTCCAAGTAGCGCGGATCGTAATCAACTGGGCAACACAAAGCCTGCTCTCTCGATTGGGCCGCTTTCGCATAACGAACACGCACTGCGCCTTCTTGGGATGGATCAATTATTTTACTCATAAAAGCAGGTAAACCTAATAGCTAGGAAACGAGCTGCAGACCAACCCGATTTCAATGTTTAACAAGAGGATACAAGAAAGCCGCGAATCTCTAAACGCGAGCAATTCTATTGTTTCGAAGCTCACGCCCGAAACTCGATAATCGACAAGCCTAACGGCTTTTCTTCGCAATATAGAAGACCACTCCTCCAATCATCAACAGAGGAAGAAAAGTCAACAAAGCGGTCGTCGCATAATAAGCGTACCGGGCTTCTTCATTCGCCACCGCGCAAACCGAGCAAGCATGGCTTGCCTGTATCGCGAGCGAAACGATTCCCAAACTTAAAACTGACCGTATCGATTTCATTTTCAGTCGCTTCAGCTAAGATAAACTAAAACGTACAAGACCGGCCAAATGCCGACTACGAAATACCAAAAGAACAAAACCGCCTGAAATGAAGATTGCTTCAAAACACCCGATCGCAGTTTGGACAACAGGCACCAAATACCTATTAGAGCGCCAATCGCATGAATCGCATGCGTACCGATAATCAGATAGAAAAATGCTCCGTATTGGCTCGAAGTCATCGTCAAACCATAGCTGAGCAAACGCACCCACTCGAAACCTTGCACAGCTACGAAAACCGTGCCGAGACAGAGACAAAGGCGGACGAGCTTTATGCTCCTTTCGCTATGTCCCTCGCTGATGAAAGATCGATAACCGCGAAACAAAACGAAACCGCTTGCGAACAATACCAAGGAATTCAAAGCGGATGCGAGCACCGGCAAACGCGGTTGCCCCTCGGGGGGCCAAGCCTCTGCAACTGCGCTGATGATCAAATAAGCGCTGATGAGCGACGCGAAGAACATCAGTTCTGTCACAATAAAGATCAATATCCCCATAGCGCTGCTACTCAGTACTGGAGAACGCTCCGGTTGCTCCGGTTCCGCAAAGCTCGCATCGATCGTTTTCATCGTATCCATAATGTTGCTAACAGAAAACCGATAAACGAAAACTAGTGAGAATCCTTGTCCTCGCCATCATGATGAGCATCGCCATCATGATCGCCTTCTTCGTGATGATCACCCGAGTGGTCATCTCCATGATCGTCGTGACCACCATGGCTGCGAGATTTGGCTTCCTCGGCTGCCGCTTCTTCCGAATAAGGCTTCACCCAATTGTGGCCATTCGAGAACATCGCATCGGTTGCTGTTCCGAAAAAGAAAACTAACAGTAACGAAAGGCACGCCAAGAGAATATACGGTGCATAGATTTTCTCGAACTTCAAATGCATGAAGTAAGCACAAACAAGATAGGCTTTCCAAAGCGCGATACCGAAAGCGGTAACCAGCACAAGTATCGTGCGCGACACTCCTTCCATTCCGAAAATTTCAGCAACCTCCGGACCAGCGACACTCACGACGAAAAGCACGAGTAAAATAAAATAGATTTTCAAGTAACTGGGATGTTTATGTCCTGCCATTTTCTATATCTCCAATTAAATTTAATTACTTCGCGATGTACATCAACGGGAAGAGGAAAATCCAGATGATATCAACAAAGTGCCAATACAATCCGATGTTTTCCACGCGATGCCAATTACGCTCATGCTTGATGTCGTTTTCGGCAATGATCCCCATGATCACCATTCCGCAAACAACGTGAAAGCCGTGTAGACCCGTTGCCGTGTAATAGAAGCTCCAAAAGTTGCTCGTGAAGAGCGTAAAGCCGTGCTGGATCTCAGTCGTGTACTCGTAGGTTTTGAAACCCATGAAGAATCCGCCGAGCAGAATAGTCAGCCAAATCCAAATACGGGTTTTCTTCGCGTCGCGCTTCTCAGAAGCAGCATGAGCGAATACGACAAAGAGACTGGAGGTCAAAAGCCAGAACGTATTGCATGCGCCAATAAAGGTGTTCGTGTTCGCTGCCTCAACCGACCATGACGGTCCGTGATTGAAACGGTTCAACAGGTAACAACTGATAAGACCGCCGAAGATCAGAATTTCCGATCCAATTACCCACCATACCGCCAAGCGGCCTGTTGGGATTCCGGTGCGACTACGACCGGTCGCTATAATTTCGTGAGCCATAATTAATTTCGTTAACGTTTAGCTTTCTGACGGTTTCTCGTTTTGCGGCCAGTAGTCTTCTTCGCGACCTTCAACCGAAAATTCATAAGGTCCGCGATAGACTTCCGGCATAGTTGCTCCGAAGTTGCCATGCGGAGCAGGCGACGTTGCCACCCACTCCAACGTATTCGCTTTCCAAGGATTGTTGCCAACCTTCTCGCCTCGTTTGAGGCTGACGAAGAAATTGACGATGAAAATAACCTGAAATGCCAACATCACGATCAAAGACAAGGTAGCGAAAACGCGCATGTCCTGCATATCTGCTCCCGCAAGATCGGGATAGTGCTGGAAGTTGTAAATACGGCGATGTTGTCCGCCTGCTCCAAGGATAAACAAAGGAATGAAAATTCCATTAAACGATACAATTGTACCCCAGAAGTGAATTTTGCCCCACGTTTCGTTCATCTTGCGACCGAACATCTTCGGATACCAATAGTAGACCGCTGCGAAGGTCGCTATAATCGCGATGGGCACGAAAGTATAATGGAAGTGAGCCAACACGAAATAGGTATCATGCAAATAGACATCTACACCACTCGAACCGAGCCATATACCGGTCACACCACCGAGAAGAAACTCTCCTGTGAACGCCAAAGCGAAGAGCATAGCCGTCGTAAAACGGATAGACCCTCCATAAAGCGTAGCGATGTAAGCGAACAATACAATCGCCACCGGTATCGAGATCAACAGTGTAGTGGTCGTAAACAGGTAGGCCGCTCTAGGATCAACCCCGGAAATGAACTGATGGTGAGCCCAAACGAAGAAACTCAAAATACCCAAGCCGATAGTACTGTAGAGAATCAGCTTGTAGGCGAAGAGTTTCTTGCGAGCAAACGTACAGGTTATCTCGCCAACGATACCCATAGCAGGAAGCAGTACCACGTAGACTTCCGGGTGACCGAAGAACCAGAACAAATGCTGCCACAAGACCGGATCACCCCCCGCTGTGCCATCAAAAAAGCCTGTCCCAAGGGTTTGGTCGAATAACAACATCACTGCGCCTGCAATCAAAGGACCTACTGAACACATGAAGAGGATACTCGCGATGACGATCATCCAAACGATAATTGGAATGTCATACATTCGCATCCCCTTAGCTCGGGCATTCATAACCGTGGTAATGAAATTGATCCCGCCAAGAAGGAAGGCGACAATTTCGAGAGTCACCGCGATTAACCACATGGGAGCCCCAAACGGAGTCGCATTGAACTCGGCTTTCGCCGAAAGAGGAGGATATGCAGTCCAAGCCCCGCCAAACCCGCCGCCAGGAACGAAGAACGAAATAATGAGGATAATCGCGCTGAGCAGGAAGATCTGGTAGGAAAGTCGATTGACTCTCGGAAACACCATATCGTCGCAACCAATCATGAGCGGTATTAGGAAATTGCCCATCGCCGCGATCAAAACCGGCATCGCTACCCAGAAAATCATGATTGTACCATGATTCGTGACCAGCGAGTTATAAGCCGCTGGCGAAAGCGTCCCAAAAAATGGAATCGAAGCGCCAGGAAACGCTAATTGCATCCGAAAAACATAAGCGAAATAACCGCCTATCAAAGCCATAGCCATGCCCGTGAACATGTACTGCAGGGCGATCATCTTATGATCGGTGGAGAAGACGTACTTGCTCCAAAACGAGGGTTTGTGATGCTCATGATGAGCATCATGAGCGCCATCTACGTGAGTGACTTCAGCCATTATTGCGGTCCTCCTTTACTTCTGAATTCTTAGAATCATTTGTCGCGACGTATTCGTCGCTAGACCCGACTGGCGTGTTCGCCGCTAGCCAAGTATTGTGCTCTTCTTCGGTTTCTATAAAAACTCGAGCGGCCATGATACCGTGAGCAATACCGCACATTTCCGCACATTGAACGTCCCACTCGCCTGACAAAATCGGTTTGAAGTGCCCGCTAATAACGCGACCAGGAACCGCATCCTGCTTTAAACGAAATACGGGGACCGAAAAGCTGTGCATCACATCGCGCGACTCCAAGTGGTAGGTATACTGACGGTCCTTCTTAAGGTGAAGCTCATTGACAGATACAATATCGTCAGGCGTGCCCAAAACGCCGTCCTTGCCGGCGTGATGAAAAGTCCACGCCCACTGCTGCCCAACGATCCGTACTTCCTCCTCGGCAGGTGGGATGTCGATTTTCACGTTGTACCAAACCAAGAAAGTTGGGACGATAATCAACACGTCACACGCGAGAATTAGCAAATGCGGAATTTCAATCGCCTGTTTCTGCCTATGCGTTTCACCAGTGATGTACTCAGCTTTTAGACCGGGGCGATAACGATACCGAAAAATCAGGTAGAAGAAGTAACCGAGTACCAGCACGAACCAGAACCCGACCAGAATTGTAATGATATCGAAAAGAACATCGATCTGCAACGCATACTCGGAAGCGCGCGGCAGCAGCATTTCCAAGATGCCGGGCATGAATCTATCTAGAAAATCAAACATGGCTAATTAGGGAGAAAAAAGTAGAAGCAAAAGAGATCAGTGGTCTAAAAGGCATACCACAACATGATGATGATCGCGGAGAACGCTATGGCCCCCCCTGAAGTATAATAGAACATCTTGCGTGTTATGGAGTACGCGTATGCTTCTTCTTCCGGATCGATTTCGTTGTCGCTCATAAGTGAATGGTGATGATTTGAGTAGAAGGGGAAAAGCCCGAAGTTATTTCGATAACGTCTGGATGTACGCGATAACGTCCTTCATCGCTTGCTCGTCAGCCAAGATCATAGACATCGGACGCATTTGAGCCCCCGTAATATCTTGGGGATTCGTTCCACGGATACCGGACTTGAAATTCTTAAGCTGAGTCAGCTGATACCAGTCGTACTGATTGAGCAAGCTGGGAGCGTTCAGCAAATCGTTTCCTTTGCCGTCAGGCCCATGGCAAGCTTGGCAGACCGCATACAGAGCCTGCCCATTCGTCGCATTACCACCTTCGAGACTCGATTCAACCGAAGTGGAAGGGAGCTCAGCAATGTGACTAGCTACTGCCTTCATATCTTCTTCCGAAGCCAAGGTCTGGGCCATCGGTAACATACGCAGGCCCGCAACATCATCTGGATGCTTCCCGCGAATCCCCGACTTATACTTCTTTAGCTGCTCAAGAATGTACTTTTCCGAAAGTCCCGATAATGCTGGTGCTTTTTGGAGAGGAATCCCCTGGGCGTCTGGATTGTGGCAAATCGTGCAATTGCGATAAAGCTGCTCGCCTCTAGTGTCAGCTCGAACAAGGGATCCGGAAAGGACCGCGACGATCAGCGACAAGACGCAAATGGGTGACTTCAGGGAGACGGACTCCGCGAGCGATCGGGACGATTTCATGATCTGTATATTGGTAAGAACGGCTTACCTGTATAGTACTAGTTGCTAAAAAAGAGAATGTATAAGGGTCCTTTATACCATCGAAAAGGATGGCTTCAGTGCCTAACGCACGTTGTTCGTCCACTAATCTCAGAGACCTGCGAGGCGCAGGAAAACGAGCAACCGAAGGCTGCCTAATACCTTTCGCGACGCATCGCATGTCAAGGTAAAATCCAATCGACTTCTCTCCTAAATGCGCGTTTTCCAGGGATCGAATTCTTCGAAGACCCAAAGCCGCCTTTGCTCTGCGAATTAGATCAGCAGACTGCTCAACTGCTTTTTACCCTTCCAACTATTTGGCCAAACCAAATCGTTTGGAGAACGGATAGAATATCATAACAGGCCGGCCAACGATCGCTGCCTCGGGAACATAACCCCAAGCTCGGCTATCCGAGCTATTTCCGCTATTGTCGCCCAAGACCACGTGCATCCCTTCCGGAACGGTGATGGTCTCGCCCCTACGCAAAAGCCTATTGCCTAAATTAAGGTAGCCATCATAAGGCGCCACCTTTTCATTGTTAAAGCGAAAGGCCACCGATCCAGTCGGCTGCTCCTCGTTCACGAAAAGCCGCCCGTCTTCGATTCTCATCGTATCGCCTTCGACGCCGCTCAAGCGTTTGATGTAGAAGCTATCGCGTCCGGACTTCAACCCATCAACTTCACTGGTCTTGAATACAAAACCATCCCCCACTTTCGGCTTCACGAAATGATAACTCATACGATCCACGAACAACTGATCTCCCGTGTGAAGATCGAAAGACAGCATCGTATCTCCTTTCTTGAAGATTAAACCTGACTTGACGTAAACCACATCGGTCGTTCGTCCATCAGCGAGCGTCAATCGACCGCGGCGAGCGACTTTTCCTTCGACAATCCGCTTTTGAATCGCCTCGAAAAACGAAGGCTCATCCGGAAACCACGCTTTGCCCAAGATGCTCTCGCCTTGCGCATCGCCCATTGGCATCCCCCGTGCAAGATCAAAATCAGATGGAGTCTTGACCATGACCTGCTTGCCGCCGATCTCGAAAACAAATCCATTTCCCTTACCAGGAATGATCAAGTGATGCCGTTTTGGCACCTCCGATACCGGCAATATCGACTCATGCCGACCGGGCCAAATCGGAATTAACAGTTCGCCGTCGACCGGAGCTTCGAGATTGTAGCGCACCGCACCAAACGCAACCGCCCGAAACGCACGATTCAACACTCCTGGACCTGGGTTGTCATCCGTCCAAACCTCGCTTGTCATTCCGCTGTAAGTCGGCCACATGGAATTAGTCGGGATCTTAAAAGGCTTAATGAAAAAAGCCGTAAAGCCGAGATAGATGATAAGAAAATAGAGGATAAAATCCACGTTCTCGCTAAACATCGACTGAGGATAGAAGGCCCCGCCCACTTTTCTCATGTGCGCTTCGACTGCCTCGATCGCCAGCTTGAGCTTTCCCGCATCCGCCGTCTTCGATTTCAGCTGACCTCGAAGCTCGCTCATTCGCTGACCTAGCTCGGAAATTTCGGCATCGGACAATTCGTCTTTCCGGAAGTTGTAGACCTTGTGGCCTAGATAGAGCCAGTTTTTCGCGGTGGCGCGAAGCTTCGAATTTTCGGATTGGAGAAAGCCAAACATATTTTAAAAGACTTATTGAGCGAGTCTCGCTGCCAAAGCAAAAGCTTTTCGAAGAATTTATTGTTTCTTCATTCCAACCGAGACCAGAATCGGCGAACGAATTTACCTCCTACTCGCTCAAACCGAATCGCGGGGTAAGCGGATAGGAAACCATCGCTGCCCGTACGGCGACAGGCACCTCAAGAGGGAGATATCCCCAGTCAAAACGATCATAGCAATTCGCGCTATTGTAGCCCAAAGCCACATTCGAATTATCCGGAACTAGGATTTCCTATTCTGGCCGAAGCAACCCTTGAAGGCCAAGAAGCAGACCCTCCAAATGGAAATTATTCGAACTTCGAAAACGGTCGAAAATATGATTACAAATCTATATTTTCGCTAAGCATAGATTGCGGATAAAACGCCCCACCGACTTTACCTAAATCCGCTTTTATACCGTCGATCGCCTACTTTCGCTTTCCCGCATATTCTGATCTCGCCTTAAGTCCCTCGTGGAGCTTATTCATCCTCCGATCCAGCTAGCCTATTTCGACTGTAGACAACTCGTCTTTCAGGAAATCGAAAACGTTGCGACCCAGATGAAGCCAGTATTTCGCCACAGAGCTAGCTTGGAGTGTTCCAATTGGACAAAGCCAACCTTAAAGAGCGATGTCTATCAACCATTACACGCTACCGCCTAAACAGTTTCAGATAAACCTAGTCCGACTTCAAAACCTTAATAAATGCATCGGGTGGAATGGAAACGT
>Ga0315322_10001395_pt1 | contig 18761 bp, 15 predicted proteins | sample M110021515metaG_FD_203461 | JGI IMG/M metagenome (GOLD analysis project Ga0315322, IMG submission 203461) | Ammonia-oxidizing marine archaeal communities from Monterey Bay, California, United States - M1 100m 21515 | ecosystem: Environmental > Aquatic > Marine > Intertidal zone | place: USA...
CGGGGCTGATCGATTCGGAGAAGACCGGACGCTCCATCAAGTATCGGCTCCAAAGCAAGAGGATGTCTCAGCTCATGGCGTTCCTCACCGAAGACTGCTGTCAGGGACGGCCCGAACTTTGCTGCCCAACAAAAACCAGTATTTCTTAACAAGCATCACAAAAAATTATGCCTACAAAAATTGGAATTAACGGATTTGGCCGGATCGGCCGACTCGATCTCCGCGCAGCCTTCGACTCGGAAGGGCTAGAATTTGTCCATATCAATGAACCTCATGCCAGCGCGCAATCCGCCGCACACCTTCTCGAGTTCGATACCATCCACGGTCGCTGGGATCACGAAATCACCGCAGATGAGCAATCGATCACAATTGATGGACAGACCATCAGCTATTCATCAGTGGACACCCCGGGCGCCGTTGATTGGGCTGAAAAAGGCGTCGATATCGTTCTCGAATGCTCCGGGAAATTTAGAACCCCAGCTCTTCTCCAACCGTATTTTGATCAAGGGATCAAAAAGGTCATCGTCGCAGCTCCAGTCAAGGAAGACGCCCTCAATATCGTGGTTGGTTGCAACGACAATCTCTATCGCCCCAACGAGCACCATCTTATCACTGCGGCCTCCTGCACCACCAATTGTATCGGGCCCGTAGTCAAGGTCATCAATGAGACCTTTGGGATCAAACATGGCATGATCACGACATTGCACGATCTCACCAACACTCAGACCATCGTGGACGCTCCTCACCCCGACCTCAGACGAGCTCGCTCTGCCATCAACTCGCTTATCCCGACAACCACTGGATCGGCTACCGCTATTACCATGGTTTATCCCGAATTAAAGGGCCGCCTCAACGGCGTGGCTGTTCGCGTTCCTATGCTCAACTCGTCCCTAACCGACTGTGTCTTCGAATTGGAAAAAGAAAGCTCCGTCGAAGAAGTCAACGCAGCGCTCAAGACAGCATCGGAAGGCGAACTCAAAGGAATTCTCGGCTACGAGGAACGACCTCTGGTTTCGGCCGACTACGTCAACGATCCCCGTTCAGGAATCGTCGATGCACTTTCCACTATGATGGTGAACGGAACGCAGGTTAAATTGCTGGTCTGGTATGATAATGAGTGGGGCTACTCCAATCGGATGATGGACCTCACAAAGATCGTGGCCTCATCCCTCTAAGAGATGAACATCAAGAATTACGTGCTTGTCACTGCCGCCTACTGGGGATTCACCCTCACCGATGGCGCTTTGAGAATGCTCGTTCTCTTACACTTTCATGAAAGGGGGCTTAACCCGATCCAACTCGCCTTTCTTTTCCTCCTTTATGAATTCTGCGGAATTCTAACCAACCTTTTCGGAGGTTGGTTAGCTTCGAGCAAGGGGCTCAAAATCACTCTTACCTCCGGGCTCTCTCTCCAAATCATCTCGCTGGTATTACTCTCCTTAGTCCACCCCGACTGGGGGCTTTGGCTTGCGGTAGGCTACATCATGGGGACCCAGGCCCTTTCCGGTGTGGCTAAAGATCTCACAAAAATGAGCTCAAAGAGCGCAGTCCGTGTGCTCCTTCCCAAGGAAGATTCCGCCACTCAATCCGGTCTCTTCCGCTGGGTTGCCATCCTAACCGGATCGAAAAACGCCCTCAAAGGGGTAGGATTTCTTCTCGGTGGAGTCCTGCTCGCGAGCCTTGGATTCCAATGGAGCCTCTGGGTCATGGCATTCGCGCTAGGCCTCGTTTTAGTCACCTCAATCTTAGGACTTCAAGAAGACTTGGGCCGATCGAAACAGAAGGCGAAATTCAAAGAACTCTTCTCAAAATCTCGCGAGATCAATGTCTTGTCGTTTGCCCGCTTTTTCCTCTTTGCCTCCCGAGACATTTGGTTTGTGGTGGCCCTCCCCGTTTTCCTCAGCGACCACCTCGGCTGGGGTTTCACCGCCATCGGTTCCTTCATGGCGATCTGGGTCATCGGATACGGTATCGTGCAAGCCTCCGCTCCCGCCATTGCCAAGAAAAAGGGCGATGTTGGCAGCACGGCCGCAACTACTCTTGCTTGGGGAATTGCCCTCACGGTGGTCACCATCGCCATCGCGGTGGGCGTGCAATTCGAATGGAATCTCACAAAGACTGTCCTCGGAGGACTCATTCTTTTCGGAATCGTCTTCGCTATGAATTCGGCCCTTCATTCCTACCTCATCCTAGCCTACTCGGATTCGGACAAAGCGGCCCTAAACGTTGGATTTTACTATATGGCAAACGCTGGGGGCCGACTTTTTGGCACCTTGCTTTCAGGCCTCATCTATCAGTGGCACGGACTTTCAGGATGCATGTGGACCAGCTCAATTTGCGTTCTTATTGCAGCTTCCACCGTCGTTGCGCTGCCACGGAATCGAGACCTCGCGAATGCGGCCGAATAGCCCCTATAATCAAAAATCCACCGCCACGGTGAGTGACGATGGATTTAAAATTGATTGAACGGAGGCTACTCGGACTTTTTGGCAGCAAGCTCTTTAATTTTAATATTCTTAAAGCTCACGATGTCGCCATGACCGCAGAAAGCGATATGGCCTTCGCGGCGCTTCGCTCCCTTGTGCTTCGGGTTGGACTTATTAATTTCATCAAGGTTGGCCTCCATAATGACGGTACCGTTAAGCTCCACTTTCACCTTCGGTCCATTGATGGTCACGGTCTCCTTATTCCACTCCCCAACTGGCTTGAGATGACCCTTCTTGGCAGCGACTAAGGTGTAAAGGCCACCGTGAAACTGGTAGTCTTTAAGCTTGGCATACTTAGGATGGGTGTTGTCGAGAATCTGGATCTCCATACCCGTGTAGGCGGCATCACCTTGCCCAGGGTAATGAATCCCAAGTCCGTTGTTTGCACCTGAAGTGAGCTTAAATTCAAACTGCAACACGTAGTTAGAATACTGCTTTTCGGTCTTCAGAACGCGGCACTTTCGAGTCGAAGTGATGGTGCCATCTTTGACCTCGTAACCAGCTTGCTCAGCCTTCCCGGCGGCACCCCAATTGGCAAAATCCTTGCCGTTAAAAAGATCAACGAATTCCCCCGCGCAGGCGGAGCTGATGGTGGCGATTGCCAGTAGCATTGCTTTCATAATTTTTTAGGTTTTGGGGTTTAGAGTTCTACGGTTTTACCAGTGCGAAAGCTTTCATCGGCCGCTGCAACAATACGCATAGAGCTGATAGCATCGTCCATGTGGTCCCCAAGATCGGTATCTTCTAAAATCGCTTTGAGGAAGTATTCCTGCTCACGATAGCACAATCCGTCGTGATCCGGCTCATCGTCGGTGGTAATCCAATCGTCTCCTTTCACAAACTGACCTTCGTCATTGAGTTCGCTGTAATGGAGTCTCAACGCTTCGGTCTTGCTGTGGGAATCGACATCCGCTGAAGCCCCCTCCCCACTCGCATCTTTAGCGGAGATCGTAACACAGCCTTTCGGACCAACAACGTCCTTAACGAAAAAGGCGGTTTCGCTCATCATGGGACCCCAACCGGCTTCATACCAACCAACACTTCCATCTTCAAAGGTCACCTGCAGCTGGCCGTAGTTCACCATCCCCTCCGGAAGTTCATCAGTCAGGCGGGCTCCGATTCCACTGACGCGAACCGGCTTGCTTCGAGTCATTTGGCACATCACATCGACGTAGTGAACTCCACAATCCACGATAGGAGAAATGGAAGACATCAAGTTTTTATGCGTCTCCCAATTGGCGCCACTCGACTGCTGATTCAGGTTCATCCGCATCACAAGCGGCTTACCCAGACTATGAGAAACCTCGATAAATTTGATCCAACTCGGGTGATGCCGGAGGATATATCCGATCACCAACTTGCGTCCAGTCTCGCGGGCCTTGGCAACGATCTCTTCGGCTTCCGCCACCGTTTCAGCAAGAGGCTTTTCGATAAAAACATCAGCCCCAGCTTCCATCGCTGCGTTAGCAAAATCGGCGTGGGTATCCGGGTAGGTTGAGATGGAGACTGCATCCGGTTTAGTAGCCTCAAGGGCTTCATAATAATCACCAAACTCAGGATAGCTTGCTTCGAGATCTTCATTGAGCGCCCTGCGGCTGCCCTCCGAACGGGTGACAATCCCGCAAATCTCAAACCCGTCAATCGCGTGGTAGGCCCGGGCGTGGGAAGTCCCCATGTGGCCCGCACCAACGCATAATACTTTAATTGTCTTACTCATGATTCTGAAATTCTTGTTCCTGCTCCGCAGCAATCTCGGGATCACCCTCTGGCGGCCCTTTCTTTAAAACCTTGATTGCTTTGGAAAACTTCACCATTCCACCAATTGCACAACCAATAATGACTACGATGATCGCAACAGCCGCAAAGTCACCGACGTGGAATGCGAGGATCATGCTTCTTCTTTCTCATCGTTATCCCCATCTGCACTTTTATCCCAAAATGCCAAGAAAAAGACTCCCGCGATGACGAATGCCATTCCGGCCGGGTAGATCCAAAAGGCCTTCCAGTCAGCCATGGCGGTGGAGATCAAATCCGATGAAACTCCATCCGAATAACCTTTGCCAAACATTCCCAAAAGACTGTCGATAAAACTCACCTCGGCATCTCCAGAATTCTCCTTAATGGAGTCCATCAAAGGACCATGACCTGCCGGAGCCACCCCATAATCACCAAAGGTGTTTGGAAGAGCCTTTTCGGAAAAAGGCCAGACGCCGCTGAAGGCCATCCGGAATCCAAAGAACAAACCAAGTCCCTGAGTCAGGAAAACAAGAAGAGATTGAGCCTGCCCTCGGATTTCCTTGGGAGCTTTCTTATCAGTGTAAATGAACCCGGTCACGAAGAAGAAGTCGTAACAGATTCCGTGAATCACAACTCCAAGCAAAAGCATCCAGGTGATCTGATCAGGGGCTCCAAACGCGAAAAGGAGATATCGGGCAGCCCAACAAAGCATTCCAATCAAAAGCATCATCTTGACTCCAAGCTTTCGGAAGAAAAACGGGATCAGCAGCATGAAGAAAATCTCCGACATTTGGCCAAGAGTCATCGTCGATGCCGCTTGCTTGAATCCTACAGCGCCAAGGTAATTGGAAGCTTGCCCGTAATAGTATCCCAGAGGGATACAGATCAGCATGGAACAAATAGCAAAGATCAGGAAGGGAGGATCCTTCAGGAGCTTAAAGGCATCTCTCATAAAGATTGACCCTAAGTCCAATGGCTTACCCTTGGCTGGCGGCGGGGTATGCGGAAGGACAAAACTGTATGCGCCCAGAGCAAGGCTCGAAATCGCGCCAAGCCAGAAGATGTTCAAGGAATCAGACCATTCGGCAAGACCAAGAGTTAGCCCGGCAACAATCCAGCCAATCGTTCCCCAAACACGAACCTTTGGAAATTCAACCTGAGCCAGATGCGAAAATGTGATGGTATTCCCAAGACCAAGAGTTGGCATGTAGCAGAGCATGTATGCGATCATGACCCAGACAATCTTCTGGCCGGATTCCATGTAGGCCACTTGAGCTGAATTTGCCGTCGCAAGTAAATCCTTGGTTACAGCAGGGAGATCGCCTTGACCAGAAAGAGCCTGAATGATGTCGGCAGGAGGATTACTGCCTGCTAAGAGGGCCTTGGCAGCTTCGGTATTTTTCAACGCCTCCAAGGCATCGGTCACTGCGGGATAGAGAGCCTGAGTATCAGCTGCCATTCCGGGAATCAGGCACATTAAAGCCCCTCCAAGAAGCATCAACACGCCCATGACACGCTCTGACGAGAAGTAGCGATCCGCAATCAAGCCCAGAAAAAGAGGTGCGATGATTGCGGCGATCGGCGAACTCTCGTAAGCGCCTCCCACAAAGGCGCCAAGGTCGTTATTCCCCATAGCCAATGCCAATGTTGCAAACCACGCCCCCCATGCAAAAAATTGCAGGAACATCATCACCGACAATTTCATGGTCGGGTTTTTCTTAATTTCGTTCATAAATCTGTATCGTTTGTGTTCAAGCCTCAACCCGCGAACGTTTGCGGTAAGAACTCGGAGTCATTTCATACATGCGCCGGAAGGCACGGGTAAAACTGGTGAGGGAGCCGAAGCCGGTGCGCCCAGCAATTACGCCGAGGTCGAGTTTGCCTTGCTCCAAAAGATAAGTGGCCCGCACGAGGCGAACCGAACGCACGAAGTTGCCCAAAGAAACTCCGGCCCCATCGCGGAAAACCGCCCGTAGATAGCTTTCGGAAACCCCCATGACCTTTGAAAGAGCCGGCATAGCAAGATCACCTTCGAGGTTTTCCATGACGTGCTTTTTGATCTGTGCCACGAGATCGGTATCCGACTCAGCTTTGTTTTGCGCAGGCTCCGCGGTTTCCATTGCTTCAAACACCTTGCCGAGCGCGATACTGCTCTGGAGGCCATCCTCTTTTTGAAATTCTGCGAGGAACTCCACGAGCAGGTTCTTGGCTTGGTCGTTCATTTTACGGCCACCCGCCCGCCAAAGTTCGAGAATTTGGCGGGCCGGTCCTTCAAGATCGAAGGTGACGTAAAGCCAAGTGAATTTTCCCGGCAGATCGATGTAGTAATGAATCTGGTGGGGAAAAAGCAAATGGGCCTCCCCTTGATAAATCTGGCGGGTGGTGGTCTCCACTCCCATGCTTCCGTCCCCCTCTAATGCGACAAGAAAAACGTAGCGAGAATGCTGATCATAACGACCTGCCTTGGCCGAAATTCCATCCCACCCACTGGTCCGGTGATCCTGCGCCATCCGGCAAAATGACACAATTTCACGAGGCAAAATCTCGCCATCCCAATCTAAGCCACTGAAGTAATCATCCGGTTGCGGAAGACTTCTGGCTGTATCAATGAGCTGTGTGTTATCTGACATCTTTTTATGATCCTGCCGCATCGTCATCGAGAAACCAGCCGACATTTTCATGATTCTGCAAAAAACTCGCCGGAACATCCGACCCCACCTCGCCAGACAAGGCTCGGGCAACGATTTCTTTCTTCGATGCTCCCCGCGCCATCAAGACCACACGCTTGGCCTCCAAAATGGTCGCAACTCCCATCGTAATCGCATGATTCGGAACATTTTTCTCGCCTCCAAACCCAGGAGCAGCGTCTACGATAGTCTTGCGAGCCAGAGTCACGCGGCGGGTCCGACTATCCGGCTCACTTCCTTTTTCGTTAAATCCAATGTGTCCCTCGCCTCCAATGCCGAGAAGTTGCCAATCAATTCCCCCCGCAGCCTGAATCGCCGCTTCATATTCAGCGGCCGCTCGATCCGGATCGTCGGAAATCGAAGGCGGCACGGAGACGTTTTCCGGCCTCACATCAAGGTGATCAAAAAGATTTTTCCACATCTCGCACCAGTAGCTCCGTTCATGGTCTCGACCCAATCCCTCATATTCGTCGAGATTAAAACTGATGACATTAGCGAACGAGAGTCCCTCCTCCCGGTGCCGCCGGATCAATTCCGCGTAGAGTGGTAATGGCGTGCTGCCCGTCGCAAGCCCCAGAACAGCGGGCTTCCCTTCCTTAAGACGATTTTCCAACAGCGCTTCAACTTCATCAGCCAAGGCGCGGCAAAGTTCGTCAACTTCTCCCACATGCACCTCTTGCAATCCAATCTGAACTTTTTTCACGTAAATCGAAATAGCTTGTTAAAGCAATACGTAATCAGTTTCGACTATTGATCAAGCTTCTCTTTTTTCATAGCAAGATTGGACAAAAGCAGCGAGCCTCTCTCTAGACACAAATCCAGCACTTTAAAAAAACCATGGACCAAAATCGACGAACCATCCTGAAAACCGGCACCGCAGCAGGCCTCGCAGCCTCTCTTCCCGGAATCATCAAGGCGCAAAACTCGCCAGACCAAATTAAAATCGGAGTCATCGGCTGTGGTGGTCGCGGCAGTGGCGCTCTCGGCCAAGCCATGAGCGCCGATCCAAATGTGGTCCTCTGGGCCATCGGTGACGCCTTCGAAGGCGGAGTCAAGAATGCCCTCGGAGTCGGTGGCCGCTTTAATGAGCGCATGCAAGCAACCAAGGAGCGACAGTTCATCGGACTCGATGCCTACAAAGGCGTGATGGCATCCGGTGTCGACGTCGTCCTCCTCTGCACTCCTCCCCACTTCCGCCCGCAGCACCTTCGTGCCGCTGTCGAAGCCGGAATTCACGCTTTCGTCGAAAAGCCCATGGCGATCGACATGCCAGGCATCAAGTCAGTCATCGAGTCCGCTCAGATGGCTAAAAAGAAAGGCACGGCCATCCAACACGGATACTGCTGGCGATATTCTCCGGCCAACCGCGAGCTCTTCAAACAAATTCACTCCGGTGACCTCGGCCGCGTGGTTTCTATCTACGGAACCTATTTGGCCAGCCCGGTTGCCCCACTTTCCAACGCCACCAAGAAGCCCGAAGGCATGGGCGATGTGGAATTCCAGACCCGTTACTGGCAGAACTTTGAGTGGCTCAATGGCAGCCCCCTCGTTGAGCAATGCATCCACATCGTGGATAAAGTCGCTTGGACCATGAACGACGAAGCTCCCATCGCCGCGATCGCCAATGGAGGTCGCGCTCACCGAGAAGATCAATCCAATATCTACGACCACTACGACGTCACTTACGAATACGCCGGCGGGGTTTATGCCCACGTCAAGCAACGTCAAATGATGAACACACATGGAGAAAACATCCACCGTGTGATCTGTGAAAACGGGACAGCCGTAGGGCCTTGGAACGTCTTCACCCTCGATAAAGAGGGCAAGAAAAACTGGCGCTTCCGCAAAGAGAAAGGCCAGGAGAACAATATGTATCAGGTTTGCCACAACGAGTTCTTCGCCGCTCTGCGCGCCGGGAAGATCGTTAACACCGGCGAACAAATGGCCAAGTCCACCGCTCTCGGACTTCTGGGTCGCGAAGCCGCTCACACTGGCAAGCGAATCACTTGGGAAGACTACTGGAAGAGCGAGGAAGATCAGGCTCCGGATGACATCAAATTCACTGACTCCTTCCCCGTCGCCCCTGTTCCACAACCTGGTCGCGAGCGCAAGCAGACCAAGCCATCCCGAGCATAAACCACCCGGAACTCCCAACTTTCCAAGCGTGCACGGTCATCCGTGCGCGCTTTTTTCACCTTTATTCTTCCGTCATGGAGAATTGTCAGCCTATCCCGCAATTGTTACCGTCTTTCTCATGAAGTCACTTTTCCCCGCCCTTCTGGCGTCTACTTTCATCCTCTCTGCCAGCGGCGAACTCATGCCCACTTCTGCTAAGATCTTCGGAAAAAAATACGCGAGCCTTGATAACCGCGCCACTTCCGACTGGTGGACACGCCAAGGACCCCCGCGCAAAAACCGCAAAGCCATGATCAACCTCGATGTTCCTCGCAATGAGGTCATCGGATTCGCCGTCTACACCCTCGAGGGAAGCTCGCTCAAGATGACAGCTCAACTTTTTCCGCTCAAACCAAATGAGATACAGGAAGTCCGCTTAGAAGTCAAAAAAGGCGACACCTGGAAGGAGATCGCCAAACAAAAAATCATCTATCCTGGCTGGTCCGCTCACTTTCGCATCAACGACTGGGACGGAACCAAAGACTATGCCTATCGGCTCCGTCACGCCGAAAAAGCAACCTTTGAAGGTAAGATCCGCCGCGAGCCCACCGACAAGGAAACCATCGTTGTCGGAAACCTCTCCTGCAACTCATCCCGCACTACCGGACCCCGCCCTCTTATCATTAGGAACCTCATCGCGCAGGATCCCGACATTCTATTTTTCGCGGGCGACCAAACTTACCACCACACTCAACACACCTCTGGCTGGCTTGAGTTTGGCATGCAGTTCCGTGATATTATGCGCGACCGTCCAACCATTACGATCCCTGATGACCATGATATCGGCCAAGCCAACCTCTGGGGTGAAGGCGGCATCCAAGCCACCAATGCGGCCGGACCAAGCGGTGGATATTTCTACGCGCCCGAATACGTCAACATGGTCCAGCGCCAACAAACTTGGCATCTCCCCGACCCCGTTGACCCAAAGCCCATCGAACGCAATATCGGCGTCTATTTTACCGACCTCACTTACGCCGGCATCTCTTTTGCGATCCTCGAAGACCGCAAGTTCAAAACTGGTCCAGAAGGAACGATTCCAAAAATGGGACCTCGCCCCGACCATATCAACGATCCCAAGTACGACCGTAAAGCCGTCGATGTCAAAGGGCTCAAACTCCTCGGTGACCGCCAGCTGAAATTCCTCAGTAGCTGGTCGCAGGACTGGACCGGAGCCGAGCAAAAAGTCGTCCTCAGCCAAACCGCTTTTTGCGGTGCCGTTCACATTCACGGCTCACCCACCAATCGACTACTTGCCGACCTCGATTCCAACGCTTGGCCCCAAACTGGTCGCAATAATGCCCTCCGCGAAATCCGCCGGGCCAACGCCACCCACCTGTGCGGAGACCAGCACCTTGCCGTCTCTGTTCGCCATGGAATTGACGCTTTTGACGACGGGCCTTATGCCTTCACCTCCCCCGCCCTTGTAAACACCATTTACGGTCGTTGGTGGCATCCTGCCGACGCCAAGGCCGGGCCAAACCCAGTTCCCAATTCCCCGCTTCCTTGGACCGGAAATTATCTCGATGGCCTCGGCAACAAGATAACAATGCTAGCCTACGCGAACCCAATTAACCGCAGCAACGAGAAACAACGTGCTGACGGATATGGCCTCGCCCGGTTTAACAAAAAAACCGGTCAGGTCACCTTCGAGTGCTATAAGCGTTTCACCGACATCACTAAAAATAAGAATTCCCAATTTGCGGGCTGGCCTCTCACTTTTAATTTTAACGATAACGATGGCCGCAAAGCCACCGGTCATCTTGAATACAAGGTCGACCTCAAGCACCCTGTCGTGCAAATCATCAACGAAAAGACCAAGGAAATCCTCTACACAAAACGCTTGAAAAACTCCAAGGGTAAACTCCCTGTCTACTCCGCCGATCCACACACCATCAAGGTTGGCAAAGACAAGCCTCTTCGCGTTTTAAAAACAGGTCTCACTGCCAAAAAATGATGCGAACGCATTGCCTCACCCACACAGAAGATTAACAAGGCAACAAAATTAAAGATCACGTTTGAGAGCTGACCAGTCGCTCTTCTTCAGTTTCTGGAGTATCGTCACTCCCAACTGCATCCAATGCCGCGCCGAATGCTTTACCAGTAACTTTGATCATTCCAACCCTTACGAAAAGGTCTACACACCACCATCGTATCCCTTAATGCGGTTTTTTTAACATTTCAGTTGCTTATTAGAGCTTTTACTGCAGGTTTTCTAGCACATGAAACCATTCATCATTATTTCCGTTGCCGCAGTCCTTTCCTCCTCTTGTTCATCGCCCTTTTCTTCCTCCGCAGCAATGGCTCCGGATGCCGCTTATTCCAAACGTCAGATCCAACGGTCCGGAACCCTAAACATGAAATCCCGCTCTCTCGAATCCAGCTCGGAAAAATCAATCGCACTCGTCGCCCATCACCAAGCTATTATCACCTCCTCCAGCCTGACCGACGACCGCTACAAAGCCACCATTCGCGTCCCTTCAAACAGCCTCCCCTCACTCATGCAATCACTCGAGTCAGTTGGCAAAGTCACCTCGTCCCACGTCAGCATGGATGATATCACCGCCGCTTACCTAGACCTCGAAGCCGCTCTGAAAAATAAACGCGCCCTCCGCGACCGACTCCGCGCCCTCCTTTCGCGAGCCACCAAAGTGGAAGACATTCTAAAAATCGAGAAAGAACTTAGCCGCGTTCAAACCGATCTCGATCAAATGGATGCCCGAATGAAATCGATGCGTTCCAAGGTCGCCAAGTCCACGCTTAATCTCTCCATCATACGTCAACGCATTCCTGGACCACTCGGGATCGTCTCCAAAAGTGGCGGATGGATTTTTGATAAATTGAATTACCTCAATTAAGCTAGGGGGAGAAACAAAACGTTGCGTGTCTCATGCCTCGAACTCCACTTCGCCCCATCGCAAGGGCAAGTGCATATTCACTGCCCCTTGCGGGCTCCAGACCCAATTATTTTCAGGGTGTTCCTGCTCCTCGGGATTCAAGCTTTCAGCTAATGGCGTTCCATGTGGAGGAATCCGGACATACTTTCCGGCAACTACTTCGTGCTGCCATTGCACGCGCGAAAAATTAACTTTCCAGATCTCACCCGGCTTCGGAGGCGCACCATCTTTATGATATTTTGCCAGATCCTTCCACGGGAAAGCCACCTCAACCGACCACCCTTCATCCTCGTCAGTCGGATCATTCAGTGAGCCTCGTACTTTTACCGCAGATTTCAAACCGGCGAGATTACACCCTAGGATGGGGACTCCGCCTTCTCCATAGGGCTTTGGTAGGCTCAACTCCCAGATCGTTCCGAGCGCATTAATCTCAAATTCGTAATAATTGAGGCCGTCACAATCGGGATCGATAAAGACTTCAAAGTCATTATCTTCAAACATGATCTCGTTCTTCTTGGTGATGGTTCCCCAGACATGAGGCTCCTCGAGCTGTGCACCCACGTAGAAGTAGTCGTCATCCCAAGCCATCTTGACGCGGGTTTGAAAGTAAGGCCGAAGTGCTTCCTGCCCCGTAATGTCGACAAAGTCATCGGTCCACGGCAGCTCCTGCCATGCCGGATCCTCTAGCGAACCATCAATCTTGATTGGCCCTTCTACCCTGCGACACTGGTAACGTCTTGGCTTCATTTCAATTGATCCCAGTATAGGTCTATCGTCTTTCCCGTTGGCACCTTAACCGATCGCGTCTCGCCATCAAGAGTCACCCTAAGCACTTCACCGACCTTAATCTTGAGCTCGGCCATGTCGTTCAAATCCGCAGTTCCGGCTTTCGTTTTCACCGCTTCATTTAAGATCACTACAAGGCGTTTGCCACCCTTCCGATCCCACATCCGAAAGTAAACCATGCCCTCGGAAGCCTTCTTTTTTTCCACGTAGCGAGAGGTCACATTCACTCCCGCAACCTCCTTGTTCCGAATATCCCATACCATCGGGAAATACGATCCCGTCTTCTTCCACGACGAAGCCCAAATCGCATGCTGCCATTGATCCTCAATTGCCTTGGAAGCATCACCTGTGAACCAACCCCGATTTAATCCTTTAGCGTCGTATTCATCAGCTCCCGTAAAATACCAATTCCCATCATCATAAATCTCAACCCAAGTGTGGTTGCCCCGCTTGTTAAACCACAACGCAGTTCCCGCAATTCGCGCAGGAATACCCACCGACCTACAAGCATCTACCAGAATAATTGATAACCCGGTGCAGGTCGCTTTCCCCAACTTGATCGACTCCGTCGGGCTTTGATTCGGAGCCTTACGACCCGTATTATAGTGGACCTTGATCAAATTAAAAATCCCTTTGTTGATCGCTTGCGCAGCCTCGGTCGTCGTCTTGGCACCTTTCACCAACTCCTTGCACTTAGGATAAAAAAACGACCGCCAATCTTCACGCGTTTCATCGAGCGAAGCATAGGGGAGAACGTCATTCAAAAATACCCCATCTGGAACTTCCTTGGCCCAAGAGAATTCCTTCTTTGCCTTCAACGCAAGGTCCAGATTCGTCATCAAAAAATCCCGACCTAAATCCTCACGGTCCCCCTTGGGCATTCCCTCCACCAAAAAACGGGCCGCCTTTTCTCCAAACTCACCGTGCTTTTTCTTAGCAGCTACAACAAACTCCGCCACCTCTCCACTCCACGCCCAACAGGTCAGAAGATACCAGAAAATCACCAGCTTTTTATTCATGCCAAAAGGCTAATACAGAACAACCCGGCATGCCAAAGCAAACGGAGCAGATTCGGCCCCATAATTCTGAAGACCATCCGACCAAAAAACTCGCCTTTAAAACTGGCCCAGCTCGCATCATGAAAGGGTCAGGTTCCCGTCCAGTCTGCACACTTACTTTGGCTTTTGACTGGTAATATTTACTTAAAGCGGCCTTTGATTTGCGCCCGCCATCCGGTGAGTTGGAAGCCTTATGCCTCGCAGGCTAGGCACTAAGCGAGGCGTTCGGGAAGGAACTCAAATTGAAAACCCTTTCCTCCATTTCTGCCTCGTCTGCTGCCTGACACTGACGCAAAAAGAGACTTTAAGGTAACGGGGAAAGTAAGTTTGTTTTTCACGAAGCTAACTGAGTCAACGAATATAGCGGCGTTTCTTGCCTTACAACAAAATCCAAACGCCCCGGGAAAATCTATTTGGCCCTCAAAAATTCCCCCTATAAAAAAGCTCAATCAATCCTCGCTATTCTAAATAATCCAGCCACCCTTGCGCGGTGAAGTCCGAGCGGAGTCCCCGTTCCTACTTCATTTTTTAATTCCAAGACTATGAAACTGTACCTCGGCAATCTGCCTTTCGCTGCTTCGGATGACGACATCCGCGAAGCATTCTCCGCTTACGGAACCATTGAAGACCTCTTCATTCCCCTTGATCGTGAAACCAACCGTCCCCGCGGATTCGCTTTCATCACTCTTGCCGACGACGACCTCGCTCGGAAAGCTATCGAGGAAATGGACGGCGCCGACCTCATGGGTCGCAATCTCCGCGTCAACGAAGCTGAAGAGCGCCGCCCACAACAAAACCGCGGTGGTGGTGGTGGTGGTGGAGATCGTCGCGGTGGCGGTGGTGGCCGTGATCGTCGTGGTGGTGGTCGTGATCGTCGTGGTGGTGGTCGTGACAATGAAGGTGGTTGGTAAACAACTCTTCTGACTAGATTTTAAAAAGGCCCGCCATTTCTGGTGGGCCTTTTTTTGATCTCTGATCAAATTTTACCGCAGGCAGGCAGAGAGAAACTGCAGGCAGCTCGTAGTCCTTTCCGTCAGTTTCTAGGAAATGCGATGCCTCATCATCATCATGACATCAGATCTCCAGCGCCTTCTGAATTCGCTTTGCACTCACCTTCCCCATATGCGGCACTCCGGGTGCAAATAATTGTAAGCGCCACTCTTCAAGCATCCAACCAATCTCCCAGATCCGCACCGCCTCGGGATATTCATGCCAAAGAATCAACCACTCATCCCAGAGTGGCAAAAACTGATTCTGCTTCTCCTCATCCCGAATCAAGGGCTGCGTTTCCAGCCGGCTGATCCGATCCTCCATGCCGTAGAAATACCGCTGGTATCTCTGCATCCGATCATAGCCAGCCAGCCAGCCAAAGCCAGGCCGTAACAACCATTCCCGCTGCTCCTCCAATTGCGTCACCACTTCACCAAGATGCCGGTCTTTTCGATTCCCCTCCATCCATTCCCGAACCCGGCCATCCGCATCAGCCATTCCCTCGACCGCGCCCGCAACCTTTTCGGCACAAGTATACCATTCTCCCCGCCCCAAGCCTGATGCCTCCGCAAACTCCTCCTCGGTTCGCGCAGTCTTCTTCATCCCACCTTCCGCCGAAACACGTATAAAATCCTCCAGAGTTTCTTTGGGTAGCAAAGGCAGCATAAAACGCCCCGCCATCTCCAATGGAAAATTTCTGCGCACATACTGGCGATGCTCAGCATGCTCTATAAGAAACAACCGAACCACCCCGGCACGATGGCTCTCAGCCGCCTCTTCTCTCTCCAAATACGCCCGCATCCCCACCGTATTCCCTTCGTCTACCAACCCTGGATAAACACCGCCTTCCGCCTCAACCGGGATCTCACCAAAACTCCAAACCTCTCCACCCGTCATCTCCCACTCCTCATTCGCCGCTGCTTCACGCCGCGACCTCAACTCTCCCGCCAACTTTTTTTTGATTGCCCAGACATCCTCCCCAAAGGCCATCACCTCATCCGTCTCATTCCGCACCCGCACCTTCGGTCGCAAGTGCTGAGGCAACCGATCCGGCTCCAAACCTTCTAACGAATTCCGGCCCACTTTCTCTCGTAAATACTCAAGTAAGGCCTCCTCTAAATGCCCCTGCGGCTCCCAATCCTCCCACGCAGAAATAAATTCCGATACCTTCTCCGCCACCGGTTGGCACTCCCGGCGCCAATCTTTTGGTAAGCTTCGAATTAACAACTCCACCCGATCTTCCAAAATTCCCGGCACCCCCCAACTCGGCAGATAATCCGGGAAGATCGCCAATTCATCAATCCCCACCTCAAAGGTCAGCCCGTCATCATCCGCTTCCAAATCACTGACGTAATTCACCCGCCACTTACGCCTTCCATGCTCGACCACATCCGGGAAAAGTCGCAGCCGATCCTCAATCTCTTCCTCCCAAATGAGATCTGAAAAACGTATCATCAACTTCCCTGCCTCCTCCGATTTTTCGGTCAGTTTGTAAAACTGCTTTGTGGTATTCGTCGCTGATGGCAGACGCTCAAAAAAGAAATCATACGCAGCTACCTCATTCCACAAGTACCCGACTCGCCGCAATTTCCGTTCCGCTCCCAGAATGGTTTCCTTCACCCACGCCAGGTTCTGCGTCACCAGATTATTACCACGCATCTTCCCATCCACTAGAGCCTCCCGCACAAAAACCTCAAAAGCCACCTTGGGATTTACCCGCCCAAAGAAGACTCTCCGCCCTTCCACCACCATGAGCCCCCCAAGTAAAATATCCTCCGTCCCATAAACCGCCCCCTGCTGCTCATTCCAATACGGTGAGTGATATTTGCTCCGACACAAATGCGGCACCACTTCCTCGACCCACTTCGGGTCAATCTCCGCCACCTTGCGAGCCCACAATCGCGAGGTCTCAACCAACTCGAAACCCAAAACCCAAAGCGCCCGCTTGCTCTTGAAAAGTCCAGAGCCCGGGAAGACCGCAAACTGTCGGTTTCCCACACTGTGATAGATACGCTTCTCCTTATCCCACACTCCAATCTGCCGTGGAATCCCCGTCAGCACTGACTTATGCACCTCGGCATAAACATCCGCCGCTGTTTCAATCGCCTTACCCTTTCCTCCCTCTTTCTGAAACGCCCGACGTAGTTCCGAGTTGATTCCCAACCATTCCCTCACCCGGCGGTAGCTCAAGAAATGCTTCTCACACCACCTCCGCAATTGGTTGGACTTGAGCTTTCCTCTCTCTCCCCGGAAATCCTGAATCCCTTTCCACAAATTTAAAAACACCCCGAAGTCTGACCTTTGATCAAGAAACTCCTTCTGCCGTTCGTCGGCCCGCTCTTCCTTGCCCTGCGGACGCTCCCTCACATCCATCGCCGAAAGCCCCGATACTATGATCAAGACCTCCTCAAAGACTCCCCGGCGCTCGCTTTCCACCAACATCCGGCCCAATCGCGGGTCCAAAGGTAATCGAGATAAAGTCCTTCCCGTATCAGTGAGTCGCACCTCCGATTTCTTCGCCACCGCACCCACTTCCTCAAGAGTATTCCAGCCTTCATTCACAGCGCGGGGACCCGGTGGATCGATAAATGGAAACTCCCGCACATCTCCCAGCTTCAGCGAAAGCATTCGTAAAATTACCCCGCTCAGAGCACTCCGCCGAATCTCGGGATCTGTGAACTCCGGTGCCATCTCAAGTGCCTCCTCATCATAAAGCTTCACACAAATTCCGTCGCGCACCCTGCCACATCTCCCTCGCCTTTGCCGTGCACTCGCCTGCGAGATCATTTCGATCTGCAAACTCTGCACCTGCCTCGAAGGGCTAAATCGACTCACTCTTGCCATTCCGCTATCCACCACCGAAACAATTCCCGGAATAGTCAGCGAAGTCTCGGCCACGTTCGTCGCCAAAAAGACTCTCCGCTTTCCGCTAGGAGCAAAAACCCTCTCCTGATCCGCCAGAGAAAGCCGCGCAAAAACCGGTACTGCTTCGGTATTAAAAAATCCCTGACCTTCGATCAAATCCGCACACTCACGGATTTCTCTTTCCCCTGGCAAAAATACCAAGACATCGCCATCGGAATCCAAGTCAGTGACGTATTCCACTCCACGTAAAACATGCTCGCGTAAACTCTCACCTTCGGATCCAGGTAAAAAAACATCTTCCACCGGAAAGGTCCGGCCCTCCACCTGCACCACTGGACATTTCCCAAAAAAATCGGAGAACCTTCCCGCATCCAAGGTAGCCGATGAAATAACCACCCGTAAATCCTTCCGCCTTTTGACCAGCTGCTTCAGATAGCCCAATAGAAAATCGATGTTCAAGGATCGCTCGTGGGCCTCATCTATAATAATCGTGTCATATTGCCGCATCTCTCGGTCCCCTTGCGTCTCCGCCAGCAGGATCCCGTCCGTCATAAATTTCACTTTCGTTTCTTTCGAGCAAACCTCTGTAAAACGGACCTGCCAACCCACTTCTTTTCCAATCTCCACCTTGCACTCATCTGCTACCCGACGAGCCACCGAAGTCGCGGCCAATCGCCTCGGCTGCGTGCACCCAATTCGGCCCTCCTGCCCCAACTCCCGCGCAAGCTCCACCGCCATTTTTGGCAACTGGGTCGTTTTCCCAGACCCTGTTTCACCCACCACCACCACCACCTGCGAAACCCTCATTTCCTCGAGGATCTCCTCCCTCCGACGCGACACCGGCAGGTCTGGGTAGCTGATGTTCAAGTCGGTGGTTTAGCGGTGCTTCCTCAATCCCGCAAGTCCTTCCCAACAACTGATTGGCAAGATTTAAGCATCCTCGGGTATCTCGCACTCCAAGATTCACTGATACCAAAATTCCCAAACGCTCTTTCTCCAAGACCCTGAAGCTCTCCACTTCGATAATCTTCCAGTCGTTCTTGATTCCAATAACGACATCATGTTTATTCATTAGGGAGAAAG
>Ga0315322_10001397_pt1 | contig 18759 bp, 11 predicted proteins | sample M110021515metaG_FD_203461 | JGI IMG/M metagenome (GOLD analysis project Ga0315322, IMG submission 203461) | Ammonia-oxidizing marine archaeal communities from Monterey Bay, California, United States - M1 100m 21515 | ecosystem: Environmental > Aquatic > Marine > Intertidal zone | place: USA...
TTCGGATGGTTTTCATTGCGGTGTAGTAATAATAATGATGTCTCTCAGTGAGGATTTAATGATGATTCGCCGAGAATGGGTAAGCAGAGTGTATTCCGTCTCCTGATCCCTGCATCCCGAATCATGATCCACAAATTAGGGCCTTTGTAGAGTAATCGTCAGTAAGCGGCCATTACTTCATGTGGAATTCACCAATCGTTCATACTAACCACACACACTGATCTGACCTCCAAAAACTGGACCATTTGAGATGTTAGGTTTGGGTTCGAAAGGGGAGGGGTGAATCAGATGGGGGATGTATAGAAAACCCCTTAAGGATTTTCAGTGATTATTTTCGTCTAGCGGACTTTCTTATTTCGGAAGATCTACTTTTAGAAACAGCTGGGTGTATTTTTTATCACCCTTGAAAATAGGAAGTTTGAGCTCCCTGATGAGCTTGCTGATATCCCTCAAGTCCCAGTAGTAACTCAACTCTAATATTTTATAGCCTCGATGCCGGTTACACTGAAGGCAGATTTCGGCATGTGCTAAAATTTGACCCGCTCTATCGTAGAAAACGAAGCCGTGATGAGGCCAGTAGCAATCCGCGAGTGGCTGGATTCTCTTTGGGAGGGGTTGCTTTGCGATAGCCTCGATTAGTCTTTTTCTTTGATTATGAGATAGCTTGACACCAGCTTTATTGATGACCCCTTTGTGCAGCCGCCCGTTGATCGTAATGTGGGATTTTTCTTCCTGAGTGTAATCATAAACATAGGCCCGAATTTCATGAATTGCTGGATCTGATAATTGGATTGCTGGACTTATGCCAACACAGGCAAAGAGCGCAAGAAGGGCTTGGAGAGATTTCATGATGCGGCAGCCGTAACACATGCTCGGAGGCAGGGGAAACTTGAAACCGGAGAGGTAGTTTGGGATCAGCGCATAACCGAGCCTCTCATCCTGATCCCTGAAGCTTGAATCGGGAGAGGCTTCACCTTGAATCGATCAATCCTGATCCACATAAGCAGCATCACCGAATCAGGAAAGGGGAGGGGTGAATCAATAAAAGCTATCAAAGAAGTCGTGATCGACTTTAGAGATCCGATAGCTATGCGCCTTCTGATTATTTCTGCATACCTTCAGATGATGAAACGTATTGCTTGCCCTCGCGTAGAAGCTGTTCCGGAGGTTTTGCTCTCTGGGCTCGTACCCAAACACTCCAAAGAATCATGTAGTAGAGCATTGACAAGCCGATCAATCCCGAAAAGGCCGCAAGCCCCCAACTGACTAGTAATCCATCGCCGCCTAGGCCAAGGCCGATCACTATCGCTATCAAGCTAAAGCCTAGGGTGCCGACTGTCCACGCGATGGTCTGACTTGGCTGAAACATTGAAGCCTCGCAACGCACGCAGCTCATTTTTTGATGAGTCCTAGTCCCATGGCTGTTTACAATATGGTCAAAGCTGTTGTGTGCCTTGCACCGGTAGCACCAGTATTTTTTGGAGTTTGGAACAAGTGGATTGCTGGTGAATGGTTCTGCTTTTTTCATTTTATTCTAGAGGCCTCAGCTGTGACACTTTTAACAAGATTGCTCTGAGGGGTAGACGATCTTTGAGATGTTATTCCTCAAAATATACTCGTTGCTGTGCTCCACATCGATTACAAATTAGTTGTCTTTTTGTGGTATCCCTAGGGAGCCTTTAATTCCATCCCTGCGCAGGAACTATGGCGCGGTGCAACCCCGCCCCTGAGCCGCGATCCATGAACCTTGGAAGGCTAAAACCCTTATCGACCAACCCTGATCCCCTAAGCAGCATCCCCGAATCAGGAAAGGGGAGGGGTGAATCCCCTTCGGTGGATCTCTGAAAAGGGAGTGGTTGAAAGGGGAGACACGCCACCGGTGGGGGTGCGGTTTTTTGGGTGGGTTGGTCTGTATATAATAGGGTGCTGAGAAAAAAATTGATCGGCCTCTTCTGCCGGGACTGCGAGGGGACGCAGACAAGACCGATCAATTGACCATGAACCAGCCAAGGCGTGAACCTAACATTTAAAGTGGTCCAGAAACAGTTATCGGATCACCGGTTGGAGAGAATTCCTAGCGACGTGATCCGGAACCCTCAAGAAACAAGATGACAACCGGCGTCTCTGTAGAATAAAACTGTTGGGCAAGAATGAAGAAAGGTTTTTTTATATGAGAATTGCAGCAATTTTTTTGTCCACGATCGCCACTCTCGGCATCGCGAGTGCGGAAGAAATGACGACGGTTACGAAAGAGAGCGAAACCAAATTCGATCTTCCTAAAGAGGTCGTGGCCTTCGTGAACCAATTGATCGAAAAGCACCCCGAAACTAAAGCGAAGTATGGCGCAATCATCGCGCCATTGGTGGAGAGTGTTGGCGGTCCACACCGCTTCACCGCCGAACCATTTATCGCAACGGAATGGCGAGCGGAAGCTGGACATAGGCGAGATCTGACCGAGGCTAATTACAAAGGTGTCTACTTGGTTGTGAGCAAACTCTCATGCTTTGTCAGTAGGGGCTACTCGGTTCCCGACCCTGTAATTGCGAAAGTCACGGTAACCGAACACACCAGAGGTAAGGTGGGTGAGAATGATGGATTTATCTTCCTGAGCAGTAAGCTCACACTTCATTTCGAGGGCTTCGTTGAGGTGTCGCTCATCCCAAAATAGACCAAAAAGGAACCGATCTTCTCACTCTGAGTCTGAACCCCGTTTCCCCAAAAATGAACCGGGAATTGCTCCTCTCCTAAGCAGCATCCCCGAATCAGGAAAGGGGAGGGGTGAATCGCACCTCCCGACGAATGCCGAAAGTTGTAACAGATTGACTCCGGAATGGAATCCAGCTACGTCGTCCAATCATGAAATACCTCACGGCCACTTCAGCAGTAATCGTCAGTCTTCTTTTTCTCCCCTCGTGCAAGGACGGCAAGGAGGCTACAGACACCGATTCCAAGAATGAAGAAAATGGTAATCCAAGCCCGGAGAGCAAGGCGGTGGATGCCTTCAAGGAGCAGGTGAAGTCTCTGGAGCTTAACGAGGCCATGCAGGCTGTTGAAGCTGCTGAAGCGACCGCCGAAGAAAACCCTTCACCGATGTTTGAATCCATATTTAGTTTAAACGATAAGCTTCAGGAACTGAAGACCGACGATCTGCCGGAAGACTTAAAAGCAGCGACCAGAACGCTGCAAAACATGATGGGCTCAATGTCCGGTCATATTAAGAAATTGCCAATTCCAATGGATGTGATCACCAAAGACGAAGAAGCTATCACCGCTTGGGTTGGCGAAAAGATGGCTGCAGATCCAAGCTTCATGCAAAGCTTTGGAAGCTCCATGAAAGGTTGGGAAAAGGAGATGGATAAGCTTGGTAAGGCGATGGAAGACCAAGGAGATGAGGTCGAAGAGGTCTACAAGAAATACGAGATCCCAATCGATTTCCCCGAGGATAAAGAAGAGGAAAAGTAGGATTGATCGTTTGAAAAACCTGCGATGGTCACGCTGAGGATCATTGGTTGCCCGATTCGCTTAATAAAACCGCCCGCCCAATTAAGGACGAACGGCTCATTCAGCCTTTCCCTCTTCCAGCACAGCCATAAGCCCCTCGGCATTCCATCGTTTGGCTAAGTCGATTTGCCTCTGTCCGATCTTCGCTATTTTTGGAGGGACTGAAGTTGGCGTGGGGTTCTCCGGTTGCGGGAGGGAAGAGTCCAGACAGTGGAAGAAGAGGAGGCGTCGCTCAATTTACATCCGGCGGTGTTGAGGGAGGAGCTGACGCTGGTATGGATGCCGAAGATGGCGGTTCCTTCCGGAGCGATGTTCGTGGCTTCGCTCAAGGTTTACGAAGATTGAATGAGGTGGCCTCGGCAGGGATCTCGGCACTTGATGTTGTGCCGTCGGGCCAAGTGATGTGAATTTTTTGGAGCGGGTTTTCAGTTGGAGAACTGTGGAAGAATCGTTGTGATTGTTGGGAAAGGTATCCTCCGCCGGCGGAGAGTTCGCGGGTTTCGCGGCTGCCCTTGGCGTGTTCGAAGATGAGGCGGGCTCCGATGGCGTGTCGGTTTGTGGGGGAGCCGGTGAGGGTGATTTCTAGGAAATTTCCAGAGGAAGAGTTGAGGAAGAAACGAGGCTTTTCGGAGTTGTGCGCGAAGATGAGGTCGGGGCGACGGTCATTGTTTAGATCCGTGCTGGCGAGGGCACGGGCGTCACCTTGAAGAGCGATGCCGGAGAATTTTGCGGGGAGAGGGAGGAGGCTGGCATCCTTTTTTCGAAGAAGAACGAGGGAGAGCCCACCGGACATCCGCCCGGTCTCGCGTTGGTTTTGGTAGAAGTTTTGGGAGAGGACGAGATCGGGTTGTCCGTCACCGTCGAGGTGGGTGGCCGTGGTGCCCATGACGGGTGCGATTTGAGCGGCGGCGGGAAGTGGAGAGAAGGTGAAGTGGCCCTGGCCGTCGTTCACGAAGATGCCCGTGTGGGCCGTGTTGACCTCGAGGCGGATGGCCTGCTTGAGACGATCGCCGTAGATGTCGAGGAGGTCGGCGCTGGCGAAGTCGTGGTATGTTTCAAAACGCTCTCGGACCGAGGGCATGGCCTGACAGGTTCACGACCGACCGCGGACGGGGAGTGGTCGGTCGCGGTCCTTTTGAGATTTGGCTTCTACGATGTGGGGTTTTCCCGAGTCGTCCATGTCGCCGTAAAAGAGGAGGTCGGGTTTTTGGGTGGAGGGGTGGTACTTCGTGTTTAGACCAATGTTTCCGGCGAGATAGTCCATGTCTCCGTCTTGATCGAAGTCGACGGCGGTGAGGGAATTCCAGCGACCGGTGATGGTCGAGAGGCCGGAGTCGGTGGCTTCGGAGAGGGTGCCGTTTTCGTTAAGGAAGAGGCGGAGGGGACCCCAATCCATGGCGATGAGAAGGTCGGTCCATCCGTCACCGTTGGCGTCGGTAAAGAGGGCTGATTTGATGGCGGTGAGGGGACGCTTTAGCAGGTCGGGAGCGAGGGTCGCGGTGACGTATGTGAACTGGACATGGTCGCTGGTAGAGTCGTTGCGAAGAATCTGACTGGCGGGGGCCATGGGATAGCGCCCGGGGTGGACGCGGCCCGCGACGAAGAGGTCGAGGTCGCCATCGTGATCGATGTCGGCGGCGCAGACCTGGCCGGAAGGAGTGTTGTTTTCGGGGAGAGCGCTTTGGGCGGGAGTGAAGTTGCCGTTGCCTTGGTTGAGGTGGAGTTGATCCTGATTTAGGGGGGAGCCGGTGGGGAATTCGTAAGAGCCGCGCGCGAGGTAGAGGTCGAGATCACCGTCGCCATCGGCGTCGAAAAAGAGGGGGCAGGTTGACTCGCCGGGAATGTTGCCTGGGAGTTCGAAGAAGGGCTTGCCACGACCGTGGTTGTTGAAAAAGAGGTAGTCGCGTTGGTTTGCTCCACAGGGGATGAAGACGTCGTCCGTGCCGTCGCCATCGAGGTCGCCAAGGGCGAGGCCGGGGCCGATCATGGATTGCTTTTCGGGGAGAAGGTTTTGGGAGAGGAAGTCATCGTGGAAGAGTTCCTTGTGGGCGAAATTGGCGAAGGGAGAAGGAACCTGGCGGAAGAGGGCGGGAGTTGCAGGAGCTGGAGGTTTGGCAGGGGAATTGAGATCTCGGGTCAGGGTGAGATGATGGTTGGCGGGGAGATTGGTGAGGACTTGGTAGTTATTTTTTCCGCCGGGCCATTCCACGGCGAGGGCTTTAATGGTGGTGGCGTTTCCGAGGCCGAATTGAGCGACAACTTGGTTGCCATTGAGGAATCCGTTGGCGGGTTGGAGGAAGCGGATTTGGGTTCCCTGGTCGGTTTCGATGGTGAGGCGTGCGCCAATGGCGTTGCGGTTTTGGGAGTGGGGGTCCTTGAGGGTGACGAGGAAGCGGTTGCCGGTGGACTCGTTGCGGTAGAGAGAGGGTGGCTCGTTGAGATTGGTGGTGACGATATCGAGATCGCCGTCGCCATCGAAGTCGGCCCAGGCTGAGCCAAAGGAAACGCTTTCTTTTTCCAGACCCCAGGATTTGGAGGTGTCCTTGAATCCCTTGGAACCGAGGTTTTGCATGACGAGGTTTCGTTCGGGATTGGGTTTGCCATTTTCGTGGAGGTCCCACTCGGTGCGTCCGACGAAGAGGTTGGTCATGGTGTCGTATCCCTGTGACTTGAAGTGGTCGGCGTTGGTGAAATCGCGGACCATGCCGTTGGTGAGGTAGATGTCGAGATGGCCGTCGCAGTCGTAGTCGGCGAGAAGGGGAGTCCAGGACCAGTCGGAAGCGGAGAGGTGACTTTGGAAGGAGGACTCGGTCATTTTTCCGAGGCCGGAATTGAGGAAGAGAGTATTGCGCATCGTTTGGCGCGGGAGGGAGTGATCGAGGACATGGCGGTTGACCGGGGTGAGGGCTCCCATGGCGACCTTGGCTTTGTAGTGAGAGGTGGCTGCCATATCGAGGGCGATGAGGTCGTCGCGGCCGTCATTATTGAAGTCTCCGGTGGCGGAACCCATGGAGAAGAAAGGGGTGTAGGGAACGGCTTGATTAGCGATTTCAGTGAAGGTTCCATTGCCATTGTTTTTCCAAAGGTAGTCGGGGTAGCGGTAGTCGTTGGCGACGTAGAGGTCGGGCCAACCGTCACTGTTGTAGTCGAGCCAAGTGGAGGAAAGGGCGTAGCCGCGTTTGTTGAGGCCAGCGGTGGTGGTGACATCGGAGAAACGAAGCTGACCGTTAGCGGAATCGTTTCGGAAGAGGCGGTCGTAGCGGCCGATGGTGATGGTTGTTTTTTTGCCCTCTATGATATCGACGCCGTAGTAGTTTTCGAGGCCGGGTTTGATGACGGGTTCGCCATCGACGACATCGTGGGTGCCACCGATGGGGAGTCCTCCGTCGTGGTAGAGGCGGTTGCAGAGAACGAGGAGGTCGAGGTCACCGTCACGGTCGTAGTCGCAAAATGAGGAGGTGAGGGAGGCGTCGGTGATATCAAGTTGGGCGGGGGAGGCGGCCTCGGTGAATTGGGGAATCCCGTTTTTGTCGGGACCTTGGTTGAGAAAGAGCTGATTTGGTGAGTTGTAGTGGCAGAGATAGATATCGAGGTCGCCGTCGGCATCGATATCGGCGAGGCTGCCTCCGACGGTGAAACCATCGTTAAGGATGCCTGAGGATTTTCCGATCTCTTCGAAAATCCAATCGCCGCGATTAAGGTAGAGTTTGTTAGAGGCTGCGGTGCCGGGGAAAAAGAGGTCGGGAAGGGAGTCGTTGTTGAAGTCTCCAGCGAGGACGCCGGCGCAGGCCCAGGCAGAGCTGTAGAGGCGTTTGAGGGGGTGATTGAGATCGAGTTGGTAAGTGTGGTTGAGTTTACTCGATTGGGGAGGGATTTCACTGAAGAGGCTGGGGGAATCGGAGGGAGTGATTTTAAGGGGGGCGATGTTGAGGGAGGAGGGATTTGAAGGAAGAGAGGATTGAGTCGTCGCTAGAGTCTTCTCTTTCTCATCGCAGGGGGCGAAGAGAAGGGAAGAGAATAGAATAGTGAAGAGACGGTTCATGATATGAAAACGACCGCCACGCCCCTTCTAAGGGCATCGACGGTCGTGCTTTTAGGGTTCGACAGTATTACTTCCGTGAGCGACGGGCGAGACTGAAAATGCCGAGGCTCAAAAGAGCCAGCGCGGAAGGTTCCGGTATGGTAGTCGTGTTCACCTCGAATTCGGCGATGCCGATAAATCCGTTTACGTCATCACCAGCAGGTCCACCGCCAGCAGATCCAATGAGGCGGATGCCATCGATAGCGGATTGTGGAGTATCGAGAGTGAAGCTGACAGTGGAGTAGGTTGGGTTTCCACCACTTCCCAAGGTTGCCCCTGTAAGGACATCTAGGTAGTCGTTACTAGCCGCTCCGACGTTGCTCCAGGTAGTGCCTCCATCGCTGGTGGTTTGAACTGTTGGAACGATGAGGTGTTCAGCTGGCATTGCCGCATTGGATCCTGCAGTGAGTCCATTTATGCCGAACCAGCCTCCATCATTGGCGGTCAGGAGATTGACGGTGAGGTCGGTGACTTGTTCTCCACCAGGAATGAGGATCCCAGTGACACCATAGTATCCAAATTCGGTGCCAGATTGTTGACCATTCCAAGTGTCTTGGACCGCGCCGAAATCACCATTGGTGCCATAGACGCCGTCGTTAATTCGGGCAATGTTCTGATCTCCCCGGACATATGACGTTCCGAGGGTTGTGTCGATTGCGGAGTTGTATCCGATAATGCCGGTTCCGGTTCCGGCGATATTCGCAGCCATAGCGGTGCCGGTAAAGGCGCCAAGAGAAGCGATGCTGAGCAGTTTTAGTTTCATTGTTTTTTGTTGGTATTCATTTTTGGTTGGAGTGTTCTTTCTAGTTCTTTGAGATTCTGAAGAAGAGTTTTTCAGCTCCCGGAACAGGGTGTTCGAAAGTGTGTGTTGTGCTCGAGCCACCTGAGGGAACTGAGTCATCGACTTCGATCCACGATGAGGACGTGAGATCGCTACTCCGGATAATCGAGTAGGTGTTACCGGGAGAGGAACTCCAGGTGAGAATGAATTGTCCGTTGCTGTTGCCTGCAGGAGGTGGCGAAAAGCTGATGTTTGTCACCTCGAGGGAGATGCTGCCGGTCGTGACGGCGACTTCAGTGACTCCGATGAAGCCATTGGCGGCGTCACCGGCAAGGCCTCCATGAGTCCCAATAACCCGGATCCCGTTGATGCCAGATTGAGCGGTGTTCAAGTTCCAGACAACCTTGGCAGTGGTTGGTGGGTTTCCGATGATGTGCCCAGTCATGACATCAAGATAGTCGGTGGTTGATGGGACAGTATTCCAAGAGTCCCCTTCATCCCTAGTGACTTGAACTTCAGGAAGGCTGTCAGACGAGATGTGAGTATTAAGCTCCAGGGGGCTGTTGCCGGCGGGGGTCGTGCCATTGATTCCGAACCAGCCACCATCGACGAAGGTCGCTAAGGTCAGAGCGATGGAATTTACGGGCTCGCTGGGAGGAGAGCTAAGGTCCCAAATGACGCCTGCGTAGCTATGGGTGTCGGCAGTTCCATTGTGCCAAGTGTCGACAATGGTCTCGAGAGTGATGCCCTCAGTATTGCCGTCAGTGAGACGTTCAGAGCTACCGTCGGTAAGAACGCCGTTTCCGTGGTGAGTGTATGGGAGGCCCAAGGTAGTGAGATCATTGACTTCGTTGTGATTTCCTGCGATGCCAGTGGCGCCAAGGGCGATATTTGAAGGAACACTGGAGGCCAAATTTGGGTTCGAACCATTGGCGATTTCAAAGCTGTCCGAAAGGCCATCTCCATCGGTGTCGGCCAAGTTAGGGTTGGTCATATGGGTGTTCACTTCATCTCCGTCTTCTAGGCCATCGAGGTCGCTGTCGGGTTTGTTAGGGTCCGTCAAGTGAGTATTGACTTCATCGCCATCAGTCAGGCCGTCGCTGTCGCTATCATCGATAAGAGGGTCGGACAGGTGGGTGTTGACTTCATGGCCGTCGTTTAGGCCATCTCCGTCTGTGTCGGCAGTTTTTGGGAGGGTGGAGTTTTGGTATTCCTCAAGGTTGGTAAGGCCGTCAGGCTCGACATCTTCGGCCGGGTCATCGACTCCATGAAGGGTTTCCCAGACGTCCGGTATTCCGTCGTTATCCAGGTCCGCCCCGGGCTTGATAGTAGTGGTGTTGATTTCGAACTCGGTGAGGCCTATGAACCCCCCTAGGTCTCCGCCAGCGGGTCCACCACCTTCGGGTCCGATGAGGCGGATGCCGTCGATGGTGGATTGAGGGATATCCAGATCAAAGGAAACGGTGGCGTAAGTAGGGCCACCTGCGTTTCCGGGTGCTCCTACGGTGTGCCCCACAAGAGTTGAATTGTAGGTGTTATTTGTGGAGTTAATATTGCGCCAAGTGGTGCCGGCATTGGTGGTGACTTGGATAGTGGGGACAGTGAGGTGGGAGGCATCGAGAGCGTTGTTGTCCCCGGGTCCGATCCCATTGGGGCCAAACCAGCCTCCATCATTGGCGGTTATGAGATTGACGGTGACATTGGTTACCTCTTGTCCAGCGGGCATGGTGAGGCCGGTGACTCCGTAGTAGGCGAAGGTGTCCGATGCATCGGTTGCCCCGTTCCAAGTATCGAGGACTGCGTCAAAGTTTCCGTTTGTGCCGTAGACGCCGTCGGTTATTCTTACAGTGGAGCCATCAGGTTGGTCACCGCGAACATAGGGAATGCCGAGAGTTGTATCGATGACGGTATGGGTCCCGATGATGCCGATTCCGGAGGAAGCAATGTTGTTGGCCAAGCAGTTTTGCCAAAGGAACGGTAGAAGGATTGGGAAGATTTTTCGCATGGGAGAATTAAGGTTTGGTAATCTGTTTTTCGAACTTCCGGTAGGTTTGATTGTTTTGAAAAAGATTTCGTATTTCGCGGCCGCGGAGGGTATTCGAGAAGACGTGGAGTTCGTCCATTTCGATAGAGATTTTTCTTTCATCGGTGGTGGCGGATCCGACAGGGCCGTGACCCATAATGATGCCGCCCCAAGTGTGGTGATAGATGATGCCCCATCCGCGGTTTCTGCCGTTGCCATTGGAGAGGGGGAAGGAGAAGCGTCTGGGATTTGTCGGGTAGCCTGACATGGTGCAGCTGACTTCGATGATGAAGTTGTCGGTGGCGGTGAGAGGGGAGCGGTTGATGATGAGAGCGTCGTCTCCGTCGAGGATGAGCTTGCCACCCTGGTAGGTGGGATTGCCTATTTCCTGAAAGCCGACTGGAGTGGCGTGGTCGTCGAAGTTGTAATCGGCAACGATCTTGATGTCGGCGTGGTTGTTGCCAAGCAGTTCTCGTGAGGCGAGAGAGCCGGTGAAGGTGGAAAGCTTTAAGTGGTCGATGGAGCCAGTGAAGAAGCCTTCGATTTGTCCTGAGTCGTCAAGGTTGGCGCCGACCATCAGATGGGTGAGAGAATCGAATGGAGGTGGACTTTTCTTGCTGACGCCGATGTTTTTTCCATTTAGGAAGACGCTGGTGGTGCCATTTTCACGAATGAGGGAGAGGTTGATTTTTTCACCGGTCAGGGCTTGGACTCTCGGGTGATCGAGAAGGCTGAGTTTTGGTTGTGGTTTGGATGTGAAATGAGGATTGCTTCTGAGAAGGTGGCTTAACTTTTCGGAGGGTTGCAGGGCTTCTGGTTGTCCATCTAGAAAGCACTCAATTAGTGGGTGTTTTTTGTCCGGAGTTGATCGAAGAGCGATGTGATGCCAATTGCCGTCGTCGATGGGATTTGTTCCCTCAAGATCGAGGGTTCCCATGGTGACGGCAGTGACGCTTCCGCCGGTGGTTTTTCGAACCTCCGAGGAGAACAGGGGAAAGGTATTGTGATTCTTCGAGCCCCAGGAAACGAGGGAGTAGGGGGAGTGTTGTCCCGGGGTCATTTTGATCCAATAGGAGAGGGTGAAAGGGGAGTCAGATGGGATGCCGGACCAGTTTGTTTTGACGAGGCCGTTGCGTCCGAAAGATGAGAGTGCATTGCCGAATTTGCCATCAACGACCAAGAAGGCGGCATATAGTTCTTCGCCATCTCGGGTAGTGCAGCGGCTGGTGATAGACTTTTGATTGAGCATACGACCGGTGACGGATTGAGAGCCGGCGTCGCTTTCATCAAAGCGCCAATGGAAGTGGGCAGGTTGGCTTGGAAGGGAGGTTAGGAAGCTTGAAGGTTTTGTTTTTATCCTGCCAAATGAGCGGTCGGGGAGAAGAGCGATGGCTTCGTTTGTAGTGAGGGTGAGTGGTGCTGTTTTTGAGTTTAAAGGAGTGACCTTGACCGTGCCTTTAAAGACGTGGACTTCGTCTTCTTCGCCCGGGTGGGTTTCCACAGCGAATTCGGTGCCGAGGTCGGTGACTTTAAGGGAGGGCGTGAGGACTTTGAAGCCAGATGCTTTTTCGGGGACTGCGCACCAAATGATGCCTTCGCTCATATCGAGTTTATTTTCATCGAGAATGGTGAGTTGGGCAGGTGCTTCGAGGATGGCTCGGACACCGGTTTCGAGACTGAGCTCAAGCGTTCCTCTGATGAGGTGAATTGAGGAGCCGATTTCTAAGGAGGACGGAGGAACACGGCGGCTGTTTTTGGGGTGGGTGATGGTGAAAGAGGTGTCGGGACCAGTGGTGAAGGTGGCGGGCAGCGCGGGAGGTGTTTTGAGCCAAATGACCGAGAGGGTGAGGATTACCGCGACGATCGCTGCGATAGAAGTCAGAAAAGTAATGCGGCGTGTGCGGCGATTCTGGTGTCCGCTGGCGAGGGTGGAGATGTTGTTGGTGTTTGACGCTGCAACCATGCCGGAGCCAAGGTGCGACAGGCTGGAGTCGAGCTCAGCATACTGGCAGTAGGTTTCAAAAATGTCGGGGTCATTTTTGAGCAAGCATACTAGTTCCTCGCTGGCCTGTTCATCGAGGTGTCCATCGATAAATCTTTGCAAAAGAGACTCTATTTCACTGGGTATCATGACAGATTGCGTTGAAGGGTGATTTCGGCCTGGATGCAACGACGGAGTCCTGCGCGCAGGCGAAAGAGGGCCATCTTTAGGGCATCACGGGTGCGCCCGAGAATGCGGCTGCATTCGCTCAGGGATTTTCCGTGCTGATAGTGGGACATGATCACGAGTCGATCTGACTCCTTTAATTTTCCGAGGCAGACTCTGAGGGCGTCAAGGTGATCGCTAGCGGGAGAGTTGTCCGCAGCTGTGAGACTGCGGGTGGTTATCTTTTTGACTAATTCGTCGTCGAAAATGAGCCAGCTTTTCCGTTTCGTTTGAGTCATCCAGGCCCGGGCTTCCCAATAGGCGATTGAAAAAGCCCACGCTTTAAAATTGGAGCCCTCTTTGAATTCGTGACGTTTTTCCCAGAGGAGGACACTGGTGCGCTGGGCAATGTCAGCAATTTCCGGATCTCCCGGGAGGAGGGAATGGAGGTAGCCCAAAATTGCGCCCTGATGGGAGGTTAGATTCGCGACGAAGAGAGAATTGTCTCTTCGTTCGCTATTCTGGTCGGTTTCCGAAGAAGGCATACGCAACTCTATAACAGCGCCTAAACTAGTGGTGGTAACGAAAAGATGAATCTTTGTTGGATGTCTTTAAAAGGGGAGGCACGCCACCGGTGGGTTGGTCTCTATATAATAGGGTGCTGAGAAAAAAATTAGACGTCCTCTCGGAGCCGCTGCGACGAGAGGCAGATTCAGTATGTGGGAATGCTTTCCAAGCGAATCCTTAAGGCGTCGCAGTGATGAGCTTTACAGGTTTGCCTGCGTAGGTGTCACCGAAAAGATCTGAGGGTGTGTCTGGTGGCTTTTCTTTAAAATAAAAAGTGACACAAATCCGGGCTTTAGCACGCATACCTAACTAAGGCTGTCCCTCTCAACCGGACTTATGATCTCCTTCGGGAATTATAATAGATTGAGGATGAATCAGTTGATAATGATAAATTATCGTATGTGTGAAAGTCCGTCCCCTGTAATGGGGGGCGGGTTTTTTGCTGGATTGGTCTTTATTTAATAGGGTGCGGAGGAAAAATTGAACGATCCAAGTCCTGTAGAAAACTCAATGCATGCAATTTCAAGTAATTGCTTATGCGCATATTTTCCAATCGACATTATTGTCGATTGTTACATAGGGTCCTCTGTTATTTGTTAGTATGAAAGTTTCATCTTCATCTTTGGGATTGCGAGGACTAAGAAGCCCAAAAATCTGCGTGATTGTTTTAGGTTTTTTGTCCCACGTTCACGCTGCGCTTACTGAGAAAGTGACGAATCTCGCTATAGCGACTCCCGCCTTTATTTTGGATCATCATGCCAACGATGATGATCCAGCTACTCTGCGCAATGGATTGCAAACGGTTGCGAGGGTGGAGATCGATCGCGATCACCTCGGTGATCCCACGGTAGATAACGAATATCGCGTGATTTATCGATTACTGGATGAGTCGGGTTTCGCTCTTAAGCTCTCGAATCCAGCTGACTCTGGCGAACCAACCTTGGCGGCAACTGATTTTTTTACAGTGCAACTCGGCCCCTTTGATTTTAATCCTTCCCTTACTTCGCTAAAGCTCCATCCCGATCCGGTCACTACACTGGATAGCAAGACAAAATACCGAGTGGAGGCGTTTCTCCAACAACGGCCCAATGCTTTAAATTCTTGGTCTGATGTTTTGGGTTCGAACAAAACCAGTTCATCTGAGCTTGTTTACCACTTTACTTCCGCCGATCCGAATGATGCCGAATACAATATTCGTGCCACAATTTCAGACCTGACTTGGGAGCAGACCCATGCCCTCCAGAGCGATCCCACCAACGATTCCTTCGTGGCTTCGATTACCGCTAATTTTGCAAGGTATGATGATTGGGAAGAACCGGCTTCGCAGATTTGGACAATTGCGGTTTTTGACTTTGATCTTTTTGAAAAATCTACCGGGGCCCAAGTGGCGTTGAGCAATGATGGCTTAATCCAGCGCAGTATCAGAACGAGCAGCTTGAATGGTGCGGGGCCCTCTGTTGTAACTTTCAACCAATCTGCTGAAATCAGGCCTCTTACTCAGCTTAAATCGGGTTCCGAGACTTACATTCTTCGTTGCACCGTGCGCCATCGAGAAAAATCTCTAGCCATCCCGCAAGATGATGGTGAGTGTGACTTGCCGGCTGTGGGGCTTCGCCATTTCAATGGTAATCTGGCCTTCGGAACGATCGACACCACCTTCAACGTTCTTGGCAACATTCCGCTTCATGGCGCTACGGGGTTAAACTTTGTAGCGACTTCAATTAGCGTGCCGAATGGTCAAGGAGTTCTGCCTGATGCCGAACCTCATGTCTTCGGTAACAACACTCTTCTTCAGACTAAGTTGTTTGATAATGGCGATGCCACGGTTTACGGGGGAACCGAACAGGTTTTTCTGCCGGGCGCCCCAGGCGATCCGATAGAGCATTCCGCCAATCGTCTGACTCTCCAATACGGCCCTGTGATTCTCGGAATGACGGGTCTTTCGACAAACAGCCTAATGGTGCGTTTGCCTCAGGGTTTGGTCTACCTCCCAGACATCACTATTTCCTCTCATCATGGCGAGACCACCATTTCCCAAGTTGGAGCCCAAAAGCTGGCCAGTGACCTCAATATCTTTTCAGATGTTACGATCGCTATTGGGGCGAACGCAGGGATCGTCGACGAGTCACAGCCCCTTCGTTTTTCAACCGGAGGACTTAAGTTGCTCACGACCGGTCAGCTCGATTTTGAAGCTGTAAATTCCGTGCGCTACATTCATCAGGATGCTTTCGATGAACTCGAAACGAACCTCAACAATGGGGATATTGAGTCTGTCGATGACCGGGGTTACAAATTAGGGGATCGGGCTTCCAATGATCGTTACTTGCGGCGCGTCCAAGCCGTTAATGGTAATCGTATTCTTGCTACGGCTGCCGAAGATAAGTCTTCCCGCCTCTCTGCTGAACTGGACATTGCTGCGACCGCCTTCCAGACGCATTTCCCAGCCTACGCCGAGGTTGATTGGCGGACTAATTCCACTCTTAGTTTGAAGGATGGTGTCCCTGAAGATTCTACCCTCGACCAGACGGCTTCGGTCGCTCTGTCCTATCACCAAACTTGCCCGGAAGGCATTGACCCTTGTGCATCCGGAGTGCCAAAAGAGAAACTTTTGGCCATCCCCGATTCCGGTCAGCTCTTTAACACTCCGGGTGGGGGGCTCTATACCTTTGCATTTTTAAATAGCCCCGCTCAATTGGCGTGGGGAGCCCGCGGTGATGGGAACGCACCGGCTGCGGTTGATCCGAATTACCCCTATGCCCACCGTACCGCTTCTTTTACCAAGACCGACTTTTTCATGCCTGGTTATCAGCTTTATGCGGAGGACAATGTTCTCGTTACTACCGCTCCTTACTCCGTAAATGGAGGAGGGGACTTCGCTCCTGGGGCTCTCTTATTAATGGGCTTTAACAAGGATCCTTCGGTTCCCGATCTGCACCTCCCTACAGAACCGGAATACCTTCAAGGTCATGGCGCTTATCCTGGACTGAATTTCACGGTATTAAATAATGATGAGAAAGGGGCTTCTCGCCTTGGAGGTGTCCAATCGGACTATTCTTACGAGCTTGTTAACGACGGAGCTTCGAAGTACTATACACGCTGCGCTGGAGTCTTCGGTCGTCAGGTTGCGTCCGATGGTACATTCGGTAGCAGTTTAAATATTTACGGTTACGATTTTGAGTTAAGTTCTTTCCAGCTTTCCTTCATTGCTTCAGAGCAGGAGGATTCTTGGATCAATGGCGGCGTGAGTGTAACTGGATATTCTGACTTCTTTCAGCGCTTTCTCGGTCTCAATCTTACTTGTCTTGGCGAGCTGAGCGGTGCCGAGCTAGACCCGGAGGACGATTCTGTCAAAAACCTCGTTTACTGGAACTCGACCTTTGAAGCGGTCTCGATGCGTTTTGAAACCTTTGAGACCAATCCTCCGGGTTCTTGTCCCGTGACTTTTGACGGTCGCCTCTCCATGGGTATCAAAACCCAAGTTGCTTACATCAACCAACCACTTTACGGGACCTTCGCTTTCAATCCGAGCGATGGCAACCTTCTAACAAAAGAGACTGGTGCGAGCATTGATATCGATAGTCAACTGGGTGTTCCGGCCTCTATTCCCATGGAGGGTCCCGATGCTGATTACCAGCTCGTCACAGTGGGGAAGCTCCGTTATTCCAATCCGGCCGCGGTTCCCGATCCGCCTGGTTCGCTGGGAGGATTTGTGACTTTTGCGAGTACCATCAACGTGCCTTATTTTCGAGATTTTCAGGTGCAGGTAATGACTTCAGCCAATGGGCTCCCCCTCATTTCCGGAGGTAACCCTCCCACACCGCCGATTTATCTGGCTCCAGGTTGGACTATGGGTGGTGGCCCCGATCCCGAGAGCTTTTTCAATAAAATCTATTTTGACCCCAACCACACTTCCTGGCCGAAAGGGCAAATCTCATTGGCGGAATATCAGCAGCCCAATTCGAATACCAATCCCAATTTCCTCATTAAAGCCGAGCAAGATCTCTTCGGAATTATTGGTCTGAGCTACCCGCTGCGATGGACCGATTCTACTCGGCACTTTGAGTCGATGGGATCCGCCAAGGATGAGATCTTCGTCATCGATGTTGAACACCAGATTGATTATCTTGATGCTGGAGCGGCGAGTGTCTCTTTTGGAGCTAAATATGACGGGCTAGGCGATATCAGCCTGACCAGCCTACTGAATCCGCAAATCGACGGAGTCAGTGAAGCGGTGGCAGGAGCAATTCAGCAGCCGCTTAAGGATGCGCTTGACGATGCTTTTGCAAAGTTTGAGGACTACTTGTCGGATTCGCTTGATGCCGTGGTCAATCCAGTTGTCGATTCGGCTGCGGAAAACGTCTTTTCCCCACTCTATGACGATCTTAAAGCGGCTTACAGTCAAAGTCCGAAGTGGACTGATTTTGAGGCCCAGCTTAATGCTAAAGTGGAGGCTTCCATTTTCAATGCGGGAGATCCTTTTTTTGCCACTGGTCTTCGTGACGAGTTGATTAAACTCTCCGATACTGGGCAGGACGCGGCTTCCCTCACCGCCGGCTTGAAGGATGCTCTTGAGAAAATGATTATAGGGCTTGATACGCTCGCTTATGCGGTTGAGGTAGACGGAGGGGCACCCCAATTTCGCCTTGAGCCATTCACGGTGGCCAACCCTCAGAGTGATATCTTTTCCGGTATCCTGCTGGATGATGCCAACGGGGATTTTCCTATCGTGGAGAGCCTCGTGAAGTTGCTGATTTCCGAGGTGGTCGAGCCTGATGTTGCTGCCGTAATTGCCCCTCTTCTCGAGAGCCTTGCCTCCGAACTTTCGGCTGAACTTAACGCCGTGATTAACGAGCAAAAGAATAAGCTGCAACGTCTTGCCCTAATCGCGCAGGAAGTTCGCGGAGCGCTCAAAGATATTTATGAGGTAGTCGATGCCGCTACCGGGTTCATTGATGACTTTAATGAAATGGTGAACGAGGCTCTTACGTCCGTTGATGGCTTTCAGCAGATTATGGCTCGACCGGCAACCCGCGTCGTTTCCTTTATCCGTGAATTCGCGCAACAGAATGGGATCGATGTAGTCGGCGGAGCAAGTGTCTTAGATGATTACATCGATGTTTTTGATGAATTCGACAAGGATGATTTTGTTGCCACCATCAAGGCTGAACTCAAGGACGCGCTGATGCAGTCACCGCTCATTCAGCAGTTTCAGTATTTAGTAAGGCAAAACTTGTATGATGTTCAGGCTAAGTTCGAGCAGGCGGTGGGTGTCATGCTCGATCAGGTCACTGGTGTCATCAAAGAGATCATTTCTGAAAATTTGGGCCCTCTCGAAAATAAGATCAATCTCTTCAAAGGAAAGGTAGAGGATTACATGGGAGCGGCTGAAGTGAAGGGTTACGCCGAGTTTAATGGCGACTCCTTGCGCAAGGTGCGTCTCGACGCTAGCATGCAACTTAAGGTCCCAGATGAGATGCAGCTCGATGTCTTTCTTGAGATTTGCTCTTACACTTCAATCGATGAAAATGCCTGTCTCGGTCCAGGACAGAGGGCGGTGGAAGTGACGATTGGGGCCCTTGACGTGCCCCTTGACTGGATTTCGGATGATCTTAAAGCGAATCTGGCAGTGAAGATGTCGCTTAAGGATGAAGGTTCCGGCC
>Ga0315322_10001398_pt1 | contig 18755 bp, 21 predicted proteins | sample M110021515metaG_FD_203461 | JGI IMG/M metagenome (GOLD analysis project Ga0315322, IMG submission 203461) | Ammonia-oxidizing marine archaeal communities from Monterey Bay, California, United States - M1 100m 21515 | ecosystem: Environmental > Aquatic > Marine > Intertidal zone | place: USA...
CAACCGGTTGGCTTTCATTTTGGCCTTCGCCAAGGTTGGGAGGAGCATGCTGGCTAGGATGCCAATGATGGCAATGACAACCAGCAATTCGATAAGGGTAAACGCTTTTTTCATGTGGGTTAATTCAGTCGAGGTGGATATTTTGAAATTAAATAGCATTTGACGTGCCCCTGCTCAAGTCCCGTTTATTGGGGGTAAAACGCTCTTCTGCTTCGGTCAGCGCGTCAATTCTCACACTTTTCGCGTATTTTTTACGCCCCCCTCCTGATCCGATCTCCATAAAAAAAACCGCGCCACCTAATTGGTGGCGCGGGTGATTTTTTAGTTATCTCCTGAACCGTTACTCGGAGCTATCCGTACCTTCCGGCGCATCTTGGCTAGGATAGCCTTCCTCGCCTTCGCCACCAGCACTCTCGCTGGATTCTGCCGCATCTTCAGCGGCGGCGTCATCGCTGGATTGCTCACCGTCGCCTTGGGCGCAGCCGATTGCTAGACCAGCGGCGAGCAGGGGAGCCACCCATAGGGTTCGGATCAGGGTAGTTTTAATTAGTTGCTTCATAATGAGTTGCCTCAAGAACAGACTAACTTAGTCCTGTTTGGGAAGCAAGTTCATTAGGTTCAGGCCGTCAGCTAAGCATAAGCCCTCAGCGCGAACCTGTTCGGCCGCACGCAGTTGGTCGTTGTACTCGGCTTCAGTGCCTTGCTTGGTGGACCCATCAGCCATCACCCAGTTGGCCTCGCCGGATTGGAAACCCGAGAGGCTGTGGACCTTGCTGCCGGGACCATAGAAACCAGCAACGAAGGCCGTGCCATCATGGATGTCCATGGAGCTGGATCCCCAGTGATGCCCACGGGAACGATTGCTATTAGCATATTTCCATTGATCGTTATGGTTACAACCACCCTTAGCATTGAAGTATGCATTGGCTTGGTCACCGCTGGCGCCCTTAGCGTTGCGTGTGGACGCAAGGATCGTGGTGCCGACACTCACATCACCCTGCATCTTGATGGCGTAGGACTGACGGTGGTGGTGGTGATCGTAGTTGTGATTGCTACCATTACGTTCCGACCAGTTCTGTTGCCCTTGCTTACGAAGGTTAGCGATCACTTTGGGATCCATCGGCGACACGTAGGAAGAGAAATCGCCAAGGACTTCTGAAATGGCGTAGCTACGGGCCCACTGCCGAACTTCCCAAGGATCGTGCCAGTCGGCGTAACCCAGGGCTTTGGATACCCTGTTGCCGTTGGCACCGGTTAATTGTGCGTCCAGATGGGATACGGCACCGTTAGCGTTCGATGCGTAGTTCTCGTATGCAGCCTGATAGCTCTTGAGCTTGTTGCTACACTTCAAGCGGTTGGCCTTAGTTTTGGCCTTTGCTAGCGTGGGCAACAACATGCTCGCCAAGATGCCGATGATGGCGATCACCACCAGCAACTCAATAAGAGTAAATGCTTTTTTGGTATTCATGGTTGTTTGTTGTTTTGGGTTAGGTTTATGCCCGTAAACACAGGCAGTTCGAGTATCTTTAGCAAAACATATGCCACGTTAATAATGCTTATTTTTCAGTAAAAAACAGAGAGCATCTACCTCCGAAAGTGATTTCAGGGTGAAGATTTCACGACTTTTGCGTGGATTTCACGAAATCTAAGTAACATTTTGCGCACAATGGCTACGGGCCGAATCGGCTCCGTTCATTTCACCATCAAAACCCATAAAACCCATGAAAAAACAAAAAACGCCGCCCAAACGGGCGGCGTTGAATTGTTTACGGGTTGTATGCTAATTATTTCTGGCTGGGGCGACCCACCAGAATAGCCAATCCTTCTGAGACGCTCATGCCTTCGTTTGCCACCTTGGCGGCTTCGACCAGTTGCGCATTGAAGTCAGAGGCGGTTCCCTGCTTAGTCGAACCTCCACTGGTTGCCCAGTTGGCCTCGTCTGATTGGAAACCGGTCATGCTGTATTCCTTAACTCCGGGGCCGTAGAAGCCAGTGGTGCCCAGATTGGCACCGTCCGTGTCATAGGTAGCGTGGTTCCACCAGCTGACATTTGTGCTGAAACCGGTGTTGCGAGGAGCAAAAAGCCAGCTATTTTTGTTGTTTCTGCCTCCGTTGGCCTGATAGTAGTTTTGCCGGTCCGCACCAGTGGTTTCACTCTTAATATTGCGGGTCGAGGCAATCACTGTAGCATCAACGGCCGTGTCGCCACCGAAATGGATGGCATAGCTTTGACGCTTGCGGTTGAACTGATTGCCCTTGTGACCACCTTTCCATTGGGCGAAGCTTGTCTCGTTCCACTTCCGCTGCTCGGCAATAGCCTTAGGATCAAGCGGAGATGCCAGCACGGAAAACTGCACGATCGTCTCACGCAATTCATAGCCATGCATCCAGCCGACCGCCTGTAAGAATCGGTCATCATCGCCATATCCCTTGGCTTTGGGCACGCGGTTGCCGTTGGCACTGGTGTTTTCCGCATCCAAATGGGGTGTTTGCCCCTCATAGGTGGCGCTGTACGCCTGATAAGCCTTAGCAATGGAGCCCAAGTTGCCTGAGCACTTGAGGCGGTTAGCTTTGGTCTTGGCCTTGGCCAAGGTGGGCAGCAACATGCTTGCCAGAATGCCAATAATGGCAATCACAACTAACAATTCAATTAAGGTGAATCCTTTGGTGTTTTTCTTCATTTTATTATTTCTTTGTACTGGGTTTCGCTATCCGTTGCGGAGGAAGAGCTTTCATAATCCCCTTCCAATTAGCGGTATGCCTCTCGGCAGATGACGGGCCTGTCGCATTTTTAGTGCCAAAAAAAAACGTAATATTTTTTGAATAAATAGGCCAAAATCAAAAACCGACGAATTTAAATTGCGATTTTCACGCATTAATGCGTGAAAATTAAGTTAATTCGAGGTTAATAATATTCAACACTCGGAAAGTGTGCCTCCTGAGCTATTTTTGGAGATTATCCATTTTTTCTTGATAAACAGCTTTGTTTTGCCTATTTGTCATTCCAGACGAAGTTATTAGTATGAAGAAAATCATTACCCAAACCATTGTTGTGGCTTTCACGGCCGGTTCACTGATGCTAACAACCGCCTGCGGCGGCGGAGAGGACGGAGCAGCTGCCGATGCGGATGCAGCGGATGCCGCGTCTGAAGCGGAGGGTGATGGCGAAGAAGAAGCCCCTGCCGCCGAAGAAGCCCCTGCCGCCGAGTAGCTTCAAATCATAGGATTTAGTTTCAAGCCACCCTTATGGGTGGCTTTTTTTGTGTTGGTTAGATATGGCCAAAAAATCGACCCCGCTTTGAAGCGGGGTCGATCATGTATGCCTTGTATGGGTTGGGGCGTTACGGCTGTTTGGGATGCAAAACTTGTAGGCAAAGCCCGCGGCTCAGTGAATTTCCCTCACCCTGGACTTTGTGGGCAGCGGCCAAGCCCATAGCGAATTCGGATTCGGTCCCTTGACGGGTCGAACCATCAGAAGTCACCCAGTTCCCTTCGCCAGCCTGAAATCCGGTCATCGACAGTTGTTTATGCTCTCCGGCAGCCCGGAAATATTTTTTGCCAGCAAAAACAGGCGTATCATGATTTTTTGTACCCATTCCAAATAAACGATATGCATTATTCGTTTCACGCTGCTTCATCGCCTTGATTGGATATTGCCATTGGTCATTGCCATCTCCGCTACCCGTTGCGCTGCCGTTCCAGCGTTTGTTCCAGTTTTTCGGTCCTTGAGCCCCGTTGCCGCTATAACTATATGTCAAATTGCGGGTTGTCGCCGCCATGGTGGCCGCCACTGCAGAGTCGCCCTGCAACGTGATCGCATAGCTCTGGCATTGCAGACGCACTCGTGAGCGATCATCTGTCCAGCCCCGCATTTGGGCGAAGTTTTGGAACTTTTTGCCTCCCATGTTACTGCCGTACCGGCGTTGGTAAGCAATCGTTTTGGGGTCAAGCGGGGAAGCCAATGTTGACAAGGTGTTCAACGAAGTTCGGATCTCAAAGGCTTGCATCCAGCTATCAATGCGAAATTGGGCGCTATTCCCTCCATAGCCTTTAGCTACGGCATACGATGCCCTAGCGTTATCCGGATCCAAGTGAGGCGTTAACCCATCATAGGCGGAGGAGTATCCTTGGAAAGCTTTGGCAATGTTACCCAGATTACCAGAACACTTGAGCCGGTTTGCTTTAGTTTTTGCCTTGGCTAGGGTCGGCAATAGCATGCTGGCCAAAATGCCAATAATGGCAATTACCACCAGCAGCTCAATCAATGTGAATCCTTTATTTTTCATGATCTAATACAGGTTTGAGTTATAGAGTTATGGGATGACCCCAGTTTGTTACATCTAGCAATGAATATGCCACGAACCAAAAAAAACGATTTTTTTTAAAAAACCGGGTTTTTTTTGATTTTTTAACCGTAAATATATTTTATTTAAAAAAAAATGGAGAGGGACCTCTATTTTGAGGAAAGTGCCGGATTTATTACTGCGTGATTTTCATGCGCTTCTCTGCTCGTTCCCAACGCAGTCGCGTGTTTTCCCTAATTGAGTGGCGTGAGAAGGTTACTTTATTCTGGTCATGAGTTTAGTAATCCGATATCGAAATGCGCATGAAAAAAATCATATTAATCCACGTTTCATGCCTAACTCTTTTCGCAGCAATTGCTTTCTCTGGCTGTAGCTCAGAACAGCCGGCGGCAGAGGTCCCCGAAGAAGAGGCGGCTGATATCGCTGAAGAAGAGGCCAATGCCGATGCCGATGCCCAACCGATCCCTGGTGAATCCGAAGAATCCGGTGAATCCGAATAAATCAAATTGATCGGTTGTATGCCGATTTATCTAGTGAATCCCCGGTTCTATACCGGGGATTTTTTTGATGCCCTCTGATGATAATGAAAACAAAAAACGCCGCCCCGAGGGGCGGCGTCTGAATTCTGTAGAACCGTTCGTCTACTGTTGCGGACGCTGGAAGTGAGCGTTCAAGCCGGGGTTCGGGTCTTGGCCCTCATGCTTGGTCTTAGCAGCCTCAGCGAGCTGAGTATTGAAGTCCGAAGCACTGCCTTGCCTGGTGGAGCCGTCCGACGTCACCCAGTTGGCTTCATCGGTGCCCAGACCTGTCAGGCTGTGGTTCTTGTTGCCAGGTCCATAGAAGCTAACATTGAACACAGGGTCGGTTCCGGCAGCGAGATCACCCAACGAGGCGTACGCGGCGAATCCATGACCGCCAGCAGTGCCCCAGTGGCGCTCCAACTGGCCGCGATTCGGATAGTTCCAGCGGTTGTTTTTGCTCTCGCTCCACATCTTGTTGTACGCCCGGTATTCATTCACTCCGGAGGCGTTGTTGTTCCGAGTGGAAGCCAGCACGGTGGCTGACACCGCGGTGTCACCTTGGCCCCAGATCGTGTAGCTTTGGCTCAAGCGATCCATCCGGGTATTCCAGCCAATGCCGCCACCCATTTCCGTGAAGCTCTGGAAACGGCCACCGTTGGTGCGGTTGCCATAACGACGCTGTGACGAAATGGCCTTCGGGTCCAGCGGGGAAGCCAGCACGCTGATTTGGGCCAGTGTGTTGCGGATTTCGTAGCCCTGAGCCCAGCCCACGATGGCGTGAGCTTGATCCCAGTTACCATAACCTTTGGCTTTGCACACGCGGTGGCCATTGGCATTGGTGTTTTCGGGGTCCAGCTGAGGCACGGTGCCTTCGTAAGCGGAGGAATAAGACTGGAATGCTTGCGCAACGCTCTTAAGGTTGCCGGTGCATTTTAAACGGTTGGCCTTGGTCTTGGCCTTCGCCAAGGTGGGTAGAAGCATGCTGGCCAAAATACCAATAATGGCAATTACCACCAGCAGCTCAATCAATGTGAATCCTTGATTCTTATTTTTCATGATCTAATACAGGTTTGAGTTATAGAGTTATGGGGTGATCCCAGTTTCTTACATTGAGCAATGAATATGCCACGCACCAATTAATCAATTTTTTATTCAAATCTTATTTTTACTGGGTTTTCACCGTCAGTTTTTTTGATATTTAGAATAAAATGTGGATGTTAAGTTAATTCAAGAAAATGGCCGGATTTATAACTGCGTGATTTTCACGCGCTTGCTCAATTATTTATCAATGGAGTGAGTTTGTTTATTCTAGACAACGCTGGTTCAGTGATTAGCATCGGCGCCTATGAAAAAACTCCTCGTTTTCCTGCCAATTGCCGTGTGCACCTTAGGAATGACCCTGGCTGGTGGATGCGCCTCTGGTGAAGAAGACATGTCTGATCAAGACCAAACCAATGCGGATGCCGAGCCGGCTCTCACCGACGACGAGATGGAACTCGAAGAGAATCCTGGCGGTGAAGGCGAAGGCGAGTAAATCGCACCCTGTCTCACAGGAATCCATCACACAACTTCTAATCACACCGCGCGGCTTGCCCGCGCGTTTTTTTTTGCCGAACCGCTGGCGTAAAAAACGCATTGCTTCTCTTGCCTTAATCCCATTAATCTCCGCGCCGGCTCAAAGGGCCCACGTGGCGGAATTGGCAGACGCGCTAGATTCAGGTTCTAGTCTCAGCAATGAGGTGCAGGTTCAACTCCTGCCGTGGGCACCATCTATTTCTGATATATTCTTTACCCTTTTTGTATTCGCCCATTTTTAGTTAAAATTGGGGTTTTTTGTCGATTTTAAGCGGTTTTTACCAAATTAATCTGATTCTTTGGTTGCTTAATTTTGCGGCTTTAGGAAGATAATATTATGAATCGGGCCCGTGAAATAGTTCAATGTATGGGTATCTGCCTGCTCTTGACCGGCTGCCAGCCTGAGCCCGATTCACAGGAGGGGGAGGTTGGAATCATGCCTATTCCCGAATCTGAATACGAATTGTTTTCGGACTTAGTCCACAAAATTCAGACGGCCGAAGCCAGTTTAAACCAATCACTGAACACGCTCGATCAACAGAAAATCACCTCCGCCCGTGAAACTTTGGCGTATCAATACCAAGTGATGTCCAATCTCTTTGTAGCCCGCTACGGGGAATCACGCGTCACCCAATGGAAGGGGACGATGATCCGGATCGAGGAAGATAAACAGATTCGTGAAACAGCCAAAATGCGCGGGCGCAAATTACTCAAACAATTTGAACGATACGGTGCGCACGGCAAGTTGGATGCACAGGAATACATTGTCTCTTTAAATTGTCAGGAGACCACCATCCCCAATCATCTGTTGAGCCGTTTAGCCAATTGCCCCCGCGTGACCACTCTGGATTTCTCGAATTCCCCAATCCGGGATTCAAAATTAAAACTCATTGGCCGCGTCCATTCTTTGGCCCACCTAAATCTTTCAGGGTGCCCGATCAACGGATCGGGATTGAAATTCTTGGCCGGCCTCCACAATCTCAAATCCATCAATTTATCGACAACTTCTTTGAGCACCAACGCACACAACCAACTTAAAACCCTCAGTTCATTGGAAAATTTAGACACGTTGGAACTCAACGAGTGCTCCCTCTCCACCACCCAATTTGAAAAAATCTTGCGGATGTTCAAAAAAACCGACGTTCGATTTTGACACACGGCTGTCCCCTTGCCTCTACCGCTCCCCGCCGCTAGGCTCGTGGGGATGAAGCAATTGATTCTATTGGCACTCGTATCGCTGTATTCCCTTCCGCTATCAGCAGCGGATCAGGACGCGGTGGCTCTGTTTAACGGCAAGGATTTTACGGGTTGGACCCAAAAGGGCGGGGTGGCCAAGTACACGGTAGAAGAGGGTGTGATCGTCGGCACAGCGGTGGCCGGCACACCGAATTCTTTCATGTGCACCCAGAAACTCTATGGGGATTTCGTGCTCGAATACGAGTACCTGTGCGATAACCGCCTTAACTCTGGCGTGCAAATCCGGTCCAACATGTTTGCCAAAGATACCACCGTGGATCTCGGCAATGGCAAGACGCGGAAAATCGCCAAAGGCCGCGTGCACGGGTATCAGGTGGAGATCGACCCGAATAAACCCGACCGCATGTGGAGCGGCGGCATTTATGATGAAGGTCGGCGCGGCTGGCTCTTCCCCGGCCAACACGGCGGCGATGCGGCTAAGTTTACTGCCACTGGAGTCAAAACCTACAAACCCGGCAAGTGGAATAAAGTGCGCGTCGAGTGCCGCGGCGACTCGATCAAGACATGGCTGAACGGCGTGCCGCGTGCCAATTTCAAGGACACCCTCACCGCCAAGGGCTTCATTGGCCTACAGGTGCATGGCATCGGCGGGAAAAAGGATCTCGTCGGCGCACAGGTTCGTTGGCGCAATTTGGTACTCAAGGAATTGAAATAGACTGATGACGCTTTCCGGTAAATCGGCCCTCATCACCGGCGCCTCGCGGGGTGTGGGGGCGGCAACGGCACGGCAGTTGGCGCAGACCGGTTGTCGGGTGGCCATCAATTACCAGCAATCCGCCGAACACGCCGAAGCGGTAGCCCATCAATGCCGCGAGGCTGGCGTGGAGGCCCTCGTCGTGCAGGGCGATGTGGCGGAGGATGTCGCCTGCCGCCATATGGTCACCCAAACTCTCGAAACATTTGGCGGGCTCGACATCCTCATCAACAACGCCGGCACTACACGGTTCATTGATTTCCCGGATCTCGAAGCCGTGCAGGATGAGGATTGGGATCGTATCCTGGCCGTCAATCTCAAGGGCCCGTTTCAAATGGCGCGGGCGTCGCGCGAAGCCTTGGCCGCATGTGGGAGCGGCGTGATCATCAACACCGCCAGCATCGCCGGCATGGTGGGCGCCGGCAGTTCCATCCCGTACTGCGCCAGCAAAGCGGCCGTCATTAACCTGACCCTGTCTCTAGCCCGCACACTGGGTCCGGAAATCCGCGTCAATGCCGTGGCCCCCGGCTTCATCGAAGGCGATTGGCTTCAGCAAGGCTTGGGAGAAGCCTACGAATCGGTGCGCAGCGCCAAGGCCAGCGGAGCCGTGTTGGGTAAAGTAGCCACGCCCGACGACATTGCGTCCGGTATTCTGGCCATGATCATGGCCACCCACACCACCGGCCACATCCTTCCCTTAGACGGCGGCGATACCCTTGGGCCGCGTATTGTCTCTGGGCTGAAATAAATCTAAAGTTCCCTCGTCAATCGCCGAGGTCTATTGGGTGGGTTTTAGGTGATGAAACCGTATATTATACAGGGCGGCATGATTGGGTTTTTGCTGGTGTTCGGGTTGAACACATTGAACGGCAATGACCTCGGGGTGTCGCTGATGCGCGCGTGCATTGCGGCGGCGGCCTTTGGCCTGATGGCGCGATGGTTTGCGCGGACGATGTTTTCTGAACTGCACTTGAGCCTGTATCTCTCTCAACAAGCCGCGGCAGCGGCTGCCCAGAAAGCGGCGGAAGAAGAGGCGGCGGCCCAAGCCGCTGCGACTGAAGCTGCCGCTGCGGAATAGGCGCGCGTTCCGGATCTTTAGAACGATTCGGCAACAAAGACTTGCGCGCGCTCCCGCATTCGCCACAATCGGCCTGAACCATTCTTGTGATGAAACACTTATTATTGACCTGTCTGGCGGGCGCCTTGCTCGCGCAATTCACTTGGGCCGAGGACAACAAAATCCCGCGCAATCCGTCTCCCAAAGGGGCGAAAGTGGAAATCCTGATGCCGAAAAATGGCAAGACTGTACGCGGCCCAGTTCGAGTGGTTTTTGGCCTGAAAGGCATGGGAGTTTGCCCTGCCGGCTTGGTGCTGCCTAATGGAAAGCCACAGGAAAACACCGGGCACCATCACCTGCTGGTGAACGCCAAGCAAATGCCAGCGATGAACCTGCCCTTGGCCGCCTCGGAAACGCTGATCCACTTTGGTGGCGGGCAAACTGAGACGGTGCTAAACCTGCCTCCCGGCGAGCATACCTTGCAGTTGGTATTCGCGGACTTCGCTCACATTCCGCATGATCCGCCCGTGATTTCGAAGCAGATCACCATCAAGGTGGAGGCACTTAAGAAAAAGAAGTAGGCACGCCCTGTGCCAAGCATCTTTCCACGGCGGGCTTCGGCCCGCCTTTTTTATTTCTCCAGCTGATTCAATTTCCAGCCCCAAAGAAAACAGATGGTGCCCACCACGATAAAGAGAACGCCCATCGCTCCCACAGGCGTCAGCCGATTGGCCGGGCCATCCACGCCCCGGCTCAACAACAGCACGCCCATGATGAACAGGCCGATGCCGCTGTTGCGCATGCGCATATTAGCCGCGTGGCGTTTTTCTTCACGGGCACTGCGCCGATCCAGGGGATCATCCCAGCGATGCGATTCCTCCATCCCACCTTGGCAACGTGGGCAGACCGATCGCGTGCCAACCACGGGAGTGCCGCACTGGGGACATTTGCGCGTATGCGCCATGCGACATAGATTAGGAGGAACCAGTTCGTTTGGCCATGAGCTGCCCTGCCCAGGATTGCAAAGTTATCCACAAAACGGTACAGGAATTGCTCCGTTCACCCCGCAACCCGGCTATGAACAAGGTGATTTTGACGCCGAATAAGGCTGTTAACACAGAGAAAATGCTGAAAAATGGCTTTTTTGCCGTTACAGTAGGCCTTTGTGGACTCCTCGCCGGGACCACAGGGTGCTCGGTGCCAACGCCGGTGAGCTCGCTCACTTTTGCCGCCGGTGACGAATACCCGCGCCTTATTGAGCCGCAATTTCTGGCTCGGCTAGATGGCAACCGTCAGGCGGTGCCGATGCCCGATCCCAACGACCTCGCCGGCGGCGTCATTCCTACCAACGCCGTTCCACAGGTCGATTTATGGGACACCGCGCTGTACTATGCGGTGAAGGAAACTTCCCAGGATTTCAGTTTTTTGCCGCCCGTCCGAGATATCATTGGCTCGGATTTCGGCGCGCTGACGTATGAGGTCGATGACACCACCGGTGCCACCATAATCAAACCCACCGCCTACGAGGCCGAACCCTACACCGGTCGGGTGATTCTCGAAAATAACGCCACCCAAATTCTGGTGGCGTATATTAACCGCGGCCGCTTCGCCGAGACTGGAACACTCTGGAACGACACCGGCGAACTGGTGTTGGCTGAAAATCATTACGACGAATTGGGCTACCCTGCTCGAGCCAAAGAATGGGATGAAGACGGTCAACTCATCGCCCAACGCCCTCAAGTGGATCCCACACAACCCACGCTGCCTCCCGGCGTTCAGCCACTGCCGATCGGCGCGATTTTGGTGGCCGATTCCGAAGTGCGCGGTGAATTCATTTACCAACGCGCCGACGATGCCTTGTTGGAAAAACTCAACCAACAGATCGAAGCCACCACGGATCCGGATGAAAGCACGCGCTTACAGGGCGAATTACTCCAGGCCCAGCTCGCTGCCGCCACGCCATACAACGGCACTGTGCTCGAGTTTTGGGACAAGGATCGCACCATGAAAAAGCGCGAGGAACCGGTCGTCATCGGCAAACACGAAGGCACCGTGATTTGGTGGTATGAGAACGGCCAAAAAGAATTTGAGGCCGAATACCTCAAAGGCATTCCGCAGGGCCGTACCGCATGGTATCGCGGGGATGGTTCGCTGGAGTACGAGGGTTTTTGGCAGGACGACAACGGCACCCCCAAGCTGCAACGCGCCTCCACATGGGATACCACTGATGCCCAGAACGGTCAGGTGATCGACGGCAACGGCACGCTCGTTTATTTCCATTCCAACGGCCAAAAGCGTATGGAGGAAACTTTCACCAACGGCCTGCTCACCGCATCCTCGTTCTGGGATGACATGGGCGAGCCGGTGGAAAGCGTCGATCCCTCCTTCATTCCGCCGCCGCCCAAGCTAGATTAACCGCCCTCGCCAGCCCACGGCGGCCCAACTACACTGCGCCCATGCAGGCGCCGTTTCATCTCGCGTTTCCCGTCAACGATCTTGAGAGCACGCGGGATTTTTATGTGAATATGCTCGGGTGCGGTACGGGGCGCGAGAGTGCGAGCTGGATTGATTTTGATTTGTACGGGCACCAGATCGTCGCGCACGTGGCTCCGGAAGAGACGGGTAACAACACCTTCAACGGCGTAGATGAACAAGCCGTACCGGTGAAACATTTTGGCGTGGTGTTGCCGTGGGCGGAATGGCACGCGCTGGCCGATCGCCTGCGCACGGCGGGTGTGGCCTTTCACATCGATCCGTGCATTCGTTTCGCAGGCGAGGTGGGGGAACAGGCCACGATGTTTTTTCCGGATCCCAGCGGGAATTTCCTGGAATTCAAATCGTTCAAGGATCCGTCGCAGCTGTTCGCGAAGGATCTCAAATCTTGATGACCCGAAACGTCGGCCGCTCCCTGTCGTCCTCAGGCAATAACCAGCGGAAGATCGCGCCGCCTTCGGAATGGCCGGCGGTATCGAGCCAATGCGGCAGACCCGGATCGCGATGGGCGATGGCAATGCGGAAGGTGCCGTCGGCCGCGAGCGGCACTTGCGTGTAATTCAGGATCACCCGGCGGCTAGCATAATCGCGACTCTCCAGCCAACGGCTACACAACTGCACGCTCCAGTAGCGGCACGCCGGCGCGCGGCCTTCCATCACCAGCGCCTCATCCTCGGCCAGCGCGTACCAGCCGCCCACGTAATCGTTGTCCGGCGTGGCAAACAGGCTGGCCCAATCATCGGCCGTGCTGTCCACGCTCACTTCATTTGGGCGCTGCAGCCACAGCTCAGACGCCGCCTCGGTCGCAGCCAATGTGCGCGTTACGGATTCGGCCAGACCGCGGATGCGCCGGGCGGTTTGTTTTTCATCCGGAGCAGCCGACGGCGGTTGCGGATCGAGCGTTTCAATTTGCAACTCCGCTGGGCGCTGGGTGCGGTCGGCAAAATATTGCCGCGTCACCAACGTGCGGGCATTACGATCGAGCGGCAGCCAATTGACTGTGCTCGGCGGCCGTTCGCCGGACAGCACCAGCTCGAAAGTGCCGTCCTCGGCGAACTGCAATTCGTCATCGCAGATATTGGCGAGGATGGCGTTGCGGCGGCCGCGAAGGCCGTACACACAAAACGATAAATACAACTCATCCCCGCGCCGGCCCCGCACGCGATAGCCGAGGCGCGGATCCAGCGTGGCGCGGTGGTAGAGTGTGTCGGGGTTGTCCACATAAAACTTGCGCGCGGGCGACATCACCTGCACGAAGCTTGGCCAATCGGCCGTTTGTTCCATTTGGAACTCCGTCATCGCCGCCGTAATACGCGTCAGAAAACGATACCCTTCGGCGCGCTCCGAAGCCGGCCGACCTTCGGTCAACGTCTCTACCTTCGTCGCTGCTTCCGCGAGCGCGGTATTCCATTTAGCCCAAGCTTGTTGCAGGTCGTTCATGTTACAGTCCGAACTCCTTCGCATACTCGCTGAAATCTTCGCGCACTTGCGCCTCGCTCAGGCCGTATTCCTCCAGCGTATATCGATGCGCGCCATGTTTGTGTTGGCGATTAACGGCGAGCCATTGGCGCATCGCGGCCTCGAAGGGTTCGGTGAATTCATACCCGTGATGCGCGTAGATGTGCTGCACGGTGGCGATGGGATCAGCCACGAGATCGGCGTATTGAATATCCAGAATCTGACCTTCCGCCGCCGTGGCACGCACCGCGGTGGCCTGTTCAAAAATGGCCTTCAACCGCGCGTGCCAATGAGCACCGATGGCGGATTTGTCCACGGCATCACTGGCCGCTCCGCGCAGGATCTCACACAGACTGCAGAGCGAAGGCAGCACGGTGGCGGGATCACGATGGGTTTGCACGATGCGCGCCTCGGGGAAGACGGCGAGTAATCCCTCCAAACCGGGCAAATGACGCGGCGCCTTAAAAACCCAATGAGCACCGTTACAATGAGCACCGAGCATCTGGAGTTGACGTAGGTAGTATTGATGAATGTCTACATCGGCCTCATGCTCAGCAAGCCACCGAGAGTAAGTAGGCACGTGGGCGCGCAACTCGAAGATGAGGTCATTAAAAGTATGCTCAATGAGCCAAAGACACTCCTCTGGCCCACGAGGTGCGAGCTTATGGGCGGCGGCAAGACGCGGAGCAACTTTCTCGAAACCGGTAACCCACTCCGCCACCTCAGTAATACGTGGATCAGTCTCGAGCGATTGTGGTGACGGAGCCGGATACAGCCCCTCCCACAGGTGCAACCAGCGCGCGACTGGATCGCAAGCGAGCAGGTTATGAAGTAATGTCGTGCCAGTACGCGGAAAGCCGATGATATACAGTGGGCGGCGAATAGGGACGTCCGCAAGTGTGGGGTTCTCGGCAAATACCTGCTCAGTACGAAGACGGTTGGTGAGCAACCGCAACATGGTACGATTCATTATAAAGATACCGCGCGCACTTAACCGAGCTTCCTCACGCAGCGATTGCAGGAGAATCTCGAAAGGTTTGTGAAAAGCAGCGGAACCAAAGTTGGAAAGGCCTGTCTGCCGTTGCGCCTTGTCGAGCAAAGCGTCGGGATCGAGGGCGACAGATAAAGAACGCGTTGAGATGGCCAGAAGTTGTCTTGTCCAACCTATCTCCGTCAATGGAATCTTTAAGTCTTACAAATATGATTCTTACCAATCAGCTGGATCCACCCGATAAAACTCTCTCATAAGATCGAAAAGCTTTGGAAACTCATCCTGTAACTCTTTCGGCTTCTCAAAAAATACTTCTGTTGCGCAGGCAAAAAATTCAGGTCGGATCTTTGGGTTGCCACGCTGAGGTCCTTCGTATTCAGATTTAATTTTTAACGCATAGGGACGCAGAACGGACTTTTTCCCAGATTCGTGCACTAACCACAGACGGTCAAATTCGAGGTCCAACATTTCTTTCCATCGACTGAATTCAGGCGAGTCTTTTGGAAAAGGATTACTTTGGGCACGACCGTCGTCCGCCATGTCCAAAACATGGGCAAATTCATGCATGGTAACACTGCAACCATCAGTACAATCGGCCAGCCCACGCTTCACTTCATTCCATTCCAACCGAACTTGGGAGCGAGTCGCTTGACCTGCTGCTCCTTCAATACGCTGGCATATCTCCACCTCTTTGAGCCAGCGATAACCAGCGAAGTCGCGATGCACTACCAAAAGGCAAGCTTCGGCCGCCACGCATACCCGCGCCCGTTCCATCATGTCTTCGTCACAGGAAATTTTGAATTTAAACGGTATAGACTCCAGAAACTGCATCATTTTCCGCTCTAACTCAGCCCTCAATCGTTCTGGCAATCGTTGATATATCTTCACCTCGTTTTTTAAGATTTTTTTTAGATGAGGTGGGAATGTCTTGGAGACTGCCCTTTTGGCGATCCACAAGCGTTTCAAATGAAGGATTTGATCAGCGCTGATCGTCCACATAAAAACAAATGTGACTGGAACCATGCAAATAGCCTGCGGTGTTCCGAAATAAATATCCGCACCAATGAACGAAACTATGCAGACCGAAAAAAAGACCAGAAAAAACCAAGGGATCCCGTCACCAATTTTATTACAGATTTCTAGGGTCCGCACCTGCCAAGCCGGTCCCTCTTTGAATCCGTGACCGGACTTAGATGATCGATTCGGCATGAAAGAAGCGTCTAGCTATTTACTGTATCTAAAAACTCGGCGTGTGCTGCCTCAATGGCCACCAGCTCCTCTTGAGAAAGCACCCATTTGCCAGCACGCACAGTTTCAGTGATCTGCCCAGGTCGACGCGCACCAACGATCGCACTAGTGACTTCCTTTCGGCGTAATACCCAAGCAACAGCCAACTGGCCAACAGTGTGATCGCTGCCGCTTGCGATCTCGCCCAGCTTGGTCACCAGTTTGAGAAACGGTTCCTTGCGCGGCGAATGAAGTAACGCACTCACCGGATGATCCGGCTTGTGCTTACGCCAGTCGGTATCTGGCAAATTAGTGATCCATTCCTCATTCACCTTGCCGGTGAGCAGTCCGCTTTCCATAGGGCTGTAGCAGAGAATGCCACAGTTGTTGAGCCCACACCAATCGAGCTGGCCTTCCTGCTCAATCTGACGGTTGAGCAGGCTGTAGCGAGGTTGCAGTGAGGACACGGTGCCGAGCACGGTGGCGCGCTGAAGCTGGGCGGCGGAGTAATTGCTGACACCGGCCCACTTGATTTTGCCCTGCTGTTGGAGATCGAGCAGCGTCTGCCAAGCCTCCTCCACGCCTTCATCAGGCTCAGGCCAATGAAGTTGATAAAGATCAATACAGTCGGTCTGGAGGCGCTTGAGCGAGCCTTCGACCTCTTCAAGGATCGTTGCTTTTGAAGTAAATCGATTAGGCGTGCGATCCTCATTAGGCAAAACACCGCATTTGGTGGCAAAGATAACCGGCTGCCCCCATTCCTTTACCGCCTTACCGATAACTTCCTCAGAAAGGCCAAACCCATAAGCGTGCGCGGTATCGATCCAATTAATCCCAGCCTCCAAGGCCTCGAGAATAGAAGCGATGGAATCCGCCTCATCCTGCGGTCCCCAGCCCATCCCCCAGTCGTCCCCGCCAATAGCCCATGTGCCAAGGCCCACAGGCGTTAGGTCAAGGTCGGTATTGCCGAGTCTACGTGTTTGCATGGCTGCAGGGTAGCCGAGGCTCGCTCACGCCGCAAGCTGCCGGGGAATGGAGGATTGGATTAAGGTGCCGACGGATCGCGCGGAACAGGCCTCGGCTGGGCATGGGCATCTCCGGTCAGCAACAGAAACGACAGGCTAAGCGTTTTCATGGCGCATTGGGCGCTCAGCCTGTTCGGGTTTCTCCAGGTTTGAGGGAAAAATGGGTAAAGCCGGACCTAACAGAAAGCATACCCGTCGATGGACGGACACCTGTGTCTTTCGGGGATACTGGTGTATCCGGCGGCACTGGAATCCCTTATTCCCGTGGCCAAAACCACTTTACCACACACACCCGGAAAACCGGGGAAGGGACAGACGCCGGCTTGGTCAGTTTATTCAAAAACTTTTTCATGGCAGAGTCCGTCGGACGGCCAAGCAAAAAACCGGTAAAATCTCCAGCCGATGCTTGGCTTTTTGGCGTTTTTGTGAATGAATGTGGAGGGGGTAGTGGGGGTGAAGATTGCGTCCGAAACTGGCGTCCATTTTAACGACGCCAAGGAGGCTGGCTAAAGGCCATTGGGGTAAAACAAATTGCAGGATAAACCGGAAAAGCCGTTTTTGATTCAGCACCTGATCGTGCATGGCGTGCTCGCAGCCATTCTTCTGGTCGGAGGCTGGCTCTTTCCGATTCAGTACAAAACCCTGCATCCACGTGTCCTGGCTCAAGCCGGCAAGGTTTCGGATGACTCGTCGAAAAGCGAATTACCCAAAACCATCGGCGAACTTCACAGTGCCTATCACACCAATTCCCTAACGGGTGCCTCCGAAGTAGCCAGCCTGCTCGAGATTGCGAAGTTGCAGTTGGAGGACAACTACAATCCAGACAAAGCCCCGCAAAACCAACTCACCAGCGGGGCCAACGCCATCGATTACACGATCAACCCCCAGACGCGCGCAGAATCCCAGCGGCAGCTCCTGAGCAGTGGCACCGTCTCACGGGAGCTGCTCAACCTCAAGGCTGCCACCCCGGATTACGAAGCCCAAATTACCCTGCTCGCCTTTCTCGAAAGCCGCCGCAAACTGCACAGTGAACTCCGAGCCGAGTTATTGCATCTGCATACCACCAAGCAAACCAACCAACTCGAACAGGTGATGCATAGCGTCACTACCCTTGGGCTGCGCCTCGGCTTTTATCAGCTGGCGGAATTGACCGAGCGCGTCTCGTCAGCGCGCACCTTCATGCAGCTCTCTAAAATCGCCAAGCTGCAAACCATCGTGTATCCGTTCGATACCTTCAGCACGGCGGATCAATTGATTAGCCGCGATGAATTGAGTGGCACCGCACTCGTCTCCTCCAATCGTTTCAACCGCATTGCCGGCTCGGATCAGCGCATCGATCCTAAGGAATGGAAAACCATCGACTTTGAAAAACTGGGAATCGTCGACCAAGAATTTGCCCATTACGACCACCTTGGCGACTCCCTCACCGTTGATCATCTTCAAAACAAATCACCCCTCGGCCGGACGATCCTTTTCAATCAATACTCCGGAGCTGACGGCAAAATCAGCCGGGATGAATGGCGAGAGATCGGCTTCATCCCCCTGCAATACACTGAATTTCCAGCCGTTTACGCCGCCGTCCTGTGGTCTGACGACCCGGATCGCGTCGTCCAATACCTCATGACCTACGGGCGCCCCGGCGATGATTGGTTACAGGCCGGTCTTGGCAATGGCCATGGAGCCCTCACCGAACTACTGGATAAACAACTGCCCCTTTCTCCATGGAACACCCCCGCACCCGGCGCCGTCGCCCAGTTTGCTTTCAAGCGCCCGGCGCTCGCTCTCACGGTCAAATACGTGCTCATGGTCCTCGGCTGCTTTATCCTCATGCGCGCGTGGAACAGCTACTCCATCCTGACCGCCCCCGACCACGAAACCCTCCATAACTATCGCCTCCGCCGACGCGCCTTAACGGCCGCACTTTGCCTCACCCTGATCATCATCAGTGAACCCGTCTTTTTCCAGCCCGTTCACAGCTCCGAATACCAAGTTGCCGTAAACGTCCCCGAACTGGGCGAACTCAATCCAGAACCCTCCGACACCAACGAATCAAACAACAAAACCGACATGGAAACTAACATCATCCTCAGCGCCGTCATCTTTCTGCTTTTCGGAGCCATTCAGGTCTTCGTTTTCCAGACCTGCGTGAACAA
>Ga0315322_10001400_pt1 | contig 18745 bp, 16 predicted proteins | sample M110021515metaG_FD_203461 | JGI IMG/M metagenome (GOLD analysis project Ga0315322, IMG submission 203461) | Ammonia-oxidizing marine archaeal communities from Monterey Bay, California, United States - M1 100m 21515 | ecosystem: Environmental > Aquatic > Marine > Intertidal zone | place: USA...
AGTAGGCTTCGTCATCACCAGTGCAATTTCAACAATTAATTTACGGATGGAGTAGTCTTTTGAAATAAAACGATCTGTGAGTTGTCCAAGAGCATCGCTGCCCCAGGCCCTTAGAGGCTGTTTGGCGAGTGCATGGAAAAGACTTCGAACAAAGGTTTCAGAAGCATCTCTACTTGTGGCCAGATAGTGTCCTAGCTCCCGCCCGCCGTAAAAAAAAGCTTCTTTTCCGGTTCGTGGTTGGTAGTTTCCCGTCGCGTTAATTGGTATGTCCTGACCATCACGATTTTCTGTTGTCCGAAGTCGACCGAGTGCATCGTATTCCTCTAATACAAATCCAAGAGGATTAATCATTGCGTGGCAGGTCTGGCAGGCAGATGCCTTGGTCTGTAGCGCAACTCGTTCTCTCGTTGTTAAGTCAGGATGAACGTTAGCCGGAAGTGGGGTGATAGCATTTACTGGTGGTTGGAGAACGTTGCCAAGAATGTTACGGGCAAGGAATACACCTCGGTGTATCGGAGATGTACTATCTGCGTAAGACAGTAAGCTCATCGTATAAGGGTGCGTGATTATTCCAGCCCGTTTTCCATCGTCTATCCTTACCGGCTGAAATGGCGAGTTTTTATTCAAATGGATATGAAAAAGTGGAGCAATAGAATCATTTAGAAAGACCGTGTCCTCAGTAAAGAATCTTCGGTAGTCAGAATCTGATGCCCACACAACATCATCAAGAAAAAGTAGCAGGCTTGTTCGCATAGCTACAGCAATTTCCTTTGAAAATTCTGAGAATTGAATGTGATCCTTGACTACATCAGGTTCATTTTTGATATGTAGCCAATCGATAAGGAATTCCAAAACTTTTGCTTTTGTTCGGCTGTCATTTAACATGCGATCGGCCTGCTGACGAATCTGATTGTCGGTCACTAGTTTTCCGGTTTGAGCAGCATTTAAAAGCTTTTGGTCAGGAATTGAATCCCAAAGGCCAAATGACAACCTGTTTGCAATAACAGACGGGGGAAGAGTTTGTGCGGTTTTGTTTTCTACTTCGTGATACAAGAACAAAGGCGAAGTAAGTGTTCGTAGTAATGACTGTCTGAGTGCTGTGTCGAGGTCCGAGCTGGCCGAAAATGACTCCAAAACAATCTGTTTTCGAATCAATTCCGTAATTGGTTTGCGGAAAGCTTTTTCAGCAAATGTAACGGCGAATTTTTCAAGTTTCACCTTACGGTCAGGAGTATTTCGTCGCACGTTCGCAAGTTCATCAATGTGTTTGAGGCAATAGTCGGCTGTGTCTAGTGCCGCCATGGTTGTGGCCATAAACCATTCCTGTGATATCAAGCTGCCGCGTTCGTACCCAACTGATGCGTCGTCGGGAGGGAAAGAAGTCGGAAGAATATAGGTTTCGGGGCATGGACTCGGAGATAGGCATCGCTCTGGAATTACTTCAGCCACACCATAAGGAGGTTTCCAAAGTAATTCTATAAATGCATCAGTGTTTGGGTTGTCTTGACCTGCTTTTGCTACTCCTTGTCGGCCTTTTGAAAACTCAACCCGTAATGGGACCGCGCGGCTGCCAAGCAACGTAATGCTCGCTTGATACTGCTGCTCGTTTCCAGACTTTACGGCGGCATCGATCAACGGTTCAGTCGCTCCTGTTTCGTTCACAAAGACCCGAACGGCTTGGTTGGTGCGGACGATGAATTCATAGCGCCCCGTTTCGGGAGGAATCACAGAGCCATCCCAGCGGATAGAGAATCGTTCAGGCTGAATTTTTTCTGGTGAGGGACTCGCTTCTCCAAAAAAGAATTGAATCTCTGGGTCGAGTTGTTCTAGAACGCATGAACGTTTACTAAATTTCCTCGAGTCAAAGTATTCCGCATGAAGCCCCCTTTGTTTCTCTGCCTTTGGGTGCGGGCGCCGAAAGCTTCCGATAATGTCGGCCAGAGACTCCCGCATCTGTCGTACTGTAAGACGGGATAGTTCTAGTCGGGCTTTCTTGTTTTTATCTTGTGCAATGAGGGAATAAAAAGATGAGTGAATTGTTTCAGCGATATGTTTCGCAGATTCACCAGTCACCTGTGATGGATCATCATCAGGCATCGTCTTGTCGATGTAAGAAACAAGTTGGTTGACTGAAAGATTTCCTTGAAGAGGGTCTGGGTAGGAATCGCTGCCCTCTCCATTGTCCCCGTGGCAACGACTGCAGTGTTCACGAAATAAAACAAGACCGTTTTGCTCTTGAGCGCAAGCGTTCTTCGTCGTCGCAATGCAAAGGAGGGAAAGAGTGAGGCGAAATATTTTCTTTCGTATCGTCATGTTAGCCATACGAATTGCAGGAATTCGGCTTCCAAGGCCCACTTCAACAGTAAAGTCGACAAGCCATTTTGAGCGACCTGATCCTACGTTGGAATAGGTTCACTATTTCTGATGTTTCAACAGCGTGAATTTTTAAAACACACCAGGAACTTGTAAAAGCTAGTCGTCGTATTCCTCAGGTCTGGCAAACACGAGCCGGCCGGCTGATGTTTGGAGCGTGCTGGTGACGCTCACGATCGCAGACCGGCCAATCATCTCACGGCCGTGTTCAACAACAACCATTGTGCCGTCATCGAGGAATCCAACGCCCTGGCTAGGTTCTTCGCCCTGCTTCACAATCTTTACATCGATCATGTCACCGGGGACGTATGACGGCCTCAAGGCAACGGCAATGTCATTTACATTCAACGCTGGTACGCCACGGACTCCAGCAATTTTCATAAGAGTCGGTTCGTTGGTAATAACCCGTCCTCCAAGATTACGAGCCAACTCAACTATCTCGGACTCAACTGATGCGCCATCAGAAAGTGATCCTGAATGACCAAGGATTTCGACATCAATAGTTGGCGTGCCACGTAGTCTTGCGAGGACGTCGAGTCCTCGCCTTCCTCGCATTCTCTTCGGCTTCTCAACAGCATCTGAAGTCTGTTGAAGATCTTCCATGACTGATCCGGGAACGACGAAGCGACTTTGAAATAGACCGGTATCAGCAAGTTCAGCGATACGGCCGTCCACGATAGCACTCGCATCAAGTACGTTCGGTCGTAGCCCACGCACGTCTCGGGCAAATTCGACATATGGAATAATAAAACGGAAATCATTTCGTGTCTGCATGAGCACGCTTGTCGAAACATAACAAAGGAGCATGCCAAGAATGAGAGGCAGCCAGGGGAGTATTGGTGAGTTCGAAAATGAGGCGATAAGGGGACTCAATGCAAGCACGGCTACATACGTTAAGAAGACGCCGATGAGGAGCCCAAAATAGACGGATGTGATAACAGTTAGATCTTTTCTACGAATGAAAGAGTCAATCAGAATTGCAGTCAGGGGTATGCCGATCATTGTCAGCAAGACAACCCAAGGAACCCAGTCAGGTGCGGATCTGATTGAGGGTGAGTTTAAGATCAGAACAGCGATGCCAAGAGACACCATGCAAAACAGTGAGCGAAGTATTATGAGTGCCATTGGATATATTTCAATTTAGAGGTGGATGAACAGAGTCAATGGATGAAGATCACAGGCAATAGAAAGAGATGTCTGCACATCCAGAATATTACCATGCCAGAAAAATTGACGCGCAGCGTTTTGGCTCAATTGCGGCAGAAAGCGAAGTCGTTGGCAATTTTCTTCAGTTAAACCTAGGTTTCGAGCCGGTACGCGGCGTCGCGGTTGAAGAAACGGTCGGTCATGCCTGCGATGTAATCAGCAACACTTCGTAGCACTCCGACAGTTTTAGATCGCTGAAAATAGCCCGATGGCAATGCATGCGGAGCTTCACAATACCAGACAAATAAATCACGCATCTTCTCTTGTGATTGTTGCCGAATCTGCATGACTTGGTCACTTCGGTAGACTCGCTGGAACAAAAATTCCTCCAGCTCTTGTTTGCCTTGCTGGATTTTCTGGTCGTGCATTACAAGCCGATTTCCACCAGTAGATGCTTTCTTGATGCTATCAACAGACGTGTCACTCATAGTGCGTAAACGAGAAGAAGTTTCTGTAACCAGTCCTGCTACTTGCAATTCAATAAGTTCATGAAGCACCGCTCTGCGCAGTAAGAGTGGATCAAGTTTTCCATGCTGAGAACCAACATGTTCAGCCGCTTTTGCGACAAGTGGAAGTTCAAGTAATTCATCGAGTTGCACGAACCCCAACTCAATGGCATCATCGGCATCGTGCGTGTCATAGGCTATTGAATCGGCAGCATCGACTACTTGTGTCTCAAGTAGTGGAGGTGGAGCAGTCGGCAGTTTTGCTCTGACAGATTGCGCATCCAGAACTTCTTGGGAAAGGTTAAGCCCAGGAAAGTCAGGGTATCGCTGCTCAAGTAATGTCATGATTCGAAGAGCTTGGCGATTGTGGTTGAATCCACCGGCTTCTCGAAGCAATTCATCAAGCGTGTCTTCTCCGGCATGGCCAAGTGGTGGATGCCCGATGTCGTGCCCAAGAGCGAGGGCTTCCGCGAGATCTTCATTTAACGCAAGAGATCGAGCAAGTGTGCGGGCAATACTTGTAACTTCCAGTGTGTGGGTGAGTCTGCTTCGGTGGTAATCGCCCGGGTAATCAGTAAAAACCTGTGTTTTATGAGCAAGTCGTCGAAACGCAGCGGAGTGCACAATGCGATCCCGATCACGCTGGTAGGCGCTTCGGAAGGGATGAGGACTTTCTTTATGTACGCGGCCTGCTGAGTCGATTGCATGCATGGCATGCGGTGCAAGGATAGCTGCTTCACGAACCTGCCAACTACAAGGGAGTTGCATGATCTCACAATGCTCTGCATCGTCTCCAGTTGTTCGGGTCATAGACAGGCTCTCAATTGCTCCCATAAGTCATCCAGCGCCTGGGGAAGTACCCTCACTCCAGCCACACTGGTCATAAAGTTTACATCACCGGGCCATCTTGGTACGAGGTGCCAATGCAAATGTCCTGGTACCCCAGCACCTGCGACCTGACCAAGGTTCAGTCCAATATTGAAGCCTTGCGCTTCGATTGCTTTTGTTAGTCGCTGGCACCATACAGCCAGTAGCTGTTGGAGGTCGAGTAATGTGGGTGCATCAATTTCCAGCAGCGTAGCTTGATGTTGAAGGGGTGCAATAAGGAGATGACCATTCGTATAGGGATAGCGATTCAGAATCACGAGGCTCTGGCTCGTTCGTTCTAAAACGCCAAGATCACGATCATGGTGTTCCGATAATGCCGCGGCGCGGCAGAGAAAACAGCCTTTATCTGCTCCAGACCGCCACGCGGCCGGTTCCGGCAAGGTACCGGTTTCAACATTCCCCTTGATATAAGACAATCTCCATGGAGCCCACAGGGTGTCAGGGTGTTTGGAGTATTCAGTCATAGGTCTTTGTTGAAGAATAAAACATAATTACCACTAAACTATGGTACCCGAATCCTATAAAAAGGGGCGATTGTTCGAGATGCACCCGTTTGGTTGCCGCAAGGCAAATGTAAATCAGGCTGCGAGAGAGGAGTATGTTTGTGAGCTTCAAAGTCGACCTAGATGTCTTTGCCGGGCCTCTCGATCTTTTGTTGTATCTCGTAAAAAAACATGAGGTTGATGTCACCGAAGTACCGATTGCCAAAGTGACGGAAGAGTTTGTCACTTACCTCGAGGTATTGGAGGAGCTGGCAATAGATCAGGTCGGTGAATTTGTTGAATTAGCCAGTGTTTTGCTGGAGATTAAGGCACGGGCTCTTGTGCCTCGGCCGGAAGAACAAGAAGAGGTAGTTGAACCAATTCGTGAAGACTTGGTTGAGAAATTGCTCGAATACAAACAGTTTCGAGATGCAGCGGTATTGCTTGAAGACCGGGCAAGGGAGTGGGAATCACGGTTTATTCGTTCTCATACGGAGGAGTTGCCACGGAAGGGTCCACCAGCAACGATTCACTTTGCAGATGCGCAGGTGTGGGATCTTGTGGGAGCCTTCACACGAGTTCTTGAACGCCAAGAACGAAGAAAACCACGACAAATCATTCAAGACGATACGCCGATTGAAGTGCACATTGAGCGAATTGAACAAGAACTCAAAGATAAAGGAAAAGTTGCGTTCACATCGTTCTTTGATGACGACATGCCGCGGATGCGAGTTGTAGGAATCTTTCTTGCCGCCTTGGAACTTGTTCGCCGTGGCACATTAATCACCAGGCAGAAACACTTGTTTGATGAAATTTGGTTGGAGTACCGCTTGCCGACAGAGTCAGTGTCAGAAGGACTTTCATGATTGACAATGCTCCGGTTCGATCACTCTCGCACAAGGGCCTTACAGTCGAAGGCTATTCCCGAGCAGCTGTCCAGAGTTACTGGCGCGTGCCTGAATTGAAGCTTGGCTTTGACCTTGGTGGCCAGCCGTGGGGTTTTATGGCAACGTCTACGTGGTTCATTAGCCATACTCATCTTGACCACATTGCAGCGTTGCCGGTGTATGTTGCTCGCCGCCGCATGATGAAAATGGATCCGCCAACGATCTATGTGCCTGAAAAGTCTATTGGGCGAATTGAGAGACTTTTACGTGCAGTATCAGATCTCGATAAAGGTCGGCTCCCTTGCACACTTCTTCCGGCTTGTCCCGGGGAAGAGATTGAACTTTCCCGAGAGCATGTTGTAACAGTGTCGAGTACATGCCATACGCTCCCAAGCGTGGGCTATGTTGTTTGGGACCGGCGTCGCAAACTGAAGAACGAATATCAGGGTCTTTCAGGAAATCAGGTTCGTGATCTACGGCTTTCGGGTACCGACGTGACCGATGAGGTGCGAACCCCATTAGTTGGATACCTAGGCGATTCCAACCCGGATGGATTGGATCGATGTCCAGCCATGTACGAAGCAATGATCTTAATCACAGAGATGACATTTGTTGCGAAGAGTCACCGCCGAGAGAATATTCATAAATACGGCCATATGCATCTCGAGGACTTTCTTGCTCGTCGAGAACGCTTTCAGAATGAGGTGATTATTGCAGCCCATTATTCCACCAGATATACGGATGAACGTATTAGGCAAATACTTTCAAAGAGGTTGCCTGATGCGTTAGATGGCCGCCTTCAGGTGTGGCTGTGAACAGTTGTATTCGTCATGCCTATGTTCATGTACCTTTCTGTCGTCATCGTTGCGGTTATTGTGATTTTACGTTAGTAGCCGGACGAGACGATCTTTTTGAGGACTATTTCACAGCCTTGGGGGTCGAGCTGAAGCGGCTCAGCCAGCCAATCGAATTAGACACACTGTATCTCGGAGGTGGTACCCCGACTCATCTGGGCCCCGCCGGTGTGAAGCGTTTGTTCTCAGAAATTCATGACGCCTTGCGGCCGTCACCGGTCGCCGAAGTGACGATCGAAGCGAACCCGTTAGACGTTACCGAAGCTATGATCGAGGCATTTCATGCGTGTGGGATTAATCGGGTAAGCCTAGGTGTTCAGTCCCTTAACTCAATGACACTCGAAAAACTTGATCGTGACCATCGAGAGCGTGATGTGCGGCGGGTGATGGGTCTGTTAAGTGAATCTGACTTAACGGTAAGTGTCGATCTCATAATAGCTGTTCCGGAGCAAACGCTCGATCTGGTTGCTCGCGATGTTGAGGAGATTATTTCCCTCTGCGCCCATCATGTTTCTGTTTACTGTTTGACGTGGGAGGAAGGAACTGCTTTTTGGGGAAAGCGCGCGCGGGGGACACTCACTCCAGTTGTTGAAGATCTTGAACGAGAAATGTATGAGTTGGTAATAGATCAGTTGTCGGTTGCGGGATATCAGCAGTATGAAGTTTCAAACTTTGCTCAGCCGGCTATGACCTGTCGGCATAATGAAGCCTATTGGGATTGTCGGACATGGGAAGCATTTGGTCCCGGAGCCGCTCGGTTCGATGGACGGAAAAGAACGACAAATGTGAGAAGTGTGAGTGCCTGGATAAAAAAACTGCTCAATGATCAGAGTGTTACCGGCGATGTTGACACGATGACGCCAGAGGGAGCAGCTCGGGAAAGACTCGTTCTTGGTCTTCGCCAACAATGTGGTGTAGACCGACTAGCATTCTCTCAAGCAAGTGGTTTTGAGGTTGATGATTTAGCCAAGAAACCAATTCAAGCATGGGTTGCCGCTGGCCTTGCTGAAGATGACGGCCGCCGCATTCGACTGACTCGTTCTGGTTTGCTGTTGTCAGATTCGCTTTGGTCAGCCGTGCTGTGAGGGCTAGTCTCTTGCGATGGCAGCAGTTAAGTCGATTAAGGCCTTTTTTCCGTCAGCAAAATACATCAGCGTGTTGTCTGCAGCAAAAAGTGGGTTTGGGATTCCAGCAAACCCAGGTGAAAGTGATCGCTTGATAACAATGACTGTTTGCGCTTTATCGACATCGAGTATGGGCATGCCTGCAATTGGGCTATCAGGATCATTACGAGCAGCGGGATTCACAACGTCGTTGGCACCGATAACGATAGCCACATCGGTTTCAGGAAAAGTGGGGTTGATATCATCCATTTCGCAGAGTTGTTCGTACGGTATGTCGGCCTCAGCGAGCAGCACGTTCATATGTCCCGGCATTCTTCCAGCAACTGGGTGGATCGCATACGCAATAGATGTGCCTCGCTCTTCAAGGACATCAGCGAGTTCTCTGACTGCATGCTGTGCTTGAGCAACAGCCAAACCGTAGCCAGGCACAATGACAACACGATCTGCTTGCTCAAGTACCATGGCTAACTCTTCAGTGTCTGCAGACTTTATCTTGCCGGCATAGACTTCGTCAGCATCGACGGTGGCGGTTGTGCCTAGGCCACCGAACAGGACGCCGACGAGGGAGCGATTCATAGCCCGACACATGATAGCCGTCAGAATGAGGCCGCTCGCTCCAACAAGTGACCCAGCAATCACCAGAACCGAGTTGTCGATAACAAAACCGGCGGCCGCAGCGGCTAGCCCCGAGTAGCTGTTGAGGAGGCAGATAACCACTGGCATGTCAGCCCCACCGATTGGAAGTGTGAGGGTGACTCCAAGAGCGGCTGCAACAAGTACAAGAAGAAGGAAGAACAGTAGCTGGGACGTGCTGAACACTCCCCACATGAGAAAAAGAGCAGCGAGTGCGAGTGTAAGACTAATCCATTTTCTATTGGGATTATCCCATGGCTTCTTGAATTGTGGCAGCTCGTGAAGTTTCCCAAATGCGACAAGACTGCCAGTCAAAGTAACCGAGCCAATAAAGCACGCCAGACCGATTGCAATTGCAAATTGCGTCCAGGGCTCAAGCGAAGCGACTGCAACTGCCTGGCGAGTTTCTTCTCCAAATCTGGCAACGGCTCGAGTGCTGGTTAGTTCGGCCGCAGCAACGAGCATTGAAGCAGCGCCCCCAAATCCGTTGAGGAGAGCAACCATCTGTGGCATTCCCGTCATTGGCCAGCGACGCGCCATTGTTGCGCCAATACCACCGCCAATACCAGCAAAGAGAACCAATAAGAGAAGTGGCCAGAAGCCATGAGCAGCAATACTCGTGGTGACAGGTTGTTCGAAGCAGGCAGCCACTATCGCGATAGCCATGCCTGCGGCACCGAGAAGATTGCCACGAACAGCAGTCCGCGGCCCGCTCATTTGCTTGAAAGCAACAATGAACAGCATTGAGGAGGTGAGGTAGGCGAGATTGATCCATGCCTGGCTCGACATAAGAAATCCTTTTTAGATAACAGAAAGAGTGGAGGCGATAACCAGTTGGGCTACTTCTTTTTCGGGTTAAACATTTCAAGCATTCTGTGCGTTACGACAAAGCCTCCGGCTACATTGATCATTGCCAGCAAGACTGCCAGAAGCCCGAATAAGGTTCCAAATCCTGTTGTGAGGCTGCCGGCGACAACCAAGGCACCAACAACCGTGACACCAGAAATTGCATTTGACCCACTGGTTAAAGGAGTATGAAGACGTTGTGGAACTTTTGTAATGACTTCGAAGCCAACCCACATCGCTAGCAAAAAAACTGTAAGGAGCCGAATGAATCGAGAGGCCGGATCTTCACTAGGAGTTGGTGCAGTTGCCAGAAGCGGTAGTACGTTGGCAAGTAGAACGATATTCATTACGTGATCTCGTGACTGTACAAGAGGAGGGTTTCAGTTGTTAGTTAGGAAGATGAAGCGTTCCCGGTGCCCTCTTGTGAAGGTGATTCACAGGGCAATTGTGGCATTCCAGCCAAGTCTCTCACCCGGGCGTGCACAACTTCTCCGTTCTGAGTGACTAGTGTTTCTCTGCAGATTTCGTCATCTGATGTTTCCTGAGGGAAACCACAGCTAACAAGATGGTTCAAAAAGGTAACAATGTTTTTTGAGTAGAGTTGACTGGTGTGCGTGGCCACCTCAGCTGGAAGATTGGTTGGGCCAAGAATTGTAATGCCATTGAAGCATATTGTTTCGCCAGGAGTAGTCATCTCGCAATTACCCCCTCGCTCTGCTGCGAGGTCCACAATCACACTTCCGGGCTGCATGCCCTCAACCATTGCCTTGGTAATGAGTATCGGTGCCGGCTTCCCCGGTATAAGGGCTGTCGTGATGACAAGATCACATTCTGCTATGACTTTACCAAGTAGTTCTTGCTGCTTTTTGTAGAACTCGTCTGTCATGGCTTTGGCATATCCGCCCTTGGTTTCACTCGATTCCGTTTCTAGTTCGAGCTCGACAAATTTTGCCCCGAGACTCTCTACCTGTTCTTTCACTGCAGGCCGAACGTCATAAGCAAGGACCTGTGCGCCAAGCCGTTTGGCAGTTGCGATCGCCTGAAGCCCAGCAACGCCAGCTCCAAGAATGAGTGCCTTGGCAGGACGAATCGTTCCGGCCGCGGTTGTCATCATTGGTAGGATTTTCTTAAGTGCCGTAGCTCCGAGAAGCACAGCTTCGTACCCTGCGATATTTGCCTGGCTTGATAAGACATCCATGCTTTGAGCGCGAGTAATACGAGGAACGAGCTCCAATGCGTAAATAGTTGCCCCAGTCTTGGCATCTTCAAGACACGCCTGGCAGCTGCCGAGTGGGTCAGCCATCCCGATAATCGCGGACTTGGATGACATTCTTTTTCGGTCTGATTCCCATGTTTCGCCAGCGGCTCCACAGGTACGAACAGTGAGTACGCAGTCAGCCTCGAAAGCCTCGTCTCGATGAACGATCGAGCCTCCTGCCTGCTCATAATCGGCGTCACTAAAACCAGCCGCAATCCCCGCGTTACTCTCGATGAGCACGTCGTGATTGGCTTTAACGAGAGTGCTGACAATTGCAGGAACGAGAGCCACTCTGTGCTCACCGGGGAAAAGTTCCTTAATAACCGCTACTTTCATTGCGTGGCTCGAGATTAAAGGGGAATAGGAGGATTGCTTGATGACGAATAACGACGCAAGCAGCGATTGCGGTTTTGGTATCTTTGGGGTGATTCAACGCTTCGAACTGCTAGTTGCCAAGATTCTGCACTTTCTGGGGCCAGTAGGCAAATCGGTGCCATCCTGCGGTGAGTAGGAGGGAGACTTGAGAAGTTGTTGTTACGCTGGTATTCTTCGGGGCTCTGGCAACCAAAGGCCTGCATGAACCCAGGAGAGTGCTCCAAAGTAGGAAGTCACTTATTCTGCCGTTTTTTGTGGCTGCGGTGTGAGAAACCGTTTTGCCGAACCAAAGAAAAGTGAAAAATACAATGAACAAAACATTCATGGCCAAGCCAGGTGAAGTCGAACAACGATGGTGGTTGGTAGATGCCAATGAAAAACGAGTTGGACGTCTTGCGAGTGACATTGCGACGATCCTGATGGGCAAGCACCGACCGACGTACACGCCGCATGTCGATACTGGCGATTTTATTGTTGTGGTGAACGCTGAAAAAGTTGAATTCGGCGGTGATAAATGGCAGCAAAAAGAATATCGTTGGTATACCGGTTACACCGGACTGAAAGTAGAGACAGCCGAGAAACGACGTGATCGTCGTCCGTCACTTATCTTAGAGGAAGCAGTTCGACGTATGCTGCCAAAAAATAAGCTAGGTCGCAGTATGCTGAGCAAACTGAAAGTGTATGCCGGTCCGGATCATCCTCATGCGGCACAGAGCCCCGAGCCAAAAGAACTCGGTGCGCGTTGTACTGTTGGCCAGTAACCTATTTTTTAAGAACCACCTGTTTATATCAATTTGGAGTTCGACAGTATGTCTACTGATTCTTCGACAGAAGTTACACCATCACCAGCAGTTGCTGCTCCAACGGCGCCTGCGTCATCACTACCGAAGAAACGTGTCGATTTAGCAGGCAATGTAATTGCGACTGGTCGACGCAAGTCTGCGATTGCTCGAGTTCGATTGCGATCGGGTGCTGGAGCAATCACAGTGAATAAACGTCCTCTGGATGTTTACTTTCCATCCTTGAAAGACCGGGAGCTGGTTTCTGGTGCCCTTGGGCACGTCGGTCAAGAGAAGACGGTTGATGTTGATATAACCGTCCACGGTGGCGGTGCCTCAGGACAGGCTGGTGCGTGTCGTCTCGGGATCGCTCGCGCTCTCAAGGACTTTGACACTGAATTAGCGGAACCACTTCGCCAAGGTGGATTCCTGACTCGTGATGGTCGAATGAAAGAACGAAAGAAATACGGTCTTCGTGGTGCTCGCCGCGGAACACAGTTTTCCAAGCGTTAAAGTAGTCATAACACGATTCAACGCTCTATTCCGCCTGAGCAATACATCTGGTCGACTTGGTCAGGTTTCCCTTTGCTAACAGCCGAAGCAATACTAGAAGATATAGTTGCCCGGGCTGAACGCCAGTTTTGCATGACGCATGAGGAGAGATTCTTCAACTGCATTCTGGGCCTTTGCACATTTACGACTGGGAAGATTTCGAATGAGATCATACATCGTTGGATTCAGTTTGTTTTTCTTCATCGCGTGCCTGTTACCGCAGTCCCTGGCTGACGGCATTTCTTCGGCTCAGTCTTCTGTCGTTGCGAGCCAGAACATACTCGACGCAGAAAAAGCAGGTCTTGTCGATGTTAAATATATTCCCAATGACTCTCGCTCAGCGCAAATCGTCATTGATAATAAATCTGATCAGCCACTGACATTGCGTTTGCCAAAAGCGTTCGTCGGAGTTCCTGTTTTAGCGCAATTTGGAGGTGGCGGTATTGGTGGCGGTGGTATGGGTGGCGGCGGCATGGGCGGTGGCATGGGTGGTGGTGGTGGTCAAACGGCTGGTGGTGGCGGTATGGGCGGCGGGATGGGCGGTGGCATGGGTGGCATGGGCGGTGGCATGGGTGGCGGCATGGGCGGTATGGGCGGCGGCATGTTTTCCGTTCCACCAGAAAAAACAAAAGTTGTGAAAGTAGCCACGGTCTGTCTTGAATACGGAAAGCGTGAACCATCACCGCGAATGACGTATCGCTTAGCTCCCCTTGAGTCATTTTCAGAAGACCCAGCACTTGCGGTGTTACTCGATTCATTTGGTCGTGGTGAAATCCCGCCCAAAGTTGCGCAAGCAGCTGCATGGAATATTTCGAGCGGCCTCTCGTGGCAAAAACTGGCCGCTGAAGTGATTGACCGCCCGGGGGGTGTTCCTGATCAAAGGTATTTCACCCAGGCAGAACTTGTCGCCGCCCGTCAGGTGGTTGGCGTGGTCCACAAGCGGGTGAGTGGAATGCAGAAAACCGCTCCCCATCGCTCTTCTGGCGAGCGTTGAATAGTGGCGTGGCTTTCTTTTGAGCCACAATTCGCCCAAAATCTATAAGCCCACCCCCACATTTGCAGGAATGAGTTTGCTCACTCATGGTAAAAACTGTCTATGCCGGATGCGTGCCCCTCAACAAATAGTCAGTTTTGGGTTACAAGAGTAGGTGGAGTGGGGCGACTCGAAGCAAATACAATTCTTCACAGAATCATCGCTGACAATTTAATGGAGACGTGGCTGATATGGATAAGCAGGCAGAAACTCAGAGAGCACAGTCGACTGAAGTTATTGTAGAGGCTCGAAATCTCTCAAAGACTTATCGTGACTTCTGGGGACGGAGCAAGAAAGTTGCGCTGAAACCTCTCGATCTTGAGATTCGCCAAGGTGAAATTTTCGGGCTACTCGGACCAAATGGTTCGGGGAAGACAACAACGATGAAACTGCTGCTCGGTCTGATTTTTCCAACATCTGGAGAGGCTGTAATTTTTGGTAAAGACGCTACAGACGTCTCAAAGAATGACCGGATCGGATACCTGCCCGAAGAGTCTTATCTTTATAAATTTCTTGATGCGGAAGAAACATTAGATTTCTATGGACGGCTGTTTGACATGCCACCTGAGGAACGAAAGCATCGAGCAGATGCGCTGATTGAAATGGTTGGACTCGGGCGCGATAAGAAAAGGCAATTACGAGAGTACTCGAAGGGCATGACTCGACGTATTGGTGTGGCTCAAGCACTCATTAATGACCCCGAACTTGTTCTTCTCGATGAACCAACAAGCGGCCTGGATCCAATTGGTACCCGTGAAATGAAAGATCTAATTATCGATCTTAAAGAGCGAGGGAAAACAGTCATCATGTGTTCTCATCTACTGGCCGATGTTGAGGATGTATGCGACCGCATAGCAGTTCTCCATCAAGGAGAACTGAAAGAACTTGGGCGAGTTGATGAACTACTTCGCGTGACCGACATAACACAAATCCGTTCAACTGGCCTGCCGGTAGAGGCTCACGACGAAATCCGTGCAGTTATAGAGCGTCATGGTGGTACTGGAATTGAAATCGGTAGCCCAACAACAACCCTGGAGGATTTGTTCCTTGAGGTTGTTCGAGATACTGAGTCGAGGCCAGGCCGGAGGGCACGGCAGGATTGATAGTTGAGCTGGTTGGTGCCACTCGTGATTCGTGAAAGTTAAATCGTATTGTTTCTGAAAATAATAAGCAGAGCGCATCTACGATGACTGTATCTATGATCAAATTTTTACCTGATTTACAAACGAGCGCTGAAATCGATGGTTCTTGAACAGGAAATACCAACATTTTTAAATTGGTTTGGCCCCGCACTTGCATCCTACATGCTAGTTGCGTTTTTAGTTGCCGTCTTCGCAGCTCTCTTGGCGTGGATTTCAATGTCTGCTGTTTCAGGGCCGCTTGCAGCTGGCGATCGTGTTTATCGAGGCGTGCTAGCGGGGATTGCAGATCTTCTTGGCATGTCGCTGCGTCGTATTTGGGCCTTGGCACGTTTAGCGATCCAAGAATCACTTCGCCGTAACGTGCTCATAGTCCTCGGTCTTTTTGCTGTCATCGTCTTGTTTGCTGGTTGGTTTCTAGATCCACAAAGTGTAAATCCAGGAAAGCTTTATCTAGGCTTTATTCTCTCGGCGACTAATCTTTTAGTTTGCCTTGTGGTCTTAGTGCTTTCCGTTTTTAGTCTACCTGCCGACGTCAAGGCGAAGGCTATTCAGACGGTGACGACTAAGCCGGTTCGCACTGGTGAGATTGTCTTTGGAAGAATACTTGGGTTTTCTATTGTCGGTACGCTCCTGCTTGTGATCATGGGAGGCGTTGGGTGGGCCTTTGTTGTACGAAGCGTCAGTCACGGTCACCAGGTGACTGGAGCTGACCTTCTGGAAGAACGATTGGAAGATGGCCGCGCAACGGGTTTCGAAGGTCGGACCAGTCTCGATCGAGGGCATAGGCACCGTGTTGAACTTGATGCGAACGGGAATGGGGCTACTGATACCACCCAAGGCCATAGGCATACGATTCAACGACTGAGCGGAACTGGAGAAACTGCTCGGTACAAAGTTGGTTCAGTCGAAGGCATGCTCGAGGCCCGAAGGCCATTACGTGGCACGTTACGGTTTCTTGATCGGGAAGGTCGGCCGAGCGACAAGGGGATAAGCGTTGGGGCAGAATGGTCCTATCGTCAATATATTGAGGGTGGTTCTCTTGCTGCAGCAATCTGGACATTTGAAGGAATTACGTCAGCAGAGTTTCCTCAGGGTTTGCCTCTTGAAATGATCGTCAGGGTGTTCCGGACGTATAAGGGGGACATTGAGAAGGGCATTGCTGGAAGTGTCCGTGTTCGGAATCCCTCAACTGGATTGCAGAGCGACCCAATTTATTTTACAGCCAAGGAATTCACCATTGATTCACTCCTGATACCAAGAACTCTGGTTGCAACGTCAGCCGATGGAGGGACAAGAAAAGTTGATTTATTCAGTGATATTATCTCTGACGGTAGGGTAGAGGTGGTACTGCAGTGCCTCGAGCCAGCGCAGTATTACGGGGTTGCACAGGCTGATTTCTATCTTCGTAGTGGTAATGGCTCATTTGCTTTGAATTATGCAAAGAGCTGTTTAGGTATTTGGTTTGCAATGCTTTTGGTAGCAGCGATTGGAGTCATGTTCAGTACGTTTCTTGCAGGCCCTGTTGCCTTGCTGGCAACCTTGTCTGTCGTTTTGATTGGTCAGTTCCGTAGCTTCATCGAAGGCCTTTTTGATGCACAGGTGACGGGTGATAGCTTTAGCATGCCTGGCGGTGGCCCTATCGAATCCTTGTATAGGATTGTTACTCAGGCGAGTATCGTTGTGGAACTAGACCAAACGCCTTTTGTGACAGCTATGAAAACGGTAGACACGTTCTTATTGGCTCCAATGAGGCTCGCCGCATCCTTGTTTCCCTCTTTGTCAGATTTAGGAACAAGTAATTTTGTAGCTAGCGGCTTTGATATCCCCATGAACCTGATTGGTCAGCACGCGTTTGAAACACTCGGTTATCTTGTGGCATTTTTCATTGCCGGGGCATTCATCCTTAAAGCCCGCGAGGTGGCATCATGACTGAAAGAAACAGTAGTCGTCCTACACAATCGAAACATCAGGAAAGAGGTGCTTGGCTTGGATTACGGCCAGAGACACTTGTAGCGCTCGTACTGATAGCGGTTCTACTTGTCCCGCTCTCTGCCCTGAGCCAACCGCGTGATTCTTCGTCTCCTGGTGGTTACTTGGCGAGGCTTAGGACAGAAGCCCAATTGTCTCAGGCTGACTTAGGAGAAATTGATCCAACGAGCGAAACAATGCGACTAGCGACACTCGGGCTGAAAAACATCGCCGTGACGCTGCTTTGGGATCGAGCAAACTTCTACAAGAAAGTGGAAGATTGGACAAATCTGTCGGCTGTTTTGGAACAAATGACAAAATTGCAACCAAACTTTTATTCAGTCTGGGATTTCCAGGCTCATAATCTTTCATACAACATTTCAGTCCAGTTTGATGATTATCACGATCGCTATGCGTGGGTTATGAAAGGTATTGAGTTTCTCAGGCAGGGGGTTTTCTTTAACACGCGTGAGCCGCGTCTGCTTGGACGAATGGGGTGGTTCATTGGGCAGAAAATCGGTCGTGCGGATGAGAAAGTCCAGTATCGTCGTCTTTTTAAGGCAGACGATGATTTCCATGAAAAAGATCGTCCCGGCAGAACGCTGATTGAACGCGATAATTGGTTAGTTGGTCGTGAGAAGTATCTTGCAGCACAAAAACTTGTGGACTCAGGTGCGCCGCTAAAAACGACGCCATTAATCTTTCATTCTGAGCCAATGATGACAGCAATCAATTATGCTCGTGCATTGGAATCAGATGGTGTTTTTGATGATAAAGCAAGAGACGGTTGGGAGCTGGCGACAGAGGAAATGCGACGATTTGCTGTGAGGCAGATTCCAACAAGCTGGGATGTGCCGATTCGATTGGGGCTACGAGAAGCCGAGTTGGCCCGAGCAGAACGCTTAGCAAAACAACTAGAGGAGCTACTCCCTGGAAAATTCGCTGAAATGGAGTCGGACCGAGAGAGCGCGTTGAGTGAGGAGCAAAGGGCGGCATTACAGGTCCCTCCCTTGGATCGCACAGAGCAACAGCAACAGTTGGTAGCAGACGCGCAGAGGAAAATGAAAGTGAATTGGCGACTAGTTGCTCAAAATGCTGCTCCAGATACTCGTGTGAAAGCAAAGCGTCTTGCTGAGGAGTATGTAGAGGCCACTGAAACTGCAGATATCATCAATCGATACAGAGATATTGTAAATTTTGATTACTGGCGGGCAACCTGTGAGATGAGTGTCACCGAGTTGGCCTTACAGGCTCGTGAGGCGACATGGCGAGCAGAGAAAGATTATGAGGAAGCCCGCTTGCAGCCAGCAAAACAGGCATTTGAGGAAGCATTTAAAGCGTGGCGCAAAGTGCTTGATGACTCGGATGTACTTCGCAAGGATGCAATGACCCGGGAAGACATCATCGAGATCATTGACACCTACCGCGAGTTGCTTGAGCAGCTCGATGAGCCATTTCCGCAGCCCTTTATTCTTGACGATGTTCTAAACAGGGCGTAGGGAAGTTCTGGCGTGTATGCTGTGATTTCGGTCTTCCGTAGGGACTTTTTTTGTTCAAGATAAGCCGGCTGGAAAGTCGGAGTTGTGGGCAACCCTGTTCATGCGACGTGAACAAGTCGTTTACGGGAAGAGTCTGACGGTATTTCCTGGCCTCATCATTTGATGAAAAAGTTCTACTATGCACAAATTTTTTTCAGTCTTTTAAATTGCTGGTAAGATACGGGTACGACTTAAAGACTGAGTCGAATTTGTCGCGATGGTCCTGAATTGTCAAAAGAATCGATAGTAGTGCAATTGATTGCGGTTGAGGAATATCTAGTTCACAGCGCGAGAAACACATGTGCGGTATTGTTGGGATAGTTGCTCATGAAGATGTGAATCAAAATCTTTATGATGCCTT
>Ga0315322_10001401_pt1 | contig 18727 bp, 12 predicted proteins | sample M110021515metaG_FD_203461 | JGI IMG/M metagenome (GOLD analysis project Ga0315322, IMG submission 203461) | Ammonia-oxidizing marine archaeal communities from Monterey Bay, California, United States - M1 100m 21515 | ecosystem: Environmental > Aquatic > Marine > Intertidal zone | place: USA...
CGTGAACACGTCCTACAGTCCGATTATCATCTTCCTGAGTGTCGTGTTCCTCGGAGAGAGTCTGGACACTCTTCAGATCTTTGGGGTGACTTTTATCCTGGGCGCTGTCCTGAGTGTCGGTTGGCCCACTGCCGGCTCCTCTGATCAACGCAAAGGCCATCTCGTATCCGGGGTTATTTTTGGTGTTGCCGCTTCACTCATCCAGGCGGTTTCAATCGTCATGATCAAACCGTTCATGGAAGACTGGCCCCTTCTGTGGATGACATCCTGGAGGATGGCGGGCGGTCTAGCTGCGACGCTTCTTGTCTGGCCATTTCTAGGTAGGGAGAGACGCACGTTTGGAGGGCTGACCGAGGCGCGTGTGCTGAAGTGCATGCTGCCCGGGATTTTCCTCGGTAGCTATTGCTCCCTCCTCTTATGGATGGGTGGATTCAAGTTTGCGGACGCATCGATTGCGTCTGCCTTGAATCAGACCGCAACGCTCTTCACTTTTGTGCTTGCCGTGGTCATTCTTCGCGAACCACTTACCAAGCGTGGAGTGTTCGGCCTTTTACTGGGGCTGCTCGGAGTTTCGATGGTGACATTTCTCGGGCCTCTTGTTTCTCAACTCCCGGGCTAGCTTGACAAGTTAGTCCATTGTTCGGACTCGGGTGACACCGAGCATTCGTTCGATCGCCTTCATCCGTCGACCCAAAAAGGGGACGTGCTCAATGCGCGCGACGACTTGGTTCTCACGGCGGACGAGTAGTGTGCCTCCGCCAAATGTGAGCAAGAGTTCCAGCACATCTGGAATCTCGCGAGTGACTGTGCTTCCTTGACGGGGGACGGACTGGTCGCGTCCCCAAGGCTGAAGGTAGTGCGTGAATTCGTTGGGCTCAAAGCGCCAATAGTTCATCCGTGGCTGCAAAGCGCCAAGACCCATGAATAGGAACAGGAAGCCGCCGATTAGCGAGTACACGTGCGTGCTGTAGCTCATCTCTAAACTCGAAATCCACAGGCCCACGTCGCCCACGAAACTGAGCTCTTTCTCGCTCGAGATGTACAGCAGCAGCCCGCCCACGAGCAAGCTGAGCAGAGCGATCATGAACTTTTTTTGGTTCAAGTCGGTAACGATCACCAGCAAGTTGAACAGCAATGAGGCCGATGCCCACCAGCCGAGCATGCTTGGTGAGACGTTCATGGTCCCTTGCAGGATTGCACAGGACAAGAATGTGAACATCGTCGGCCAGAAGTAGATGATCATTGGGAATGAGGCGACCAAAACAGCCTGTTTATCGCTGTCTATGTTTCGCGGATAAAATATGTCCCAGATGGACTCCCGCATGAGCGCTTCAGCCCCATTGGAGGTCTCGGGCTTGGATTCTTGAGCTGGCACCTGCTCTGCGGGCTCCGGATTTGGTTCGGTGGGATTGGTCATTTTGGCGCTCGGGTGTGGTGGCGAAAAGATCGCAAAGTCGCGGGTGAGCTCTCTACCCACGGTTCTGGCTTGCATTCTGCGTGTTGAGAATCTTGTCTTGCCAAAGTTTTGTGCCGCTTCCATGCAGGAAGGGCCGAAAACAAGGATCTTGGGGGGATACGGCTGTTATCTAGCCGGCAGATGTGGTCCGATAAAGTTGCCCTGTTTGCCCCTTCGAGCGTGACATTGCGAATTTTCAGCGCTCGTGGGGAGCCGGGGTATCCTTAGTGTGATCTCCGTCTTGGAATAGGGACCTTTTGGGGTCCTGCTCCCGTCTAAGTGATCGATCGTTTCAGCCGCTCCTCTCCCTCTCTAAAATCGGGGCCGGTTCCGCGAAGTCTACTTCTCAACTCAGAGTTAGCCATGACCAGATTCCTCAGTATCCTTCTCTCTGTAACAATCGCCTTCACTTGCGCTGCGAATGCCGAGGCCCAGGAGGTTCTTTTCGATACGACCTATGCCGCTGGCAACGGCCAAGCCGGAAACATGTTTGATGTGAAGGCCAGCGAGGATCTGATCATCACTAGGGTGGATGCGCATATCAACGCCGGTACGTGGGATGTTGAGATCTACTACACGCCAGGCGGATATACCGGTAACCAGTCATCGCTGCAGAACTGGACATTCGCAGGCAAGGTCTCGGTAACGGGGCTGGGCAATGTCAGCAGCGGAGGTCTCAAGACCCCTATTCCATTACAGCTTGACGTTCCGATCTCAGCCGGTCAGACAATGGGCTTCTACGTGACGCTTTCGAACGGTACCTCAATCAACTACACCAACGGCTCCACCGAGGGAAACTTGTTCGCCACAGACGGCATTCTTTCATTCTATGAAGGCATCGGTCTTGCTTATCCCGCTGGCGGTGCGTTCTCGCCGCGCATTTGGAATGGCACAATCTACTACACGCTTGGAGGCACGGCAGATCAAGAGGGGTATCTCGAGCTTTACCCCGTCAGTGGCAACTCCGAGGACTCTCACATGGGCGCGGGGCACTCGGCTTGCCATGATGCCAACCGGGATGGAATCAAGGACTACGCACTCGGGTCACCTGGTGAGTTTTCCGGTGACGGGCAGGTCTTTATTCATAGTGGTGTGGATGGGCAGGTCCTTGTCAAAATTAAAGGCCTTGAGCCAGGTGGCAACCTAGGCGCAGCGGTCGCAAATGCGGGAGACGTCAATGCTAGCGGCATTTCTGATTTGCTTATTGGAGCACCAGGTACATTGGCCACCCAGCCAGGCCGAGTTTTTGTGCACTACGACGGATCCAATATTGCTAACGACACCTTTGAAGGACTCCCTGGTGACCTCTTTGGATCTGCACTCGCAGGGCTTGGCGATATCGATGGCGACTCCAAAAGTGACCTCCTCATTGGCGCTCCTGCAGCCAACTCTGGAGGGCTGGATGCTGGGCGTTTCTACGTTTACGCGGGCGAAGTCGGCACGGCATTGCTACTGAGCACGTCTTCTGCAAGCGGAGACCGACTTGGTGCTGCCGTTACCTCATTGGGGGACGTCGACCTTGACGGGGTGCCCGACTTTGCTGTTGGAGCTCCTGGCGCATCTCAAGTGGCGGGTGATAATCGCGGCCGTGTTGAGGTCTGGTCTGGAGCGACATTGACCAAGCTCTATGACGTCTTCGGATTTGCGAACGATGGCGAGTTCGGATTTGCCTTGGCAGACGTTGGCGACATCACCGGCGACGGACGATCTGACTTCGCAGTCGGAGCCCCCGCGGAATCGGTGAACACTGGTGCGGCCTATGTGCTGTCGGGAGCAACGGGCAACTTGATCTATGGAGTGGAAGGGCTACACCCCGACGCAAGATTTGGAACGTCCCTTGCAATGCTCGGCGACACCAATGGTGACGGCTTGGCCGACTTCGGTATTGGCGCACCTGCAAAGACCGGCGTTTGGGGCTACACCTCTATCATTATCGCAGAGACCGGCGCGACACTTACGAAGCTCGTTCACGGCGGTGTAAGTACAAGCTTTGGCGCCGGCCAAATCGCACTAGGCGACGTGAACGGTGACACGCTAGACGACTTTCTCGTTACTGCACCAAGCGAATACTCAAACGGGAGCCCCGGTGCTGGCGTGGCCCGAATCGTTACGACTCTTGGCGCACCCACAGTTGCCGAAGTTCTCGGGGTGCACGTCCTCGACACGGGAGAGTATGTAATCAAGGGCTCGAACCTAATAGGAGCTACAGCCTATGTGGATGGACTCCCTGTCCCCTTCAATCCAGTCTCCCCAGCAGAAATGCGGATCTCTGTTTCACCAGTCATGCCCGGTGGATTCCATGACCTGCGCCTTGAAAATGCGCTTGGCAGTTTAGATGTTCCGAAATCGCTACCTCGCTATCCCGCCCTCTACAGTGAGCCCACAGTGGAGCTAGGCGAGACCATCGACATAGAGCTGGCGAACGGTGAAGAGGGCGCTTACTTCCTTGCCTTCTCCGGCGCTACCTACGAAAGTCCGGCTCCCTTTCCAAACTGGGGTTGGTACTACGGCCTTGAACTGAACGGTACGTGGATGATGGAGTCTGGGTTATTCACTCCGGGGGAGACGTCGCGCACGATCACCATGACTGCACCGTCTGCGAGTAACTTGGTCGGCTTCCCTTTCTACTTCCAAGCGCTCACCACCCAGTTGGAGCATGGAGAGGTTGGATTCACCGGTACAACTAGTATCACCATCGTGACCCCCCTTCCCTAAAACGGAACGATCAGGGGATCGAGCAGCGCGGGCTTTCGGAAACGAGGGCTCGCGCTGCTATGCTATCACGATGAGTTCCAATGATTCGGGAGACAGCTTCAGCAGCTTCGACGCTCTTCGCAAGGCAACCAAAGGGGAAGAGGTAGACCCACTTGCGGAGAAGCCTTTAGAAAAGCCGGAGGACAAGGGCTGGACTCTTCTTTCGAGCGATGAAGAGTACGAGCTGACCGATGAAGAGCTTGCCGGACTTCCGGCAATCGAATCGGATGTTCCCGTTAGAATTTCGGGTCGCCCTCACGGCTTTGGTCACATGGATACTGGGCCGGCGTGCTATCGAGATTCGAATTCGGAAGAGCTCGGTATTCTGCGGTCGTTTAGATTGCGAACCATTTTTCCAAAGGATGTGCTCGAGGAGACCTCAAGCCTTCCCGGCGACCCGCGCCCTGAAGATATTGAGGGGCGGCTCGACCTTCGAGACCAGCTGATTTTTACGATCGATGGTGCGGACGCGAAAGACTACGACGACGCGATTCAGATCGAACCGCGTAAAGAAGGGGGCTTCCTGCTCAGCGTTCACATTGCTGATGTGAGCCATTACGTACAGGAGGGGACAGTCCTCGATGACGAGGCGCTCGCCCGCGGGACCAGCGTTTACCTGGCGGACCAAGTTGTCCCCATGCTTCCCGAGGAGCTATCGAATGGCCTCTGCTCGCTTGTTCCAGACCGCGATCGCTTGGCGTTTTCGGTGATGATGGAGTTTGACGCTGCAGGCGAACGCGTCGACGCGAAGTTTGCAAAGAGTGTCATTCGCAGCAAAAAGCGCGCAACGTATCGAGTGGTCCAGGAACTACTCGATGGTAAGGACACGGAAGAGACGCGCAATCTCCTGGTGCTGAAAGAGTCGCTAGAGTTTTTCCAACTCTGGACGCGCAAGCAGCAAGCGCTTCGCGATGCGAAGGGTTCGATGCGAATCCAAAGTAAGGAGAAGCGCTTCCGGTTCGATGAAGCTCATGAACCGGTCGAGATCTTCATTGCGCCCAAGTACTTCTCTCAAACCCTGATCGAGGAGACTGCTCTGGCAGCCAACCAGGCCGTTGGGGATTTTTTCGTCAAGCAAGGCTTGCCGACCATCTACCGTGTGCACCCAGAGAAGGACCCGGAAGAGGCGGAGAAGGTTATGGCGATGCTCGACAAGGTCGGTATTCGCGTTCCAAAGAAAGAGCGCCTGACTGGCCGTGACATCGGGCGCATGATCCGCCTCGCCCGAAAGCGCGCCAATGCCGAAGCTCTTGTGCAGCGAATTATGAGCCTTGTGGAAAAGGCGATCTACGAGGTCAAGGATCACGAGGATGTGGCAACCCACTGGGGGCTTGCTCGCAAAGCATATTTGCACTTCACTTCCCCCATTCGGCGCTATCCGGACCTGATCGTTCACCGCTGGCTCAACGAGGTGCTAAACGGTGACGGCAAACTCGAAGACGAGTTGCGCGGCGAGGGGTTGCTTCTCGATCTAAACACGATGGCGACGCACGCCTCGCACCAGGCCAGCTTCGCCGAGATGGCCGAGCGCGCAGTCTTTGACCTAAAGGTCTGCCAGTTTATGGAGCCCAGGATTGGGCAGAAGCTCGAGGCCAAAGTGATCCGCGTGAATCGGGCTGGAATGGAGATCGAGCTTGTTGGCCTTAACGTATCTGGCTTCTTGCCCGCCCGGACAATCGGGGATCGCCCCAAGTGTGAGGGCTCGACGCTTACTGTCCAGCAGGGTAAGCGCTTGCTCTCTTTCAGCGAGGGATACCCCATCAATATCCTGATCGAAGACGTCGACTTTTTGAAGTTGCAAGTCTTACTAGCCCTTGCCACTTAGCGTCGAAAACAGATTCAGATTCCGGCTAAGCTAAGCGCCGATCCACAGCAGCTTGTTTCCTCATCGCCGCACCTGTCTGTAGAGGTGCCAGCCTTCTCTTCTTCAATATAGAACAAACATGAGAGCTTTTCTCGAGGCCATTGTCGCCAAGCAGTCCGGTTGGGTCGAGCTTCGGTATCACCGGCGCCTTCTCAACGACTTTACGGTTCAAAAGGGGCGTGTCGATGTTGCCAATTCTAGCGTTAACGGTGGAGTCGGTGTCCGGGTCTTAGAGGGGGGGTCGTGGGGCTTTGCAAGTACCGTAGACCCGAGTGCAACCGCGATTGAATCCGCGATTGCTACGGCCCGCGCAAACGCGAGAGAGATCGCCAAAGTTCAGGCGAAGAAAATTCCCGACCTGCCAAGCGTTGCACTTGGCACAGGAGAGATCACCCTGCCGGGCTACGATGAGCTTATGGCACGCCCTCTCGACGAGAAGCTAAGTGCTATGGTAGACATGGAACGCGAGGCCGCAAAACGGGCCAAAGAGATCCACACGGCGATGGCTAGCTATCGAGAGATCTTCGAGGACAAAGTCGTCGTCACTTCTGACGGCGCTTCGGTCTCTCAAAAACTAGTTCGTCCCGAGTTGCGGCTGGTTGCCTTTGCGAGGGGTGAAGGCGAGCAAAACATCGGCCATACCTCTCTGGGTGTTACCGGCGGATGGGACTGCCTTTTCAACCATCATAAAGCTGGCGCGATTATCGAGGATACAGCTCGCAGCGCAGTGGACCTGCTCGGTGCGCCGCACCTACCCGGTGGAAAGGCTAGGGTGATCCTTGAGCCCAGTGTGGTTGGCTTGCTAAGCCACGAGGCAATCGGCCACACGGTAGAAGCCGACTTTGTGATGTCTGGATCCGTCGCCGCAGGCAAGGTTGGAAAGCGCGTCGCCTCCGATCTTGTCACCCTGTGTGATTCGGGAGCGGCGGAGTTCGGACCGACTCCGGGTGGCCTGATGGCATTTGATGACGAGGGCGTTCCGACCGAGAACACCGTCATTATCGAAGATGGCATATTTCGTAGCTACCTTCATAATCGCGAGTCCGCTGCACACTTTGGCGTCTCCCCCACAGGCAATGCACGCGCTTGGCTCTATCACGATGAGCCGTTGATTCGGATGCGCAACACATACATCAGTCCCGGCGAGACCAATTTCGAAGAGATGGTCGCCTCGACAGAGGATGGGTTTTTGCTTGTAGGAGCCGGTTCCGGCCAGGCCGACGCAACCGGAGAATTCATGTTTGGTACCGACTATGCAGTAGAGATCAAGAACGGCAAACTCGGACAAAAGTTTAAGGAAGCTACAATCTCAGGTGTGGCTTTTGACGTACTCGCTACTGTGGATGCCGTCAGTTCGGAGTTCAAATGGGACCTTGGCGCAGGCTACTGTGGAAAGTGGCAGCCGGCGAAAGTGGATGCTGGCGGACCTTATGTTCGCTGCGAGATCACCTTGGGAGGTCGCCAGTGAGCTCTCCTAATACACAGGCCGCAGCGGGGATGGATCAAGCCGCACTGCTAAGCCGCGCATCTGCTCTATTGCAAGAAGCGCTCAAGCAGGGTGCGGATGAGGCCCAGGTGGTCTCTAGGGGTGCCGAGGAAACGAAGGTCCGATACGAGAAGAACGACTTCACTTGCACCTCGACCAACGAGACACTGACGCTCTCGCTCAAGGTCTACAAAAACGGTAAGAAGGGAACCGCTTCGACAAACGATCTCGATGAGGGCGCTCTTGCCGATACGGCAGGTCGCGCCCTTAGCCTTGCTGGTTTTTCTATCGAGGACGAGTTCCTCAAACTTCCCGAGGACAGCGATATCACCGAAGTCGCGGGCCGGTTTGATCCCGAACTCGCCGCGATAGGTACAGAGGAATTGCACCGGCTAGCCGCAGATTTCATCGCCGCGGCACGATCTGATGGGCGCATCAGCTTAGATGGGGCCCAAATCGAGGTCACGAAATACTGCGAGGCGATTGTTAACTCCAACGGGCTAAGCCGAACAGATGCCATCACGCGCCTGGATTGGACTGTAATGGGACTTGGGAAGACCGAGACCGAGACGACATCATTTGACTACATGTCGGACTCGAGCTGGTCGTGGAAAGGAGCCGCTCAAAAATCCGAGGCCACTGCTAGCAAGCTTGTTGCCAGTATCCTCTCGAGCTTTGGGCCCAAATCTTGCGAAAGCTACAAGGGCCACATTGTGCTCGCTCCCGCGGTGGTTTCCGATTTGCTCATCAGTCCGATCCGCTACCAGGTCTCGGGAACAGCTCTCATGGATGGCAAGTCGCGATGGGATAAGAGTCTTGGGGAAGTTGTCGCAGCGTCGAGCTTTACTCTTGTGGACTCGGCCCACAACGTCGAGCTCATGGGGGCGACTCCATACGATGCGGAAGGCGTTGCCACGAAGCCTTTGACTGTTATTGAAAATGGCGTGCTTCGCGCTCACTTGGATTCGACCTATACCGCAAGCCACCGGGGCACCCAAAGCACGGGTCACGCTAATGGTATGCATACGATTGAGATCTCTGGCGGCGACGCAACTAGGGATGAGCTGCTCAAGTCTGCCGACCAGGTTATTCTTGTCGAGCGATTTAGCGGCAACGTCGATCCTTTGACGGGCGACTTTTCCGGGATCGCCAAGGGCAGCCACTTTTACAAGAATGGTGAGTACCAGCACGCACTGACCGAGACCATGATCGCAGGTAATGTCTTTGAACTACTCAAGGACATCAAGGCCCTCTCTAAAGACCCAAAGCCCCATTGTGGTCAGTACGTCGCCCCATGGGTCCTCGTCGATGGCGTGTCGGTGACAGGAGCATAGCGGCTGAATCTGGTGGCCTTTAGTAATGCGGAGGTGGGTCGTCATGAGGGCGTAACTCTTCTCCGCCCCCCGAGGCATTCCCCTTGGTGTGCGCTTCGAGTTGCTCGAGTCGCACGCTTTGGTTTTGTAGCTGCGCCCCCTGCTCAAGGATGACCTCGTTGAGGACTTCGACGGTACGCTCGAGAAACGCGAGCTTTATTTCGAGATCGACTGGGCTAGATTGGGAGTCAGGCATGCGGGATTATCCTAACTAGGGTCAAGTCTGTCCAGCTTGGCCCGGTTGCCCATAGAGCCTAGTTACGGGAAAGAAGCATCCCTGTGCCCTTGTATGTATTGAGCTGGCAGCGCCGCATCTTAGGTCGCGGGGCCAGGCCGTAAAGTCCCAAAGCCCCTTCCCACCGCCCACAGTGGGCCTGTACTCTTATCTGCCTCGCCTTTCTCTTCCGCTCACTCAGATTCATTATCCAACTACAAGCTCGCACTTCGGGAACCCCGATAGGCCCCTTTGCGTCTAATGACTTTCACTAGTCAATCTCTCTCATTTGTCCTTCTCTCATGTTTTTGACCACTCGCACCGCAGGCGCTCTGACCCTTGTCCTTCTGTCGGCACAGCTCTCTACTTTTGCGACACAAAATCATGACCTAAATGGTTCTTCGTCGGTGCATCCAGACGTGGTGCGCCTTCTAAATGAATCGTCAGCTCCGGTGAAGGTCTGGCTTTTCTTCAGGGACAAGGGAGAGCACACCACTGCGGAGCGTGAGCTTGCTTTCGAAAAAGTCGAGCAAGCCTACCCTGTCCGCGCTGTATTACGCCGTTCGCTTCGACGCAATGTGTCAGGTCATCCGCACCTATTTGATGAGCGCGACCTCCCCATCTCACCCTTCTATCTCGAGCAGGTGAAGGCGGCGGGCGCCGAAGTCGTGATCGAGACTACATGGTTGAATGGTGTCAGTGCGATCGTGACACGAAGCGATCTCACTCGCCTAGAGCAGCTCGCTTGCATCGAGGAAATTCGGCTTGTTGGGCGAGGTGTGCGCTTGGCTTCGACCGCTCCTACGATTCCGATCGCATCTTCTGCTCCGGGAACCGGGGGCTTCTACGGAGAGTCCGAAGCGCAGCTTCTTCAAATCGATATTCCCGCACTTCACAGCGCAGGAAAAACGGGTAGTGGCGTCGTTATAGGAGTCCTCGACTCAGGATTTCGCTTGGATCACGACGTCTTCAACTTTCCCGGTCACCCTATTCAGGTTATCGCGCAGCACGACTTCGTAAATGGCGACAGCGTCGTCGGCGAGGAGCCCGGTGACCCCGCGGGTCAGCACGATCACGGAACCATGGTTCTAAGCACGATCGCAGGCTACCTTCCGAACACGTTCGTTGGTGCGGCTTACGACGCGAGCTTCATCCTCTGCAAGACCGAGGATATATCAAGTGAGACTCAGGTCGAAGAGGACTACTATGTCGCCGGCTTGCAGTTCATCGAGCTCAACGGAGGTGATATCGCTACATCTTCACTTGGATACATCGACTGGTACACCCAGGCTGACTTGGACGGAATGAGCGCGGTGACGACTAGGGCGGTTAACATTGCGACGCAGAATGGTGTTCACTGCTGTACCGCTGCAGGGAACTCGGGGAACGACACGGATCCGACGACGAGCCATTTGATTGCCCCCGCCGACGCGTTTGAAGTCATCACTTGCGGCGCGGTGGACTCGACGGGAGCGCTAGCTGCTTTTAGCTCAGATGGAGCGACAGCTGACGGCCGTGCGAAACCCGAAGTCTTGGCTTGGGGCGTTAGCACGGTTGCGGCTTCGCCGTCAGATACAACAAGTCTGGTCACTGTGAGTGGCACCTCGCTCTCGACCCCCTTGATCGCCGGTGCCGTTGCTTGCTTGACTGGCTCCAAACCCAACTGGTCGGTGAGCGCGCTGCGCAAGCAGGCATTTGCAACCGCGACATCGATAGGCGCACCACAGCCCGACCCTTTGTTTGCAGAGGGCTTTGGGCTGCTACAAGCCAACCTTGCGGATACGCATCTCGATCTCGGGTCGATGAACCCTGGACTTGCGGGCGTGACGAATACGTTTGACGTAACAGGTGCGACCCCGGGTAGCTTCGTTTACATGGTCTATGGCTTCGCGAGCGGGTCTGTCACCTTGCCAGGCTGTCCAATGGGTGTGCAGGCGGGACTAGCCTCGCCCATTCTTTATGGCGCAACTATTGCCGACATCGGAGGGCAGGCCGGGTTTAGTGTTCCGGTGCCCGCCGCGGCAGTAGGGCTCACGGTCTACATCCAACTCGCTGAACTGAGCTCCTGCCGCGTTAGCGAGTTGGAGATCGTGACCTTTTAGTACTGACATGGACCGTGAACCGATTGAGGCAATGACTCCATCGCTGTGGACTCGAACTCGCCTTAGAGACTTTGCGCAGCCAAGTCTTCGAGAGCTTCCTCGTCCACATCGACACCAAGTCCGGGTCCCGTGGGTGCCCATGCTTTACCACCCTCGATACGCAGCGGATTGCGAAGCAGACTGGCTGTCAGGAACTGCGGGCCGTTCAGCGCTGCAGGACGCTTGAGCCCATAAGCGCCATAAAGACAAAGCGTCGCGGCTAGAGAGACATCGGGGTCGGTGAGGCCACTTCCCAGCCACATTAGATCGTGTTTGATGCAGTACTCAATTTGCCGCCGGTTCGACTCCAGCCCGCCGCATCGGGCGGGCTTCATCGCGGCGCCATTCAGCATGCCCATGGCATGAAACTCTTCAAGATCAATCGGTGCGAGTACGCCTTCATCCATCAGGATTGGAAGCGCGCCTTGTCGAACGAGATCGCGGTAACCACGCAGGCGGTTGGGGCGTAATGGAGCTTCGAGAACGTCGACACCAGCGTCCGCCAATCGAGGGGCAGCGATAAGTGCTGCCTCCGGGGAATACCCCCCATTTGCATCTGCCCATAGAAAGCAACCTGGTACCAATTGTCTGACTTGCTTCGCGAGAGCTTCGTCGTAAACAGGGTCTGGACCGACCTTGATGTTCATGTGCTTATAGCCGCGCTCGGTTCCCGCTGCGACCAAGTCTTCGACTTCGCCTAGGTTGCGCGCATTTACTGTCCAAGAGAGATCGAGCGGTTCAAGAGAGGGCTCACGCCCCCACAGTGCCGCAACATTGACACCTCGTAACTTGCCCATTAAGTCGTGAAGGGCCAGGTCGAGTCCCGCCCGGGCAATGGGCATCCCCGTTGAAAAACCGGGAGCCACTGCCGCATCAAGAGCCTCGTGAGCGCTCACTAAATCAGAAGGACCCAGGACATTGAGGCCGAGTAGGGCGGGGGCAAAATACTCGGTGAGCGCAACCACGGTTGTCTCCAATGTCTCGTCGCTCCACTTTGCAATTGGCACGGACTGGCCCCAACCGACGGTACCGTCTTCAAGTGTGATTCGCACCATCACCGCGGCCCGCCCAGCAGCGCCATGGGGGCCGGTAAAAAATTTGAAGTAGCCAACCATGGGGTAGCGCAGCGGCCAAAGATCTACACGCACAATGCGCGGGCCCACTCCATCTCGGTCGGCTGCGAGGTCGTCAGCTTGGATACTCCTGCCAGTTCCTCTTCCACCCGTTGACGTGCATGAGGCCACTGTCAAACTCCCGCCAAGCACAGCTGGACCCATCAAGGCGCCGCGAAGAATACTACGCCTTGATACTCGAGATCGCTTCATGGTTGGACCTCGAAAACAGGGCCGACCCAACTTAAGTATTCGTTATACCGGTCATCGATTCGGGCTGTCGATTCGTCCCCACTATGCACAAAGATTCCTGCGCGACCGTGGATGCTTTCACCCTCGGCGAGCACAAACTTGGTGCCAGAAAAGGCATCCACTCTTCGTGGTCCAAAGGTGCCATACTCGCGTGTTAGCCACTTGGGCAACTCGCCGTTTGGACCTGGGACGATAAAGACCGAGACGCCTTCGGCAATACCCTCCACCACGTTAGAGTAGTCGATCCAGCGCGCGTATTTACCGTTCGTCTCCGCTTGTCCACGGGCGCCTGTATCAGAAAGAATGACGCCCCCCGCATCTCCCGCAAAGGGGGGGGAGATACGCAAGAACGGCCAGCCGTAGTGAATCCAGTCGCTTTTAAAATGCACGGGTCCGTAGCTCGCAGTCAATGTCCACGTCAAATCGCACAGGGCCTCACCATTTCCGAGATCGCGGACCCGTAACGACATGACTTGGTCCAGCACGGGCGTACCGCCACCCTTTATTGCAGTCCCATCAGAGTCCAGGACATTGGTTATCCAAGTCAATCCGGCTTCAACTAGCGCGACGCCATTGACGACATCGGCCGAGGTCATTTTGTCGTGCCGTATTACGTGAAGGTGTCCAAGTTCGGGACTCTCTTTGTCCACGTAGTTCTTCCAATGATGGTAGAAGTCGACGTCGGGACCGCCCTCGAGTTGAACTCGATCTGTAAGCCAAAGAGCGCGGTGATGCGGATAGGGTTCGGGGTGCTGGGCAATGAGCAGCTTGCCCGACGGGCTTGTCAGTGGGAAGAAGTGCGGTATCGCGAAGTTTGGACCGTGCTCGTAAGCAATCAGCTCGCGATCGCCTTGACGAACGACTGTACGGTCGGCTTCGGTGTCTACGCGTAACGAAGAGGTAGAGGGGCTCGCGCATGCCGAAGCCAATCCCAGCAGAGTCCAGCAACCTAAAACGCTTTTAGCGACCATCAAAGCTCCCATCCTTTGCGGTGCTTGTAATCCAATCTCGAGTTTGCCTCGTCGTCATCTGTAAAGAGCTCCGTCTTGGGATCCCAAGTTAGGGGGCGTCCGAGCTGCATCGCAATGTCGGTGGCAATGCACACCGTGTTGGAGCGATGGCCCACTTCAACGGGAGCAATAGGCTCTTCGCCGCTGCGCGCACATTCGAGGAAGTTTCGATAGTGATCTCTGCTCACGTACAAGCGCTCTGCATCCTCACCGAGTTCGGTGTCCAGAAGCTCCGCTGGGTCCGCGGAGATCGTGCTACGAGAAACCCAAATGGAACCGCGCTCGCCTTCGAACCTGACCCCGGCATCCCCGGTCTCCTGAATAAGTTTCACCCCATCCGCCCATGAGCACTCCGCGCGGAATGTGGTATGAACGTTGAAGAGCCCGCGCTTTGGATACTCAGCCGTCGCCTCAAAACGAACGGGTCCCGAATCCACATCGCCACCATGCCCCCATTGCGCGATGTCATTCATGTGCGCGCCCCACCCCGTAATCATGCCAAGGCAGTAGCGACGGCGTTGTAGCCAGCCGGGCCGTGAGAAGCCCTCTTGAGGGTGGACACCAAGCTCCGCGTAGGGCACGGGCTCTGTTCCTCCGGACCATGCATCGTAGTCGAGATTCTTTGGCGCTTCTCCCGTCGCAGTGGCTGCTTGTCCGTGATCGGGCGGCAAGAAAACATGCACGCGCTTGAGACCGCCAAGCGCACCATTGCGGACGAGTTCACATGCTTTGCGAAAGCGATCGTTGGAGCGCTGCTGCGACCCAACCTGTAGAACGACCCCTGATTCCCGAACGGCGGTCACAAGTGCTCTTCCCTCTGCAATCGAATAGGTCATCGGCTTCTGCAGGTAAACGTGCTTGCCGGCGCGCGCGGCAAGGGCTGCACAAATCGCATGTTGATGATCCGGCGTTGAGATCGTGACCGCATCGATGTCATCGCGCTCTAGCAGCTCGCGGAAGTTGGAGTAAGTATCGATGTTGGCTTTGGCGCCATTGGGGAGACGCTCTGCGTAGCGCTTTTGAATGTCCGCTTTGGCGCGGTCGGCGCGATTGGAGTCGACATCGCAAACTGCGACGACTCGTGCGGCCACGGAATCGTCAAGACCGCGATCAAGGATGGAGAAAATGTCGCCACGCCCCATTCTGCCGACGCCAATCGCGGCAACGCGCAGAGTGTTACTCGGCGACGCCTGACCTAGTAACGTCTTGGAGATTAGGGTCGGTAGAAAAACGGCAGCGGCGCTGTATCGCAGAACATCGCGGCGTGTGGGCTGGGGGGCGTTTGGCATATCGAAATCTCGAAATAGTGGGAACGATCGTAAGGAAGGTGAATGGTTTAGGGCACGAGGGAGGTCAGGTATTGGGAGCGCTCGGATGCAATGCGAGCTGGCGTCCAGGAGCCCGGGTGCACAACGATGCGCCAGGCCAGTTGCAGGTCCTTCTTCGGCTCTACTATAAGTGGCCCTTCCGCAAGCACAGCGGGAGTGAAAAAAGTCATCGTATCGGATCGGATCGCATACCAAGAACGCGGGCATCGCAAGTTGTCTGGATGCTCGAAAACTGCGATGCCTACAAGTGGAGCACCCTCACTCGTTCGCCCCGAGTAGTCGAGCGCATTTCCATGGGGCTGGGCCCGCGAGTTACTCGAAAAGGGCACAGTCCCCTCGATAGTAGTCACCTGGCGGTCGATGAGTTGCACAAGCCTTAGCGAGAGTCCGGCATAGCCCCCATAAAAGACGCCATCGGGCTCGCCCAGCATTGGAGTGCGGTCTAGGGTCACGGCCGCACTCACGGCGCGGAACGAACTCTCCCAATCCATAGCCCACGTGCCATCGTTTGCAGGCGGGTGAATGGTCAGTTCGCGGGATTCGCGCAATCTTGCGGCGGGCTCAATGCCAGATTCACTTAGGGACGTGCGGGGCTCTGCATGACCATATGAGAGCTCAAGTGAAACGCGCGCACTTCCATCGGGGTAGATGTCGAACTTCGGTTCGCCCCATGTCGTGCGCCCTACAGGCCGTCCGTCGGGGCCATGCTCCCAGTAGTTAATTCCATCGATGTATTTCCATGCGAACCAGAGTCCGTGATGCCATGGGTGGTCCGATGGGCGATCTCGAGTCAGAGCCGCCGCTCCGGGTAAACCGACGGGATGAATTGCCGGCTCGTCTTCCGTTGGGCCGTATCGCAACTCGAACATGAGATGTCCATTTGCATCGAGTGCCGTAACGGACTCATGCTCCACATTTCTCCACGTAAGCTGCCCCTCTTCGGTGGTCTTCATTTGGGACTGGCACCCTGCGGTTATCGCTAACCCCAACAACGCCATCGGAACTGAACTGGCAAGAGGGGACGACATGACCAAAGCCTATCGAATGGGATTTGCCCGCACCACAATCGTCTAAGGGCTTGGCTGAATCGATGGGCCCAGCTTTGGGAGACTGCGCATAGCACTGAAGCTTCAAAGGAATCAAAGTGCACAGCTGCATGAGTGACAAACCCATCCCCGAAGTAGAGCGTCGTGTACTTAGCGCTCTGCTTGTCCTGGCATGTCCCTAACGCGCTGGCGTTGGATTACTCGGGCCCGTTGGGCCGCCTCGTTCAAATGCGGGGAGCTCAAGTAGCTTGGGGTCGAGCTCGCCGAGATGCTTGAGGGCTGCTTCGATACTCGAGGCAAGGGCTAGCTGATCTCCCGATCTCAAACGGACCAGGATCGCACGCGCTGTGCCGACTGGTGTAAGGAGCATGCCGTCCAAGGTGCCCCCTGACTCGGGACTGACCTCAAATGACTTCAGGATGGATGTGACGGCCGCAGAGTCGTCTTGCAGCTCATAGGCAACTCGGGCTAGGCCGGCGTATCCCAACGCGATGTGATGGCTCGCCGAATCGGCCCGGGAATCATCCACCATAACGGCGTTTTCGAAAAGGTCGATGGAGCGCGCGTACGCTTTGCCTGCCTGTGTTGGATTCCCAACGCGGCGGTGCGCCTCGGCTGCCAAAAACGAAGCGTATCCAGCAAACCAAGTCAGGGATGGAGAGGCATCGGGGGAGGCCAGCATGCGTCCATAGACCGTCTCGATACCGTCGATGGCATCGACTTGGCGGTCCTCGAGCAAGCGCTTGCGAAGGCGCTCGTGGAGGGCCCAGGAGTCTGGATAGCGCATAAGCGCTTCATCGAGGAATCGAGCGGAGTGCCCTGTCGCCTCGAGGCCCCTAAGGAAGTCATAGTTGGCGACCGCTTGCAAGTCGGTTCCATACGGATGGTGGAGAAGCACTTTGTAGGTAGAGTGAATGTCGGTCATCCATTCGGCGGGCCAAGGTTGGCGCCTTCGCATGGCGTTGACGATGCCACGCTGACGCGCTTCGCCGAACAGGCCCAGCACGGCCATAGCAAGAGGGCTTGTATCGCCCACAGGCATCCCCTTGAGCGCGGTTTCGGCCTGCGCATAGGCGCTACGGGGCTTGCCCATGTGGTACGCACTCAGGCCCAGAACGGCTGCTACGCGCCAATCCTCTTGTCCGGTCGATTTGGCTAGTACTATTGCCTGGCGTGCATCCTCAACAAGCAACTTTGCAAATTCTGGGTCAGTGTCCGGCGCAAAGGCAAGGTTGATGAGCGTGACGGCGTGGATGATCAAGCCGCTGGCATCGTCCTGGCTAGGTATTGCGCCAGGTGCGCGCGGGCGGATTGGAACTGTCGAGGGGTCGATCGACTGTAATGCCGCAAGCCAAAGGTCGAGATTGAGGACTTGACTCGACTTGGCCAGACCGGTGTAGACGCGGGCAAGTCGCTTTGCGCGGAACGAGGACTCCCCCATTCGCTCTAGGGTTGAAATCAGATTGCCCTGTTGTTCGTCTGGCATCGGGAAGCGCAGAGCTTCGGCGATCAAGTCGACGGCTCCACCACCGACGGCCAGTTTGTCGGAGTTTTGCGTCAAGCCCTCCCAGGCCATTTGCTGGAGCTCTAGATTAGGACCGAGCAAGGCCAAGCGCATGATCCCAACTTGCGAAGAGCTCGCGTGGGTTATGGCAGCTGAGAGAAGTGCGCGCCGGGTTTCAGTCGTGCCCGTTTGGAAAGCTTGTTCCACAGCTTCGCGATCGACGACGTCGAGGCTCTGCACTCGATCCACGATCGATCGGTCACTCTTGCCTGGCAGCGGTGGGTTGATGGGGCGATCGATGACCGCCTCTTTGATCTGTTTGAAGACGGAATCGGTGTCAAAGGCGTAAAAGACGTCGTACATCTCCGTCGAATCCAACTCCACAGCGATATGCCTTGGTGCGACGCGCGTGTCATCGAAGAACTCGTCGAACAAGCCGGGTTCAATATTGATGTGTTCGCCGCACGTGACCGTGCCAAAGCGCGGACAGGGGATGCGCGAGCCCGTTGGATCGTAGTCGCGCTGATTGTGGCGATAAACGGATGCGATGACGCAGACGTAGGGCTCGTAGAGAGCGCCAATATCTGCTTGGCGATAACGAACGCCGGCGTAGTGCTCACTCGCGATCTCACCGTCCATGTTGACGCACACGAGGATTGGCTTACCTGTCTCTTTCGAGATGGCGACCGCATCGTCGTAGGAGCGCTGCCACTTGATTAGAACGGGCATCGCCCACTCCTCGGAAGTTGGGGCCCGCCACATCTCGTCTCGACTGAGAGGCTGGCCATCTAGGCCAACCTGCGCCGAGGCGGAGACTAAGCAATAGGTGCTGACGAGAATAAGGCCCGCGAGGGCCTTAAAACGGGCGAAGACGTATGTGGTTTTGCGCTGCATGGAGAGGGACAGGGAAAGCGGCCCCCCCATATGAGAGCCGATCGGGTTTGCTCTGACAAGGTCCATCTAGGTCCCTTGCGCGGTGCATACGCTAGCGCTAAGAATCCCTGTTCAAGATGACTTGTGCCTCTTCACCTGCGCGCACCGTCACTTCTACCTTGCCAGAATCGCCCCCACGGTTCCCAATCCAGACTTCCCAGCGTCCGGGGACCAGGTCCTTGAGTAGTCCTTCACTGCCCTGAATGAACTTGGAGGCGTCTTGAGATTCCTCACCTTCTTCGGCTTCGAGCAAT
>Ga0315322_10001403_pt1 | contig 18716 bp, 12 predicted proteins | sample M110021515metaG_FD_203461 | JGI IMG/M metagenome (GOLD analysis project Ga0315322, IMG submission 203461) | Ammonia-oxidizing marine archaeal communities from Monterey Bay, California, United States - M1 100m 21515 | ecosystem: Environmental > Aquatic > Marine > Intertidal zone | place: USA...
CCAGGCAAGGGCGCCCGCTACGTCCTCCGCTCCGCCAGAGTCAGCATCGGCGGTCCAGGCAGCCAGCTGGTCTTGCCCGACCCAAGCCTTGTCCCCGACCACACCCACCTGCGCATCAGTCGCGGCCGGGTGATGGTCGAGCCTGGCCACGGCGTCGCTCACCTCGATGGCGACCGGGTCCGCACCATCACGCCAGTCTATGCCGAAGAGGAGCTGGTGCTTGGCAGTCTGGCGCTGCGCATCGAGCCCGACACCCACTCCGAGCCAGTCATCACCACCCACTTCGGGGAGATGGTCGCCCACTCCCGGGCGATGAAGACCCTCTTCGGCACCCTTCGACGCATGGCCGGTCACCACTACACCGTGCTCGCCATCGGCGAGTCCGGCACCGGCAAGGAGCTCATCGCCAGAGGTCTACACGAGCACAGCGCCCGTGCCGACGATCCGTTCATCGCCCTCAACTGCGGTGCCATCCGCCCCGACCTCTTCGAGAGTGCGATGTTCGGCCACGAAAAGGGCGCGTTCACCGGAGCCGACAAGCGCACAGATGGCGCCTTCCGAGCCGCCGACCGGGGCACCCTCTTTCTCGACGAGGTGGGGGAGCTGCCAGCGGACAGTCAAGCGGCCCTCCTGCGGGTGCTGGAGACGGGCGAGGTACGACGAGTGGGAGGCACCACCGTCGACCATCCCGATGTGCGGGTGGTCGCAGCCACCAACCGGGACCTGGCCGAGCAAGCGCGCCGAGGCAAGTTCCGCGAGGATCTGTACTTCCGGCTGGCGGTGCTCTCCGTCGAGGTGCCGCCACTCCGCAAGCGGCGCTCCGATGTGCCCGTGCTGGCGCGCCACCTACTCCGAAAGATGCACCAACAGGCACACATCACTGACGACGCCATGGCTTCCCTCAAGGCCCACGACTGGCCAGGCAATGTACGCGAGCTGCGAAACGTGCTCACCCGGGCCTACGTGATGGGAGGCGCGCGCATCGATCTCGGCGCGCTGTCGTTCCACTCCGGCAAGTCGCTGCTCTCAGCCCCGACGGGCTCCGGAAATGTGGCCGAGCGCGAGCTGCTCACCGCCTTGATGAAGCGCAACGGGCACAACCGCACTTCGGCCGCAAAAGAGCTTGGAATTGCCCGCAGCACACTGTTCTACCGGTTGAAGCGCCACGGCATCGGCTAGTTCCAATTAGCGCCGGCCGCTCTTTCCACGGCCCGTGCGTGCCTGCTTGGACCGTCCCCGCTTTGACCGCGTAGTAGAGGACCCGCCTCCGCTGCCTCCGCCGGACACAGGCTTGGGACTGGTCTTCTCCGGGTACATCTCGTGCACGTGCTTTCGGAAGGCCGGAAAGCTGCCGTCGACAATGCTGTCGCGCATCCGCGACATGAAGGTGTGGAACCACGCCAGGTTGTGGATGGTGGAGAGCGCGCTGCCGAGAACCTCGCCGACCCGTAGCAAGTGGTGGATGTACGCCCGCGTGAAGTTGCTGCACGTGTAGCAGGAGCAGCCCTTGTCGATGGGGTACATGTCGGTGCGGTAGCGCTTGTCGGTGACCCGAATGCGCCCACGGTCGGTGTACACCGTGCCCGAGCGCGCGTGGCGAGTGGCGATGACACAGTCGAACATGTCGATGCCACGGGCGACCCCTTCCACCAGATCGAGCGGCCGCCCTACGCCCATGAGGTAGCGCGGACGGTCCTTTGGCAGCAGGTGGGTGGTCCAGTCGAGCACTTCACACATGATGGCGTGGCCCTCGCCCACCGACAGTCCGCCAAGGGCGTAGCCGTCGAAGCCGATGTCCGTGATCTGGGCCGCGGAGCGCTCGCGAAGATCTTGCCAGAAGCCACCTTGCACAATTCCAAACAGGCTCTGGTCCGATCGGTGGTGGGCATTCTTGCTGCGCTGCTCCCAGCGTGCGGTGCGGTCGACACTGCGCTTGGCAGCCTCCACATCGGTGCCAAACGCCAAGCACTCGTCGAACACCATTGCGACGTCCGCGCCAAGATCCTGCTGGATCTCCATGGAGATCTCGGGGGACAGAAAGGTGCGCCGCCCGTCGACCTCGTACGCGAACTCCACACCTTCTTCTGTCACGCCAGCCTTTTCGAGACTGAAGACCTGGAAGCCACCCGAGTCAGTGAGGATGGGCAGTGGCATCTGCATCATGTTGTGGAGCCCGCCATGCTTGGCGACGAGCTTTGCGCCAGGTCGCTGGGACAGGTGGTAGGTGTTGGCGAGCACGATCTGACTGCCGGTTTCGACGACATGGTGCGGCGATAGCGTGCGAATCGCCCCTTGGGTGCCCACCGGCATGAACACGGGAGTGCGCACTGGACCGTGGGGAAGGGTCAAGGTGCCAGCCCGCGCCGCGCCGGACGTGGCCTCAAGCTCGAAGGGAACGTGGTTCACAAGGGCCTCGCAATTACCGGGAGCGCTAGACGAAGGGGGCGTGGGCGCCGCCCTCTGGGCAAGCCAGTGAGATCGAAGGCCTCTCTGACCAGCGTGGAACATCCCACGCGTTGCCCGCGGACGCGGCAGGTCCTACTATGCGATTCCTGTGGCAACCGCGCTGCGGCCGGATGGCCCCCCTTCTAAGACCGGCCTCGCCCTCGCCCCAAGTATCGTCTCGGTAGTCGATGTCCTCTTCCCAGCGACCCCACCCATTCCCGCCGGGCACTCCCCTGAGCGAGCACTACACCGTCGAGGGACTGGTGCGGCTTGCCGAGGGCCGAATGTTCTACCTAGCCAACGACGACCGGCCTGACCGGCCACGTCGCTTCTGCTGGGACTGTGGCAACGATGACACCCCGCGTGCCGCCGAGCGGTGTGTCGCGTGCGGCGCCAGCATGGACACGCGCACCTTCCTCGTCTCGGTGCGCTGGAACCCCGACGGCTTCCAAGCCTACGCGGACTATTTTGAGAAGCGCATCGACCACCCTGGCTTCGCGGCTCCGGTGGACATGTTCTTCCAAGACGCCGTGCTGTGCAGCGTCACCTTGTGGCATGGCGAAGGCCTGCTGCTCGACGAAGCGTCGCCGCTGCCCATCCAGCAGGTCCTCGATATGGGCCAACGCGCCACGGGGATCCTCGCCTACTTGCACCACCATGGCGTCACGCTTGCGAGTCTGTCTCCCACGAACTTCCTCATCCAAGATGGTGAGCGAATCGTTCTATACGACCCCGAGATTCGCGAAGTCCAGACAGACAAGCCTGCCGAGGGGGACCGCTCCTCCGACGTCGCGATGCTGGGCGATCTGCTGCGGCGGTTTGTCGCGATCGAGGCACTGGACCTCCACGCGCTTCTTGCCCGTTGTGCAGCAGGCGACTTCGAGTCTCCATTCGCATTTGGCCGCGAGCTCGAGACCCTCATTCGCGCCAAACTCTCTGAGACAGTGCCGCTGTCCGCCGGCATGACCGACGTGGGCTTGGCGCGCACGCTCAACGAGGACAACTGGGGCTGGTCGCGCCTCGCCGAAGGCATCGACCTCTTTGTGGTGGCCGATGGCATGGGCGGCCACGACAGTGGCGAAGTGGCCAGCGAGATGGCCGTCGAGACCCTCTGCCGAGAGTCCAAGGCCGCCGTCAATGGCGACCCCAACACGCCCGCCGAGCGCGTCGAGCAGATCTTCGACACGTCCTTCCAGGCCGGCAACAACGGCATCAAGCGCTACTCCGAGCAGCTCGGCAACGACATGGGCACCACGCTGGTGGCCGCGGTCGTGCTTCAGAACAAGCTCGCATTCGTGGCGAATGTCGGGGACTCCCGCGCCTACCTGGTGCGCCAGGAGATGCTCCACCAGATCAGCCGAGACCACAGCTTGGTCGCGAAAATGGTCGAACAGGGACGCATCACCGAAGAAGAAGCAAGGGTCCACCCCCACTCCAACATCCTGTTGCGCACCGTGGGCACAGACTACGACGTCGACATCGACATCTTCAATCTGGAGCTTGAGCCCGGCGACCGCATCCTGCTCTGCTCCGATGGACTGTGGGGCGAGGTCGAAGACGCCGAGATCGAAGCGATCCTCAACCACTACCCGAACGACCCCCGCACCGCCTGCCGAGAGCTAGTGCGCGCAGCCCACCATGGCGGCGGCAAGGACAACGTCACCGTGCTCATCGTCGGTGTGCCCGAAGCAGAGGCCTGAGCCTGCGCCCAGGAAAGCAGGGGACTGCGAGCGGTCGCGCCCGATCGATTGAACTGGAGGACCGCGCCGCTACTTGATGAGCGGGGCGACCTCAGCAGCGACAGACGCCTCCAGCTCGGCTGGAGCGGGCTGCCCCACTGCAAACAAGCGACCCGACGACTCCACCACCAAAGTGAGCGGCAGACTGGCGTCGGCGATGCCGTAGCGACTGCAGACCACGCCGTACTCATCACGCAGCACCGGCACCTGGACCTTCTGCTTGTCGAGCCAGGACGCGAGCGGACCCAGCTCGCCAGTGTCGGCCGAGATGGCAAGCACCTGCACGCCCTTGCCCTGCATCTGCTTCTGGACCCTGCCCAGCTCGTCGATGCCGTCGCCACCGTGGTTGCGGTCGAAGAAGTACAGCACCACCGCCTTCGCCGGCATCCGCGGTGAGACTCCGACAAGATCGGCCAGCTCCACCTGAGTTCGGGCGACCGCGCGGACCGCGGCGTCCTCGTTGATGGCCGGCAGCAGGAACAGAGGAACCGGCTCGCCGAGGTCGACCGACGGAAGCGCCGGGGCCGCCACCGCTGGAATAGTGGTGAGCGCAGCCGACAACAGGGCGGTTAGCATCATGATGACCTCGGGGACGCGACCCGCGCGGTGAAGGGAGCTCCCAACCTGTCGGCTCCCAGCCGGTGGGCCTTCACCGTATGAGAGCAATCCATGGCCGGCAACCCGTCCCTCTCTTCCCCCATTTCCCTGCCACCACTCGCACGCGCCATCGCGCAGGCGGTCCAAGCTGCCGGCGGACGCGCTTGGGTCGTCGGTGGCACCGTTCGAGACGCACTGCTCGAACGCAAGAGCAAGGACGTCGATCTCGAAGTCCATGGACTGTCGGCCGGAAGCCTGAAGAAGGTGCTGGCAGCCGTCGCACCCGTCGCAGCGGTCGGGCGGAGCTTCGGCGTGTTCAAGGTGGGACCGGGCTTTGACGCGATCGATGTCGCGCTTCCTCGTCCTGCCGTTCAATCCAGTGGAGGCGCACGCGGAGAAGTCCGCGGGGACCCCCACATGGGCCTGGAGGCGGCCTGCCGAGGACGAGACCTCACCATCAACGCCATTGCGGCCGACGCACTCACCGGCGAGCTGGCAGATCCCACCGGCGGCATCGAAGACCTCCGACTCCGGCGTTTGCGAGCGGCCGACCCATCCCGATTCGGGGACGACCCCCTGCGGGTAGTTCGGGTGGCCCGCTTCGCAGCCATTTTGGACTTCACGCCGACGCACTCACTCCTGGACACCTGCCGCAGCCTATTGCTCCGTGAGGTTGCTGCAGAACGGGTGGCCAGCGAGCTTGAGCGGCTGCTGGTGCAGGCCAAGCTGCCTTCCATCGGACTCCGCGTGCTGCGAGATACGAACGCCTGGTCACAAGTCCTGGTCCAAGTCGCTCCGTCTGAAGCCGTCTTCGATGCCGTGGACCGAGCAGCTCAGCTCAGACACCGCGCCGGACCGTCACCGCGAGACCAGGCACTGATGTGGGGAGCTCTGCTCGCCACACTGTCCGCCGAGCAGGCCGACCGACAGCTTGAGGCACTCAAGGTCCATCGCCGAGAGGGCTTCGATGTGCGGGCCACCGTGATCGCCTCTCTCCAGCAGCGTCCCGCCCTCCTGAACGACAAGGGAGTCTCGGACACCGTCCTGCGCAGGCTTGCGGAATCGGTCGAGTGCGCCGTGGCCATCGCCACCGCAGAGGCCTCCGTCCCGGCCTCCGATCTGCACGCGCTACACGAGCGCGCAATGGAGCTGGGGGTGCTTCACAGTCCGCTGGTTCCCCTTCTCTTCGGCCGCGATCTGGTATCCCTCGGCGTTCGACGGGGGCCGGCAATGGGGCGCATCCTTCGCGACGTTCGCGCTGCACAGCTCCGAGGCGACGTCGACACCCCCGAGACAGCCATCCAGTTCGCCGAGACGCTATGGACGTCAGAGCAAGCCCGCCGGGTCTGACCCCCACCTTGCGCGGTCCACAGAGAGAGACACCCGATGCACCTCCTCATCGCCCTGCTGTGCACCGCTTCACTCGGTCTCGCCGAGCCGGATCCCCCTCCGGCCGCCGAAACGGTCGAAGAGACCCAAGATACGGCTACCCTTCGCTACGAGGCCATGCTTCGCCCGGAGTACCTCCAAGGCGAGCCGATTCTTGTCCCGGTCCGAATCACAAACGCCGGCGACCAGCCCTACCAGGCGCCCGACCTGGAACGCCGTCCGTGGCTCGTTGCCTTCACCTTCGACCAAGGCAACGGCCAGCTTGAGCGCCGGCGCACCACCCCGCCGACAACCGATCCAGGACGCACGGTGCGGCTGTCTCCGCGCAGCCAGCGACACACCCTGCTTGAGGTCCCCGCCAGCAGCAGCCTTGCTGTCGCGGAGTACCGCCTCCAGGTCACGCTCGATCCCGACACCGTCCCCCGCGTGCTCGCGACTGACTCCATCCGTGTCGCGAAGCCTCGGCCGGTCGAGGGAGACCTCGGAGTGGGAGTCTCCGCGGCCAGCCGTGAGGTGCTGGCCACGACATGGCTCCACGAAGCCTCCGAAGGCTTTGACCTCTACCTGTCCAACGCCACCTACAACGCCCCGGGGCGGCAGGGCACGGCGATCTGGCTTGCGCATCTCGACGAAAAGGTGCGTCCGATGCTCTCAGAGTCCAGCTCCGGCCCCACCGGCACCCGCCATGTGGTGTGGGCCGATGGCAAGCAGGGCATCGGATGGCTGTCTGTCGAGGGCAGCGGCGACGAATCGATCGCCAGCTCCGTTGAGACCCCCTGGCCGGAGCTCGAGCTTGTGGCTCGTCCGGCCACCGACCAGGCGGGCACGCTCCACGTCCCCATTTGGGTGCCCGCGCCCAAGGGAAGTGCGGGCGAGCTCCGGGTGGTGAGCATTGGCAAGCGCGGGGCGGTCAGCTTCCGCCGGGCTGCGATGTTCTCCAAGCGTCCAGAGTCGATTGCGTCCACTGTCGACGATGGTGGTGCGGTCAACTTGTTGGTCACGTCAGAGACGAACATCGACCTGTTCTCCATTCGGAGTGCGTCCGGCTCGCCCGACCTGCCCCTTCCTGGCCGACGCCTCTTCGACGCTCCAAAGGATCACAAGCTGGTCGACGCCAGGTTCGGCCTGCTGTCCGCATCCGAGGGCCACAGCGGCGGGCTGGCCGCCTTGGTCACCTCCCGCTCAGCATCCGGAATCCAGAGCCAGTGGGTGGGCCTTCGAGGCACGAGTATCCGGTCCCTGCCGCCTGTAGTCCTCCCTGTCGACGGCAAGCTGGTCGAAATTCTGCCTGGAAGCATCGACACAGTCGGGTATCTCATCGAGACAGGCAGCCGCACTGCGCTCTACACCGAGGGTGCCAAGCGTGCACAGCTTGAGTCCTCCCTCCATGGCGACTGGGGATTGGTTCGCGACGCAAAGGGTGCGCCCACGATGCGTCGCTTGGTGCGTGGTGGTCCGGTCGAAGCCACGGCCATTCCGATCGAGTAGAGCGCGTCGCCGAAGAGCGGGGCGCCGCGAAGATGCCAGTGCAAGAACCGAAGAGGCGACACCGGTGTCCGGTGTCGCCTTTGCACTTCAACAAAACGTCTCACTCAGCTTTGCGCCCCGTGAGACATTCGCTCGAAGCAATCAGTTGTGAGCGGTGATGACCTTGTAGGTCTCAAGCTCGGGGTCATGCTGCGGAAGATCGTCCACAGGCACCACAGCTTGGTCTGCACAGCAGAGCGTCGTACTCTCGAGGTCACCCCCACCCTGCCACTCTGCATCGGCAGTGTAGCGGGTGTACTTGGTCTGCCGGCAAAACTCCGCCGACGCGACGTTGATGTCAGAGGTGAGCGGGTCGTACAGCTCGACGAAGGAGTCACAGCTGTCAATGGGCGCCCGTTCGGAGCACAGACCTGGGTGAGCGCAGCAGAATTCCTGCTGCATCTCGCCGGCCACCGCGATCTCCAGGTTGTGGGTGCATGCGCGGGTATCGAAGTCACCTGGCGATCCAGAGGGGTCGAGCGACTCCTGCGGAATCACAAGCTCTTCGCCTGGCGTAGGTACTAGGTCCCCGCACTTGCCGCCGAACACCAAGGTGCCGTAGCTGAGAGCGCCGTCGTTAAGCGGGACCGAGAACGTCTCCAGCACGACGGTGAACTGAACCCCGCCACGGCCCTCAACGTCGACGTCGCAGAACTCAAGGGCACCGCGACCCGAGTGGTGCTCACCAAAGTTCTGACCACGCTGCTCGCACTCGCCGTACTCGATCTCGATGGTACGCCCCAGACTGTCCGTGTAGAAGCCATGGAAGTCACCCAGCTCGACGCCCGGAGACCCGGTGTAGTACGACGACATGCCTGCGAAGAGATCAATGTCGCCATCATCGTCGTGGTAGTCTGGGTAGATGTCCTTCGTCTCGCGCTCCAGCTCGGCCATGGAGTGATTCCAGAAGACCGTCTCCGGATCGACGAGAATACAGACATCATCCACATCGTAGGTCTCTGGACCGTCGATGCCGTCGATGGTCTGCGTGAACGGCACACCAAAGGTGTACGACGCACCGCCCACGACACCCGCCTCCGGCATGCCAAGCTGGCCGTAGTAGCACCGCACCGGCTCGTCATCGGACGCAACACCATCGCCGTCGATGTCAACTCGCTCGTTGCACCAAGCCTGAGGGTCGTCCGCGAACCGGTACTCCCAGTAGTCCTGGGGGGTGAGAACCGCGAGCTCGCCGATGGTGACCACCGGCGCGAAGCCGCTGTTGTCGGGCAGCAGGTCGGTGCCCTTGCGGTCGCAGCCGGACACGGCAAGCCCTGCGAGCGCAAGCGCAAGCGGACCAGTGAGCAAAGAACCCGAGAAGATGGGGCTATTCATAGTGGAACCCAAGCTCGACGACGAAGTTGTCATCCGGAGACTTGAGCTGCGGGGCATCGCCCGCGATCCAGTCTCCGAGGTCGATGAAGTTGTCTGGAGTATTCAGCAGCCCGGCTTCCGCCGCGCCTGTCACGTACTGTTGGTCGTAATAGTTGAGCTGCCAGCCCCAGTTGTCGTTGTTGCAACTGGCGAAGTTGTAGCTCCGCGACGGGGAGTCCATCCAGCCCCAGACCACGGCGCCTTCCTGGAAGTAGCTGTGGTGGATGGTGGCGTCGGCCTCCCAGTACTCGCCCTTGTCCACGAAGTCGACGTTGCCCAAAAAGGGCAGCTCCTCATCGCTCGTGAGAAACATTATCTCGTAGCACCACTCGCGGAATTCCGCGGCGTTGGTGACTTCCTCGCCGTACTGATTCTCAATGGGAGAGTCGAGATCGTTGGCGAAGTAGTCGAGAATGTCGTCGTAGCTCTCGAACCGACCGGTGGTGACCTTGCAGCGCAGCGCTTGATAGCAAGCGAAGCCCGGACGCCCCACAGTGGTGCCGCCGTAGGGGTACACATCGAGCGAGTTGTTCGACAGCACCGGACCGATCTCAGGGTGGGGGTAGTCGAAGAGGCTGTCGTCGACTGCCGGGAACACGCCAAGATAGACCGGGCCTAGGTTGCGCACGTCGGCGTCCAGCGCCCTGTCAGTCTGGTTGCCATCGTCGTCGGAGACGGTGACGACAATCTCGGCCGCCTCCTTGGGGATGCGAACCTTGCCAGTAAGGTCGAAGTGCTCCAGAGCGTCCTCTTCGTAGGCACAGCCCACGAGGCTCACTCCGGCCACCAGCAGCGAAAATGTACGGATGGTAGTCATCAGAACTCGTACTCCGCGCCGATCTGGAACTCAAGGGGGTCTTGACGAGAGGAGATGGACCACCGATTGTCGGAAGTCACCCCAGCGAACTCGCCTTGACGATTGTTGGTGATGTTGTCCACCTGAAAGACCGCGTTGAGGGTGCCCTTCTTGACCGGGAACTTCTGCCGCACCTGAAAGCTGAGCTCCCAGACGGTCTCGGTACGGGCGTAGGTGCCGATAGTACTGCGCAGCTGGCTCGCGAACTCGTTCGCCGAGCGGTAGCCGCGGGACAGCGGGTAGCCGGACTCGAGCGACCAGATGAAGCCGATTTCGGTAGTCCACGGGTCATCGGGAAGCTGCCAATAGCCAGCCGCGAAGGCGTCGTGGCGGATGTCCGTACCGAGGTTGCCGTTCTCGTAGTACTGCGCCATTGGCGCCACCATCAGGAATGACGCGGGCGTGTTTTGCACCGTGCCGTAGCTGCGGGTGTACGAGTAGTTCGCTTGAGCCTGCCAGCGGTTGGCTGGGGCCTTCTGCAAACCGATGTCGGTGCGGTAGTAGGTGCGCCGCGCGATGTTGGGGGTACGAAGACGCGGATACTGATTCACCGTGCCATCGGTGGTGCCGATGTACTGGTAGGCGTCTTCGTCGTACATGATGTTGGTTTCGTCGGCCGCGTAGAGGTTCCGTGTGTACTTGCCGGTGAAGTACAGCTGAACCGCCACGTCGCGTACCACCTCGCGCTCGGCACCGACCTGGAACTCGTCAGCCTTCGGAGCGGTGAGACCGTCCATCAGCGTGTTGAAGTTCTCGATGGGCGAGTAGGAGTAGCTGTCTCGGGCGTAGCTGGTGTAGCCGTCGAAGTACTCACCCAGGTAGAGCTTGGAACCCAGACCGGTCTGGTTCATGAACGAGGCCACGCCGAGACGGGACTGTGCGTTGAACCGGCCCACACTGGCCTTGAGCTTGGTCTTGCCGTCTGCCCACGGGTCCCAGATGGCGCTGAACCGCGGTCCCCAGAGACCGGTGTTCATGATGGGCTGGCCCAGGTCGTTGCGGAAGACCTGACGGTCGTAGCGAGTACCGTAGCGAAACGTCAGGTTGTCGATGGGCTTCCAGACATCCTGAATGAACAGGCCCATGGTGTTCGCGGTGGACACGAAGCTGAACGGACCGCTGTACTCCACCCAGTAGTAGTTCTGGATGGTGTCCGGGTTGTAGGGCGACTCGTTGAGATCGTAGAAGATGAGGTTGCCGTTGACTCCGAAGGTGCGGTTCCAGACCAGCACCTCGGACTCCATGCCGGCCTTGAAGTCGTGGGACCCCAGGAAATCGACTTGGAGAATGCTGAACTTGGACTGCAAGCTGCCGCGCCAGCGGTCGTCGAAGTCGTAGCGAATCTCGTTTTCGGAGTCGTAGGCGTTGAACTGACCGATGCGACCCGGGGTAACGAAGTCGATGGTGTTCTCAAGCTCATCCGGACCACAGGGGTGGTATCCGAGATCCTCGTTGTGCGTACACGCCACCGCGTAGTTCTCGAGGTACTGCTTCTGGAGAAGCGTCTTGGTCTCGAGGAAGACGGTGGGCGAGACGAACCAGTCCCACTGCAGCGAGCCGACGTAGCCACCCTGCGCCTGGCGGCCCTGGGCCTCAGGCTTGATGAAGCGGCCACCATAGTAAGTGTTGTCAATGGTGGTCGGGTTCGTCTGAGCGAGGAACGTGAACCGGTGGTCTGCGCTCGGCTGGAAGGTCACCTTGCCGAACACGTAGTGGCCGTCGAAGTCACGCGGGACCGGCACGCCGGCGTTCGCGATGAGCGACCGAGTCATCTGATACGAGGCGATGAACCACGCCTTGTCCTTCACAATCGGTCCGGAAATCCGGCTGCCCACCTGGACGGACTCGAACCGGCTGCCAAAGTCGCTCGGAGCGAGCGTGGTGCCGTCGGACGCAAAGCGCCAGTCCTGCTTGGGCGACCATGAACCATTCTTGTGGTAGATGCCGCTGCGGAACTCGAAGTTGTTCGAGCCGGTCTGAGTGACGATGTTGACGACACCGCCAAGGTTCACACCGTACTCGGGGTCGAACGCGTCGGTGATGACCTCAATCTGCTCGATGCTGTCAAAGTTGAAGTTCAACGCGAAGGTGCCGGTGACCGGGTCGGTGATGTTGACGCCATCGAGCATGTAGGTGTTTTCGTTGTAGCTACCACCACCCACATTGGGGTTGGAGCCACCGGTGACGCCTGCCGTCAGCTGAACTGCAGCCTGGTAGGACCGCCCGGCCGGAATGCGATCGAGAAACTCTCGGGTGAGGACCGAGCCCCGGTTCGCCGATTCGGTGTCGATGAGCGGGTTGCGATCTTCAACCACAATCTCCGCACCTTCCGCCACGGGGGGCATCTCGATGGTGAGGATGGAGTTTCGGCCGACGTTGACCGGAAGATTGGGCCGCTTGACGGTGGCGAAGCCGTTGGCTTCCGCGGTCACACTGTAGGTGCCGGGAGGAAGCTCGATGAAGAGGAACCTGCCCTCCGCATCGGTCTTCTGTGCCTTGCCGCCCATGAGCGAATCGGAGGAGATGCTGATGTTCACGCCGGGAACCGGCAGGCCATCAGCATCGACCGTGGTGCCCTTGATCGTGCCGTTGGTCACAGACGCCAAGGCGGCGCCGGGGACCAACATCAGGATGAGGGCGAACCCAAGTAGGAATCGGTAGAGAGCCATCTAGGGAGTCCTGGAGCGAGTGCCTTCACCGGGTGGACCACCGGGGTGGGACCGCAAGGTGGAGCGGAGGGCACCGAAAGTACACACCACTCTTGAAGCGGTGGAAGTATGCCAGCCGCGAACGGGCCGAACACGGCGAGAGGCTTCCGAGCCCCCGAGGGATAGACGAGCAGCCTCCGGAAGTCAAGCCAACCAAGCCATACCGTCGCCTCACAGCACCAACCTCACGCCTCCTTCTTCAGGGGCCAGGGATTCGAACAACTTGTGGGAAGTAGCGGTAATCGCGGTGGAATCCGAGGTCGGACCTGCACTTTGCGCACCGCCATCCGACCTCAGCCAACTCGCTGTCAGGCATTGAAGGCACCAGACAGTCGGGGCGCCATTCGTGCGGGCGATAAGGCGCCACCGTCGATCCCCCGAACCGAACCGCCGTCTGCCTCGCGGAGCATCCGAGCGCAAGAAGTCTGCGCGGATCGTCCAGGAGTGCGGGGCATCGCGTCAGTCACACTTCCCGACGCCTCCAAGGGTCAGCGGCTTGTCCGACTTGCGCCCCTCGCCTTGACGCAGATGGTGGCTGACCGGTAGCGTGCCCTGTCTCCTCAGTACGGTGGGGAGGCAGGGTGTGTGCGTGGACTTGTAAGACTGCGCGTGAACGGGCCAGCACCCCGACTCCACTTCAGCAGCGAACCACCCGGTCCGCTCTCAGGTCGGTCGGCGCACTGGAGTCGCAATGCGACAGCCCGCTTCTCGTTCAGCTCGAAACTGTCCCCGTACTCCAAACTTCCTGCCCCCGAATACGCCGCCTCAGACCCGCCTCAGAGAACCCCGGGCACCAGCGAAAACGCCGGAGTGACCGCAATGATCCACCGAAGCCTCCTCGCCGCTGTCGCCGCGCTTGGACTGGGCGTTCTCGCCCCGTCCTCCGCCGCGCTCGCGACCACCTTTGCCCAGTCCACTGAGGCGGAACGCGTTGCGCGCGCCGACCTCGCCATCCACGGCACCGTTGTCGAGATGTGGACCGAGCAAGACACCAGCGGTCACGTCGTCACCCGGGTGATGATCGACCCTGAGAGTGTCCTCAAGGGCGATGCGCCAGACGGCGCCATCGTCGTCACCCAGCCCGGTGGCGAGCTCGCCGGCCTCCGCACCATCGTCGACGGCACCGCCCGCTTCAACGTCGGCGAGCAGGTCGTCGTGCTGCTCCAGCACAAAGAGCGGTTCGACACCTTCGTCCTCGTCAATATGGTGCAGGGCAAGTACTCCATCCGACTCGACCCCCACACCCATCGCGAGGTCGTTCAGCAGATTGTCGTGGCGCCTCATCTCGAGTTCGATCACCGCTTCCTGCCGTTCCCCGCCGAAGAAGACAAAGTCTTCCTCGACGACCTCGTCAATCTCATCCAGACGACCCCCTCAACTGAGCGTCCTGAGGTGTCCCGATGAGCGCCGCACTGCTCCTCCTCGCCTTCACTGCCGGTGACGCCAACGCCTGGTCCCACACCGGCAATGTGTGGAGCCGCAACGACTTGCCCCTCGAGTGGTACTTCGCCGACACCCGGGAAGACTCGATGAACCCCGACACCGCTGAGGAGCGCATTCACGCCGCCTTTGGCGTGTGGGTCGACGACATGGCCTGCGCCGCGCTCGACACCGAGCACATGGGCGTGCGCGAGGGCTTCAGTGGGCCCAACGTGAACGAAGGCTTCAACACCATGGTGCTGAACCAGGACTGGGCCGAGGTCAACGGTGTCGATGAGGGCGTTCTGGGCGTCACCTTCTGCTACCCAGGCGACTTCGCGTTCACCCTTGAGGGCAAGAATTACCGGTGGGCCGCGGACTGCGACATCCTCTTCAATGGCGATGTCAACTGGACCACCAACAACGACATCCGCTCCGGTTCATGTGTGGGAGAGACCTCGCTCGACGCAGTGTCCATCCACGAAATCGGTCACCTCTGGGGACTCGGCCACAGCTGTGACGACCCCAACGACGACGGAACCAAGGGCGAGGAGCCCTGCGATGCGGGCGATCTCCGCGACGCCATCATGTTCTGGTCCGTCGGTCCCTGCCAGACCGGCCCGGAAGGCGGCTTCACCAGCGACGACGAGGACGGGCTGTACCGAATCTACGGTCCCACCTGCACCTTCGACGTGTTGGAAGGCTACGAAAAACGCGGTGGCGCACCCCATGAGGTGTGCTGGTCGATGAGCTGCAACGAGGAGCCCGACTCCATCGTGTGGGAGTTCGGCGACGGTACTTCCGAGACCGCTCAATACGACGCCACCAGCGAAGAGCCCGAAGACAACAAGGTGTGCCACACCTACGAGGAGAAGGGCCAGTACACCATCACTCTTCAGGTGGAGTATCCCTCGGGCTTCTGCGTGGACTCCTCGGGCACCCCCGTCGACTACCAGCCCCCGAAGGAGCGCAGCCCCGCTGAGGTGTTGGTGTGTGGCGACCCCGAGCCCGCCCCCGCTTTCGACGGCCTGTTCACCTACTACCACTACGACGGCCTGCAGTACCAGCTGGTCAATCAGGTCGACACAAGCGTCTACGGCTGTGTCGAACAGCTCATCTGGCATGTCTTCAAGGGCGGCTCCGCCACCGGCGAGCCCATCCAAGAGCACTTCGCGTGGGCGCCTCGTCTCGAGTTCCCCGACGAAGGCCAGTACACCATCGTCATGAACGCCATGGGACCCAGCGGCAACATGGTCGCTGCTTCGCTCACCATCGACGCTGTCGACAAGAAGGGTGAAGCCACCAAGGCATGTAGTGCTGTCGGTGCAGGTGCGACTGGTGCGGGCGTGCTGTTTGCGCTCGGCATGGCTGCTGCCCGTCGCCGCGACGACTGACCACACGGCAAGCCATCGCTTCATCACGTGCGCCCCGCCCACTCCGGCGGGGTGTCCTGCTCTGGGAGCCTCCGCCCCTTCATGCTCTCCCTTCTCCTCGCCGCTGCTGCCTCAGCTGTGCCACTCGATGTGGTCAGTGAGCGCCTTGAAGTCGACCTGTCCGGCATTGTTTCCGTCGACTCACAGGAGGCTGAGGGCTTTGCCATCACCGGCCCATGGCGACTGGTGCGCACCATCGACGGCGTCCGCACCTGGGAAGCCCCACTCCCCGCCCGCACCCGCACCCTGTTCTTCCACCGACCACCGCCCGGGATGACGATGCACGCGGGCGCGCTCGAAGAGGCCGAGAGCAAGCTCACTCACGCGCCTATCGGCCACTCTCGAGCCCACACCTGGACCTTCGACTCTCACAGTGTGCGGGTGCGGCGTCCAGTCGCTGCAGGTCCGCCGCCAAGCAATGACTACAAGATGCGGTTTTCGACGGCCAGTCAACGAGAACGCTCTCTAAGACAGCCAGATGGAGACCCCACGGGCTTTGTCGTCCGCTCGCTTCAGATCGATGACACCACCCGACGAGGGCTCTACCTGGTGCCCGGCGCCACCGTGCGGGTGTCGGTGGAGATACCAAAAGACGGGCGGCTCCGGATGGCTGCCATCGGCGTACCGCCCGAGGGTGCGGATCCAGCGGTTCCCCGCAATGGCCAGTCCGTCGTTCTGACAGCGATTGTCGACGACGTCGTGTTCCCTCTCACCTCCGTGCGACCACCCGACGGTCACCCCACACCCGTGGATGTCGACCTTGACCGCTTCGCTGGACAGACCATCACTCTTGGGTTTGCTGCCCCCCTCGACGGCACGGACTCTCACGATGCAGTGCTCTTGGCCAGCCCGTCGGTGTTGGTGCCCAAGGCCAAGCCCGAGCGTGTAGTGCTCGTGATCATCGATACTCTGCGTCACGACGCGCTGTCGCTCGCCGGCAATTCCAACGCCACCTCCCCTGGACTCGATGCATGGGCAGAGCAGGCTGCGGTCTTCACACAGGCCCGCAGCGTGGCCCCATGGACGCTTCCCAGCGTGCGCACCATGTTCAGCGGCCATCTCCCGGAGCTCTGGGGACGGCGCGAGTCCTTGCCCCAGCTTCTCCACGCGGCCGGGTGGTCCACCGCCTTCATCGCTGGCAACATCTATCTGTCCAGCAACTTCGCTATGGCCGGAGACTGGGGCACCCACCGCTGCATCAACTGGCCTCAGGCAGAGGTCCAGGTCAACCGGGCACGAGCCTGGCTTCACGACAACAGGGACCAGTCAGCCTTCTTGGTGCTCCACTTCATGGACATGCACCTCCCCTACACCGAGCCCCCTGAGTTCCGCGAGCGCTTTGCGGGGCCCACCCCCGAGCCGTTCACAGGCGATGTCTTCCACCGCAACCAGATCCTCAAGTGGGAACGGAAGATGGGAGACTCTGGCAAGGCCTGGCTGCGGGGACGCTACGACAACAATTTGGCCTACATCGACAGCGTGCTCACACCCTTTCTCAACGAATTGCCGTTGGACGCTACCGTGCTGGTGCTGTCCGATCATGGCGAGGAGTTCTGGGACCACGGGGAGTTCGAGCACGGTCACTCTCTCTACGACGAGCTCCTCCGCGTGCCGTTGCTGGCCAAGGGCCCCGGCCTAAGCGCGGGCAGCCACGACCTCCCCACCAGCTTGATGGACGTGGCTCCCACAGTGCTCCAAGCGGCCGGCCTCGATGTCGATCTCGACGGAATTCCACTGCAGGTGCTGTCGACTGCACCGCCTCCAGAGGCAGCCGAGCGCCCCATCGCGTTCGGCCGACCGCTCTATGGGCGCCGGCGCTGGGGCGTGGTGCAGGGCAACCTCAAGTACACCACCCACAAGTCGATCGAGAAGATAGTCAACTTCGTCGAAGATCCCGATGAAAAACGGAATCTGGTGCTGCGTGGGCACAGCACCGCTCCCTGGCGCGAAGCACTCTCCAACGGGTTGGGCCTGCCGGTAGAGGTGGCCTACGCCATCTACCCACAGCGCAGCACCACCAAGGCAGACACCTTGGTGCGCGTCGAGCTGGCAGAAGGCATCAAGGCGGCGTGGGCAGCCGAGGACCCTACCGAGCAAAGCGCCGTCACGGTGGACCTTGACGATACCGTTGCCACACTTATCTGGCAGGGTGGAGAGCGTGGCACCCGGGAAGCCTACGTGCTCCCTGACGGCGACATCTTTGCGGCACTCGGGCAGACCAGCATCCTGATCGGGACCAAGCAAGCGCGGACGCCACTCCCCCTCGCCTCCTCGGATGAGGCGGAAGCGCTCCACAGCAGGCACCTCACGCTCGGACGCGCCCGCGCTGACGGACGCTCGGTCAGCGTCAACTTCGCGGTGGTGCCATTGCCTCCCGAGCACAGCGTCGGGATCGCTGGCTACGATGCCGAAGTCAGCAGCGAGCTCGAGGCGCTCGGCTACCTCGAACCCTGAGCATCAGTCGCCCAGGCTCCCGCGGGCCCGCTGCACGAGTGGTGCGAGCCCGGCCTCGTTGAGCAGAGTCTGAAGCTCACCGGTGCGCGCGGGGTCGATGAGCAGCCGCGTGTCGGAGATGACGGCCAGCACGAAGTCGTCGAGAGGAATTCGTTCGCGCATCTCGTCGAAAACGCCTGGCTCCCGCACCACGAGCACAGTGAGGTTGCGGTGGACCACTCGCTGCTGCCAAGGCGCACGCTCCTCAGGGATTCGCCGGCTCATCCGGAGGAGTCCTCCCACAGCTCGATGGCGTAGCGGTAGCCCTGCTCAGTGAGGAACCGCTGCCGCTTCTCGGCAAACGCCTGCTCGACCGACTCGCCGGTGACCAGAGTGTAGAAGTACGCGGAATTGTCGTCGCCGGCCTTGGGACGGAGCACCCGCCCGAGACGCTGGGCTTCTTCCTGGCGACTGCCCCAGCTTCCGCTGACCTGGATGGCAACCCGCGCATCGGGCAGGTCGACGCTGAAGTTGCCCACCCGGGAGATGACCAACATGGCGACCGAGCCATCTCGGTAGGCCGCAAAGAGCCGGTCGCGGTCGGACTGCCGGGTCTCTCCGGTGATGAGCGGGGCGCCGGTGCGGTCGGCGATCTCTCGCAGCTGATCGAGGTACATCCCCAACACGAGTACGCGTTGCCCATCATGTTTTTCGAGGAGACTGTCCAACACGTCGAGCTTGGCGGGGTTGGTGCTCGACATGCGATAGCGCTCCCGATCGTCGGCGCCGGCGTACT